>Ga0209310_1000507_pt1 | contig 42358 bp, 31 predicted proteins | sample AD_UKC030_MetaG_FD_184415 | JGI IMG/M metagenome (GOLD analysis project Ga0209310, IMG submission 184415) | Active sludge microbial communities of municipal wastewater-treating anaerobic digesters from USA - AD_UKC030_MetaG (SPAdes) (version 2) | ecosystem: Engineered > Bioreactor > Anaerobic >...
ATTACACGCCAATGGAATTCGTGATCGCCGTGCTACAGCGTTTTTTTGCCATGGATACTGAACAAGCGACGCGAATCATGCTCAAAGTTCACAACGAAGGTCGCGGTGTGTGCGGGGTTTTCCCGCGGGACATCGCTGCGACCAAGGTTGAACAGGTCAGCGCATTCGCCCGCCAACACCAGCATCCACTCGCGTGCGTCATGGAGGAAAACTGATGATTGCCCAGGAACTCGAAGTCAGCTTGCACATGGCTTTTGTCGAAGCGAGACAAAAGCGCCACGAGTTCATCACCGTGGAGCATCTGCTCCTCGCGCTGATCGACAACCCGTCGGCAGCCGACGCCCTGCGCGCCTGCGGCGGCAAGCCTGATGCACTGCGCAAGGATTTGACCAATTTCATCAACGAACACACACCCATCGTTTCCGGCGAGGATGACATCGACACCCAGCCGACGCTCGGTTTTCAGCGTGTGATCCAGCGTGCCATTCTGCATGTACAGTCATCCGGCAAGAAGGAAGTCAATGGCGCCAACGTGCTGGTCGCCATCTACGGCGAGAAGGATTCGCACGCGGTCTACTTCCTGCAGAAGCAGGGGATCACCCGCCTCGATGTGGTCAATTACATCTCGCACGGCATCAGCAAGGTGCCGCAGCAGAAATCGCCGGCTGAAGGCGAAGTGGAAACCGAGGGCGAAAAGGAACAGGCCGGGCCGCTGGAGCAATACACGATCAACCTGAATGCCCTAGCATTGCAGGGCAAGATCGATCCGCTGATCGGCCGCGACAAGGAACTCGAACGCGTCATCCAGACCTTGTGCCGGCGGCGCAAGAACAACCCGCTACTGGTCGGCGAAGCCGGTGTCGGCAAGACGGCAATCGCCGAGGGCTTGGCGCGCCGCATCGTCGAAGGCGACGTGCCGGACATCCTGGCCAAGGCCAACGTTTACGCGCTGGACATGGGCTCTCTATTGGCTGGCACCAAATATCGCGGCGATTTCGAGCAGCGCCTTAAAGGCGTAATCAAGCAACTGGGCGACAACCCGCATGCCATCCTGTTCATCGACGAGATCCATACCCTGATCGGTGCCGGCTCGGCCTCGGGCGGCACGCTGGATGCCTCGAACCTGCTCAAGCCGGCGCTTTCCTCGGGCCAGTTGAAGTGTATTGGCGCGACCACCTACACCGAGTTCCGTGGCATTTTCGAGAAGGATAGCGCGCTGTCGCGGCGCTTCCAGAAGATTGACGTCAACGAACCGTCGGTCGCCGAAACGGTGGAAATCCTCAAGGGCCTCAAGAGCCGCTTCGAGACGCACCACGGCATCAAGTACTCGGCCACCGCCATATCTTCGGCAGCCGAACTGGCGGCGCGTTACATCACCGACCGCCATCTGCCGGACAAGGCGATCGACGTCATCGATGAGGCGGGCGCCGCCCAGCGCATCCTGCCCAAGTCGAAGCAGAAGAAGGTCATCAACAAGACCGACATCGAGGAAATCGTCGCCAAGATCGCCCGCATTCCGTCACAGCACGTTTCGCTGGACGACCGCGGGGCGCTCAAGAACCTGGACCGCGACCTGAAGGCCGTCGTCTTCGGCCAGGACAAGGCAATCGACGCGCTGGCCAAGGCGATCAAGATGGCGCGTTCCGGTCTCGGCAATCCGGGCAAGCCGATCGGTTCCTTCCTGTTCAGCGGCCCGACCGGCGTCGGCAAGACCGAAGTCGCCAAGCAACTAGCTTACTGCCTCGGCATCGAACTGACGCGCTTCGACATGAGCGAGTATATGGAGCGCCATGCCGTGTCGCGGCTGATCGGCGCCCCGCCGGGCTATGTCGGTTTCGACCAGGGCGGCCTGCTGACCGAGGCGGTGACCAAGAAGCCGTACTGCGTATTGCTGCTCGACGAAATCGAGAAGGCGCATCCGGACATCTTCAACATCCTGCTGCAGGTCATGGACCACGGGACGCTGACCGACAACAATGGGCGCAAGGCCGATTTCCGCAACGTGGTCATCATCATGACGACCAATGCCGGCGCCGCCGACCTGCAGAAATCGAGCATGGGCTTCACCAGCTCGAAGCAGACCGGCGACGAAATGGCCGAGATCAAGCGCTTGTTCACGCCCGAATTCCGCAATCGGCTGGATGCCACCATCTCCTTCGCGCCACTCGACCACGAGATCATTCTGCGCGTCGTCGACAAGTTCCTGATGCAACTGGAAGAACAGTTGCATGAGAAGAAGGTCGAGGCGCACTTCACCGAAGCGGTCAAGGAAATGCTCGCCGAGAAGGGCTTCGATCCGCTGATGGGCGCCCGACCTATGGCTCGCCTGATCCAGGATGTGATCCGCGCGGCGCTCGCCGACGAACTGCTGTTCGGCCGACTGGCCAGCGGCGGGCATGTTACGGTCGACCTCGATAAAGAGGGCAAAATCAAACTCGATTTTGCGGAAGAAAAATCCGAAGCCGTCGTCTAACTTTTTTCCACATTCCAACAAGCCATGCGACGCATGGCTTTTTTTCTGCCAGGGAGCACCAAAATGACCTTCAAGACCCCCGATCTTTGCGATGAATTCGAAGCCGACCTCGGCAATTCCGTACGCGTCGTCGCCCCGATGTTCCAGCGCTACGGCGGGAGCACCAGTTTTTCCGGCGAAATCGTCACACTGAAGATTTTCGAGGACAACTCGCTGGTCCGCGAAGCCTTCGGCGAGGACGGCACCGGCAAGGTTTTGGTCATCGACGGCGGCGGTTCGCTACGCTGCGCGCTGGTCGGTGACCAGTTGGCCATCCTGGCACACAAAAACGGCTGGGAAGGCGTCGTCGTCTATGGCTGTATCCGCGACTCCGGCGACATCAACGGCATCGACATCGGCGTCCGCGCCCTCAACACACATCCGCAAAAGAGCATCAAGAAGGGCGTCGGCGACCGCGATATCGCCGTGACTTTCGGCGGCGTCACCTTCAATCCGGGCGAATATCTGTATGCCGACGAAGACGGCGTGCTGGTCAGCAGCAAACCTTTGTGCTGACGCAGCGCAATTTCATTTCACAACCGCAAATGATATTTCATATCATGAAATCTAAAATCTAACGATATGTTTTAATTGTGAAATATTTTGTCTTATGTCTTATATAAGACCGTTGCTGCTACGCAAAAATACCACTATACTTCTGCCATCGCTCAGGCAAAATAGCCTAGGCAATTAGTAGCAACTCCCAACCCTACCTCTTGAGGAATTCACAATGAGCACTCGCGAACAGCAAATCGCCGCCCTGGAAAAAGACTGGGCTGAAAACCCCCGCTGGAAAGGCATCAAGCGCGGCTATTCCGCAGCTGACGTCGTCCGTCTGCGCGGCTCTTTCCAGGTTGAGCACACCCTGGCCCGTCGTGGCGCCGAAAAGCTGTGGGATCTGGTCAACAACACCCCGTACGTCAACTGCCTGGGCGCCCTGACCGGTGGTCAAGCCGTTCAGCAAGCCAAGGCTGGCATCAAGGCCATCTACCTGTCTGGCTGGCAAGTTGCTGCCGACAACAACGAATACGCCGCCATGTACCCGGACCAGTCGCTGTACCCGGTTGACTCCGTGCCGAAGGTTGTCGAGCGCATCAACAATGCCTTCAACCGTGCTGACGAAATCCAGTGGTCCAAGAACATCAACGCCGGCGATGCTGGCCATGTCGAATACCACCTGCCGATCGTGGCTGACGCTGAAGCCGGTTTCGGCGGCGTGCTGAACGCCTACGAACTGATGAAGGCCATGATCCGCGCTGGCGCTGCCGGCGTGCATTGGGAAGACCAACTGGCTTCCGTCAAGAAGTGCGGCCACATGGGTGGCAAGGTTCTCGTGCCGACCACCGAAGCCGTGCAGAAGCTGATCGCTGCCCGTATGGCTGCTGACGTTTATGGCGTGCCGACCCTGGTCATCGCCCGTACCGATGCCGAAGCTGCTGACCTGCTGACCTCTGATTACGACGAAAACGACAAGCCGTTCCTGACCGGCGAGCGTACCGCTGAAGGCTTCTACAAGACCAAGAAGGGTCTGGATCAAGCCATCTCCCGCGCCATCGCCTACGCCGACTACGCCGACTTGGTGTGGTGCGAAACCGGCACGCCGGATCTGGAATTCGCCCGCAAATTCGCCGAAGCCGTGCATAAGGTTCACCCGGGCAAGATGCTGGCCTACAACTGCTCGCCGTCCTTCAACTGGAAGAAGAACCTCGACGACGCCACCATTGCCAAGTTCCAGAAGGAACTCGGCGCGATGGGCTACAAGTACCAGTTCATCACCCTGGCTGGCATTCACAACATGTGGTACCACATGTTCGACTTGGCCCAGGACTACGCCAAGCGCGGTATGTCGGCCTACGTCGAAAAGGTTCAGGAGCCGGAATTCGCTGCCCGCGATCGTGGCTACACCTTCGTGTCGCACCAGCAGGAAGTCGGTACTGGTTACTTCGACGACGTCACCACCGTGATCCAGGGTGGCAAGTCCAGCGTCACCGCGCTGACCGGCTCTACCGAAGAAGAACAGTTCCACTAAGAAGCTCACCGCTTTGAATCGCTACCTTACCCGGTAGCACCAGGCCGGCGCTCACAAGGCGCCGGCCTTTTCATTTACACCGGTCGCGCTCCCCGTTTGCAAGCACCAAGGCCAGCCAGTTGCGCCAGAGGCCCGCTTGCCAGCGAGCCGGCCAGTTGATCGACGCTTTCAGTTTCGCTCGCGATTCTGGGCCATAATGCTCGGAAATTTCTGTGCACAACCAGTGCGCGGTTCGGGGAGGAACATCCATTTTGGGTACCGGCTTGAGCGCCGCCGCAAAAAATCATCGCCTGGGCATGGTCGGCATCGCTGCTCGTGTCTTTGTTTCTGTCGGGGATGCGGGGCGTTCGGGCAGGCTGCTCATCGCGATCTGCATGGCCCTTCTTGCCTGGTCCGTTTCCGATGCTCGCGCCAGTGAAGAGCCTGAGGTCTCGATCGGCGTCATCGCCTTCCGCGACCTCGACACGACCGCCCGCCAATGGGAACCGCTACGCCAGTTTCTCAACGAACGTATGCCAGGGCATCGCTTCGCCATTCGCCCCCTGTTCATCGACGATCTGAGCAAGGCAGTGGCGCAGGGCGATGTCCAATTCGTACTGACCCAGCCGGAGCATTACGTCATCCTGCGTGCCCAATACGGTCTCGCTGCGGTAGCGACGCTTGTCAGGCACGAGGGTGGCGTTCCGGTTTCGCGCATGGGCGGCGTCATCGTCACCAAAGCATCCCGCGGCGATATCCGTGAACTTGCCGATCTTCGCGGGAAAACGATCGCCGCCCTGGCTCCTCATTCACTCGGCAGCTTCCGTGCCCAGCAATGGGTACTGCATCAGGCCGCCATCAATATCGTCGAGCAGGCGGCCAGAATAAACTTCACCGGCCCGCCCCAGGACATTGTGATCGGCAAAGTGCTCTCTGGCGAGGCTGATGTCGGCTTCGTGCGGACCGGCCTGCTGGAGTCGATGATCGAAGAGGGCAAGTTGAAAAGCAACGCGCTCAAGGTCATCAATCCGCGCATGGAACGCGGCTTCCCGCTCCAGTTGTCGACTGACCTTTATCCAGAATGGCCATTTTCCGCCCGCCGGGGCGTTCCCGATTCGCTGATCAAAGAGGTCACGATGGCGCTGCTGCAATTCGGTACCGATAGCGGGTCGACGCGCGGACGGATCGCCGGCTTCATCCCCCCCGCCGATTACGCCCCGCTCGAAAAAATGCTCTATGCGCTGGGCGTCCATCCCGATCGAGCCGTACGCTTCAATCTGCGTGACGTCGTCGCCAAATACCCGACTGAAATCGTTTCCGGGCTAGTCATCCTGCTGGCTGGAGCCCTTCTGGGTAGCGCCCTCCTCTACCGCTCCGCTCGCCGCGTCGCAGCCGCGCTGCACGAACGCGGCAGTCTGCTCGACAGCCTGGGCGAGGGCGTCTATGGCGTAAATCAACGAGGTCTCTGCACCTTCATCAACCCCAAGGCACTGGCGATGCTCGGCCGGGATCGTGATCAGATCATCGGCCATAACCAGCACCAACTGTTTCATTATTGCCGTCCCGATGGCACCCACTATCCGGCCACCCAGTGCCCTGTGCACCATACGTTGAAGGATGGACAGCGTCGCGAAGGCGAAGAGTGGTTCATCCGCGCCGATGGAACCGGCTTTCCGGTCTTTTTTACAGCGACCCCGATCGAGGTCGCCGGAAACCGTGTCGGCGCTGTCGTGGCCTTCCGCGACATCACCGCCGACCGCGAAGCCGAACAGCAAATGCGCATCGCGGCAATCGCATTCGAAACCCAGGAGGCGATCACCGTGACCGACAGCAGCGGTCGAATCCTGCGCGTCAACGGTGCGTTTTCGCGGATTACCGGCTACAACGCCGAGGAGGTGATCGGCAAAACGCCGGCCGTACTCAAGTCCGGACGCCACGACGACGCCTTCTATATCGAGTTGTGGCGCACATTGACGGAAAAGGGCCACTGGCACGGGGAAATCTGGAACAAGCGCAAGTCTGGAGACATCTACCCTGAATGGCTGTCGATCTCGGCCGTTCGCGGTCAACGGGGTGAAATCACCCATTTTGTCGCCTCGTTCATCGACATCAGCGAACGCAAGGCGGCGGAAGACCACATCCAGCTACTCGCTTTTTATGACCCGCTGACACAACTCCCCAATCGCAGCCTGCTACACGACCGCCTGTCCAGCGCACTGCTTTCCTCCGAACGCCATAAACGCCATGCGGCGCTGCTCTTCATCGACCTCGACAACTTCAAGACGCTCAACGACAGCATGGGGCACGACGTCGGCGACCAGCTTCTGCGCGAAGTGGCACAGCGCCTGCGCCTGGCCGTGCGGGCCAGCGATACCGTAGCCCGCCTCGGTGGCGACGAATTCGTCGTCCTCCTTGAAGAATTGGCGCACGACCTCGCCGACGCGATCCGCCAGATCGACCATATCGGCCGCCAGATCCTGCAGAGCATTGGCGAGACTTACGAGTTCGGCAGTGTCGTGCACCACTGCACGGCCAGCATTGGCGCCGTTCCCTTCTTCGACCATGACTGGACCGCCGACAGTGTCCTCAAAGCTGCCGACCTGTCGATGTACAAGGCCAAGGAAGCAGGCAAAAATCGCCTTTGTTTCTTCGACACCGCAATGCAGGTCGAAGTCGAGCAGCGCGCCATTCTCGAACGCGAAATGCGCGAGGCCCTGGCGCAACGGCAATTCACCCTCCACTACCAGCCGCAAGTCGACCGCAATGGCCAAATACTCGGTGCCGAAGCACTGATCCGCTGGCAACATCCGGAGCGTGGTCTGGTTCCTCCGGGAGAGTTCATCCGCCTGGCCGAGGAAACGCAACTGATCGTTCCGATCGGCCGCTGGGTTCTCGAGCAGGCCTGCCACCAGCTGGCTGCATGGCAAGCAGAACCAGCCACCGCCGGACTTTCGCTGGCGGTCAATGTCAGCCCGCTACAGTTCCGTGACCCCGGCTTCATGTCCAGCGTCGCCAGTGCCCTCGAAAATAGCAGCGCCCCCGCCCGGCAACTCAAGCTGGAGATTACCGAATCGCTGTTGCTGACGGATATTTCGAACACGATCGAACGTCTCGCGACGCTCAAAAGGGAACTGGGCGTCGGTCTGTCGCTCGATGACTTCGGTACCGGCTACTCGTCACTGAACTACCTGAAACGACTGCCCATCGACCAGGTGAAAATCGATCGAAGCTTCGTCTCCGATGTGCACAGCAATCCCAACGATGCGGCAATCGCCGCAGCAGTCATCGCCCTGGGCCAAACCTTCGGACTGGAGGTCGTCGCCGAAGGCGTCGAGACCACCGAGCAACGCGATGCGCTGATCGCGCTCGGCTACCATCGCTTCCAGGGGTACCTCTACGGCCGCCCGGTGCCCATCGCGGACTTCACCGTCACCTGAGCCCTGACCTCTCCATTCTCTGGCGCTCTGCTTCGCACCGCCCGACCGAACACAGTCCCGGAATGCGGTCGACCGGCATTTTCATGCGATTTTCAACGCAGCTCCCAGTAACTGGGCCGCCCGTAGTTTTCCTTGAGCAGGTCGATGAACAGCCTGACCCGCAGCGGCAGATGTCGGCGCTGCGGGAAGACGGCATAGATGCCCATGGGCGGCGCCTGCCAGGCGTCGAGCACCGAGGTCAGGCGCCCTTCCTTCAAGTCGCGCCCGACTTCCCACAACGAGCGCCAGGCCAGTCCGCGTCCGGCCAGTGCCCATTCGTGCAGTACCGCGCCGTCGTTGCATTCGAATACGCCGCCGACCTTGATCGTATCGGCCCCGCCGGTCTCCGGATGGCGGAAGACCCAACCGCGCTGCTGGCCGAGCGACAGGCAATTGTGTTTCGCCAGATCGCCCGGCACCCGCGGCACACCGTGCTCGACCAGATAGGCGGGGCTGGCGACCACCATGCGGCGCATTTCGCCCAGGCGCACGCTGATCAGGCTGGAATCGGTCAGTTCGCCGATGCGGATGGCACAGTCTATGTTCTCGTTGATCAGATCGACCAGACGGTCGCTGAGATTCAGATTGACCCGCACTTCCGGGTTGGCCTGCATGAAATCGCCAACCAGGGGAGCCACATGCTGGCGGCCGAAGCCGGCCGGCGCCGAAACCTTGAGGTAGCCGCTGGCCTTCAGCCCGCCTAGCGAGACGGCGGCCTCGGCATTGGCCAGGTCGTTGAGCAGTTTCTGGCAGTCTTCGAGAAAAGCCTGGCCCTCGAAGGTCAAGGTCAGCTTGCGCGTGGTACGCAGCAGCAGACGGGCGCCAAGGCGCGCTTCGAGCGCGTCGATGCGCCGCCCGATAATGGCCGGCGTGACGCCTTCGGCCCGTGCCGCGGCCGACAAACTGCCACGGGTTGCGACGCTGGCAAAGGCTTCGATCTGTTTGAGCCGGTCCATTTGATACTTTAAGTAAAAGATGAAGTGATTCTAGCCGTCTTTCTAGTCTTCCAGAAGCCCCCTAGAATGCACTCCATCGCAGTATTCGATAACCCTCTTTTTCTGGAGAAACGCATGGCCCTCAACCTGCCTGCCGGTGTTCAAATCACCGCCCCCGTGAAGCCCGAATGGGAATCCATCCTGACCACCGAGGCCCTCGAATTCGTCGCCAAGCTGCACCGCGCCTTCGAAGCCCGCCGCCAGGAACTGCTGAAGGCCCGCATCGCGCGCCAGGCCCGCATCGATGCCGGCGAAATGCCGGACTTCCTGCCCGAAACCAAGCACGTCCGCGAAGGCGACTGGAAGGTCGCTCCGGTGCCGGCTGCCCTGCAGTGCCGCCGCGTCGAAATCACCGGCCCGGTCGAAGCCAAGATGATCATCAACGCCTTCAATTCCGGCGCTGACTCCTACATGACCGACTTCGAGGATTCCAACAGCCCGAACTGGGAAAACCAGATCCAGGGCCAGGTGAACCTCTACAAGGCCATCCGCCGCGAACTTTCGTTCAAGAATGAAAACGGCAAGGAATACAAGCTCAACGACAAGATCGCCACCCTGCAGATCCGCCCGCGCGGCTGGCACCTCGACGAGAAGCATGTGCTGGTCGATGGCCAGCGCGTGGCTGGCGGCCTGTTCGACTTCGGCCTGGTGTTCTTCCACAACGCCAAGGAACAGATCGCCCGCGGCGCCGGCCCGTTCTACTACCTGCCGAAGATGGAAAGCCACCTCGAAGCCCGTCTGTGGAACGACGCCTTCGTCATGGCCCAGGATCACGTCGGCCTGCCGCAAGGCACCATCAAGGCCACCGTGCTGGTCGAAACCATCCTCGCCACCTTCGAGATGGAAGAAATCCTCTACGAACTGCGCAACCACTCCGCTGGCCTGAACGCCGGTCGCTGGGACTACATCTTCTCCTGCATCAAGAAATTCAAGAAGAACAAGGACTTCTGCCTGGCCCAGCGCGGCGCCATCACCATGGAAGTGCCCTTCATGCGCGGCTACGCCCTGGCCCTCGTCCAGGCCTGCCACAAGCGCGGCGCACCGGCCATGGGCGGAATGTCGGCGCTGATTCCGATCAAGAACGACCCGGTCGCCAACGAAAAGGCGCTGGCCGGCATCCGTCACGACAAGACCCGCGATGCCAACGACGGCTTCGACGGCGGCTGGGTGGCCCACCCGGGCCTGGTGCCCATCGCCATGGAAGAGTTCGTCAAGGTGCTCGGCGACAAGCCGAACCAGTTCGAAAAGCAGGTTGAAGGCAAGTTCGGCCCCGAGCAGTGGCTCGACTTCCGCCCGGCCACCCCGATCACCGAAGTTGGTCTGCGTAACAACATCAACGTCGGTATTCACTACCTCGGTTCCTGGCTGGCCGGCAACGGCTGCGTGCCCATCCACAACCTGATGGAAGACGCCGCGACCGCCGAAATCTCCCGCTCGCAAGTGTGGCAGTGGGTGGTCTCGCCGAAGGGCATCCTCGACGACGGCCGCAAGGTCACCGTCGAAATGGTCCGCCCGATGATCGCCGAGGAACTGGCCAAGGTGAAGGCCACCGTCACCGCCCAAGGCGAAGACACCGCTTCCTACGACCAGGCCGCTGTCATCTTCGACAAGATGTCGCTGACCCCGGAATACCCGGAGTTCCTGACCCTGCCGCTGTACGAAGCGATGGCCTGACAACACCCATTAGAGGTGGAGAGAGACTAAAGCGCCGGGGCAACCCGGCGCTTTTTTATTTGGCGCCGGAAATTCCGGCTGGAAAAGGTTCGCAGTTTGCGAACTGCGAACCCGACAATCCGCGACCCATAAATCTGAATCCGCAATTCCTCAAGCCACAGGATGTGCTTTTCCTACTCAATTTGGTCGTTCTCAACGTGCTAGCCGTTTCCGGCTTTCTCCAGCGCATTACCGCGCTGGCCGGTCAAAAAAACCTGACCTGTTGCGGTCGACGGCGAAAAAGAGGCAAAAATCAAATTTTGCCGGCTAGCCGAAGCTGTCCGGCAAACTGCGCGAAATAGCTCAGGCTGCGGTTATCCGACACCTCATCATGCGGAATTAGCAAATAGCGCCAACGCTTGCCACCGACCGCCAAACTGTATTCGCTCGCATCACGACACCATCTGACAGCGGCGTCAGCCTTGGCCAGTACCTCATCCGCGCCAAGATCGACACGCGCCTTGGTTTCGCACATCAGAATTTCAGTCGCTGTTTCCACCACGAAATCCGGCACATACTCTGGCTGCTCCACACCCAGGCGATAGAAAATCTGGAACTGCCCCTTGGCCGGCTTGAACCACTTCAAGGCTTCCCGCTCAAGAATCACCGCAAAGCGCCGCTCGGTATCCGAATCGAATTTCTGTAGAGGATAAAGGCATTTCTCGAAGCCACCGAACAGCATCTGCTTGATCTTGCCCACTTCGGCCAGCGTCTCGCGGAAGTGATTAACCTCGCCTGCCGTCGCCGAATAGCTGCACGGCTTGATCGCCGTAAAACCGCGCTTTACCTCCACGGTGTAGGAGGTCGTCCCTTCATCGTAATGGGCCAGCATCTGCGCGTGGATGTTGTCGGCAATCAGCCTACGATAGCCGTCCAGCACATTGCGCAACTCCTCCTCGGAAGCCAGCCGCTGGCGCAGGGCGGCGACCGCCTGCCCTGCCAGGTCGTAGAGCAGTTCGGCGTGAGTGTCGTAGTCAATGTCGTCGAAGTCCATCAGACCGTGGACGATGTAATCCTCGGGCCGTTGCTCGACAATGCCCGCCTGCGCCGACAAGGTGTCCTGCGCGTGGTTGTGCAGGTTCTGAATCAGGATGTCACGCTCGCCTGGCTGCAAGGAGGCAAAGCCGCCCGTCGCCAGCGTGAAAGGTTTGAACCCGCCAACCACCTCACCCGCCGGGACGATGACGATGCGCGGAATATCGATGCTGTTCTCCACCACCGTCGCAATAGTCCGGGCCACCACCGCCTCGACGTCCACCGACTCATCCGCCAACAGTTCGCCCTGCGCGGGCGTCATCTGCTGGCGCACCGTCGCCACGATCTCCTGGCGAATGTGAGCCTGCAACAAGGCACCACTGGTCGGCACCTTGCCACGCTGCACTTCGTATGCCGCAACGGCCTGGCGCGCCAACCGCGCCACCTCGATCTCCCCCGCCTGAGTGTAAATCGGCTGGGGCGCCACCGCACCCGGCACAGGTATCGCCGCCAGCCCGAGCAGGGCATCCACCGTAGACGGCACATCGACACTCACTTTGCGCGCCTCTTCCTCCGGCGCATCGAGGATCAACTGCTGCAGGCGTATCGTCGAATCCGGCCGGTTGGCATCATCCACAATCTCCTGAAAACGGTCATGCGCCACGATATTCAAGCGGTCGACAGCCGCCACCCCGGTACGTTTTCCGTAAGGCAAACGCAGACCACGCCCAATGGACTGCTCAATCAGCGTCCGCGCATTGGCAGCGCGCAGCGGCACGATGGTGTACAGATTGGTCACATCCCAGCCCTCTTTGAGCATGTTCACGTGAATCACAATCTCCGTCGGTTCATCGACGCTTTCCACCGCCAGCAAACGGGCAATCATCGCCTCTTCGTCGGCCCCGGACTTGCTGCTATCGACCTGAATCACCTTCTCACGATAGCGCCCCTCAAAAAACTCAACCGACTGAATCAGGCTCAGCAAAGCGCCGGCATGCGTCGTATCCCGGGCAATCACCAGCATGAAAGGCTTGACCACGCGCACCGCGTTTTGATGGGCGTAAGTCGTCAACTCCACCTTGGTCGCCTCGTGCAAACGCACGCCATCCTGCAACTTGATGCGCTCCAGCACATCCGGCGGATACTGAGCCGGGTTGAAATTCTTCTGCGTCACCACGGCGGGCGATTTCACAAAACCATCGTCCAGCGCCCGCGCCAGCGGGTAGTCCACGACCACGTTGCGGAACGGTGCCGGCCCCTTGGCACTTTCCACGAAAGGCGTTGCCGTAAGCTCCAGCCCAAGCAGCGGCTTCAGTTCGTTAATCGCCCGCACCCCGGCGCTCGCCCGGTAGCGATGCGACTCATCCATCAACAACACCAGATCGGGCAAAGCCGCCAGATAGTCGAAATAACTCTGGCCGATGTACTCCGACAGCCGTTTAATGCGCGGACTCTTGCCGCCGCGCACCTCGGAATTGATCTTGGAAATATTGAAGATGTTGATCGTCACCGGCGACAACAGCCCGCCCTGCACATTGGCACCGCGCTGCTCGTAGTTGTCGCCCGTGATGATCTCCGGCGGAAATGCCGCAAACTCGGCGATACCCTTGAATACGTACTTCGGCGTATTCGGCGTGAAATCGGCAATCAGCTTGTTGTAGATCGTCAGGTTCGGTGCCATCACGAAAAAGTTCTGGATGCCATGCGCCTGGTACAGGTAGCAGATGAAAGCCCCCATCAAGCGCGTCTTGCCAACACCCGTCGCCAGCGCAAAACACAAGGATGGAAACTCCCGGTCGAAATCCTTCAGCGCAGGAAACGCTGCCTGCATCTGCGCCAGAATCGCCGGCAAATCACGTTCGCCATGCGCCAGCGCATCCGGCGCCAGGGCAATGGCCCTGGCCAATTGCTCCAGCGATTCCCGCTGCGGCGCACGCAGGCTCAAGCGTCCCGAGAGGGAACGGACGACTTGTTCGGCGCTCATTCTTTTCCTTTCTTTTTTGCGCGAGCTTGCACAGCAGGCTTGGCCTCAAGCTGTTTCACCACACGGTCAAAATCGCTTTCAAACAAGCGATCCTGCACGATGCGGTATTTCTCGAACTCACTTTCGGCATGGGCCTTGGCGATTTCCGCTGTCACCTTGCCGGCATCCTGCAAGACCTCGCGGTCGGTTGCGGCGAGAAAACGGTTCAAGCGCGTTTCCCAATCCGCCATCGTCATCGGAATCCTGCGTAGCGCCATGCCCTCAGCCACATCCAGGTAGGCTGATACCAAGCGGGTAAGCTGTCCCATTTCCGGCTCGGTCAGGTAATTCTTGGCGACCGTCACATCGAATTTCTGGATTTTCCCGTCCGGCGCATCCCTCCAGGTCGTCAGCCCCATGTTGGCCTTGTCGGCATCAGCGCGGTGGTAGATCACCTCCGCCGCCGTCTGCCCGTGGATAGCCCAGTGCAGCTTGTTCTGCACCATAGCAAAAAATCGCTGGGTGGCCTGTGCCGTCACGTCGTAGTCGATGGCCGTGGCGTAGATATCGGTGATTTTCTGGTAAAACTTGCGCTCCGACAGACGTATCTCGCGAACGCGCTGGAGTTGTTCCTCGAAGTATTTTTCCGTCAGGACGGAACCGCCGCTTTTCAGGCGCTCGTCGTCCATCGCAAATCCCTTGACGGCAAATTCCTCGACAATGCCGGTCGCCCACTTGCGGAACTGCACGGCCCGCTCGGAATTGACCTTGTAGCCGACGGCAATGATCGCCGCCAGGTTGTAGTGCAGAGTGCCGTAGGTTTTGCCATCGGCGGCAGTTATCCGAAAATTTCGGATAACTGAATCCGCCACCAATTCACGGTCGGAAAACACCTTTTTCAGGTGGTAGTTGATGGTCCGCACATCTACGTCGTACAACTGCGCCATCATCTTCTGACTGACCCAGACATTTTCATCCGCATACAACGCCTCGACGCCGCTCTGGCCGGTGGCGGCAACAAAAGTCAGATATTCCGCAGCCGAGGAGCGAATGAGGGGGGCTTCCTTTTTCCTGCTCATACCCCGGCGCCCCCGTCCTCCTCCCCGAACAGCCCCTGCTGTACCGGATCGGCCGGCGGTTTTTCCGCCATCGGCAGGTTGGCGACATTGAGGCTGTAGTCGTCGTGCCCCCACTCACAACGGGAGAGCACCATCTTCGGCAGCTTCTTCAAGCTCATATTCGGCCAGCGCTGCCCGGCCTGCACGGCGGTCAGGCCACGGAAGGCACTGCAACAGACCAGCAGCGAACGCGCATCGCCCACCTCCTCGGCCAGTTGCGCCAGTTGCTCGACGCCCAGGGTCTGCGTCGTCACATAGATGAAATCGCTTTCGCTGGAATGGCCGTGCTGCCAGAAATGAATTTCCGACGGCGCATAGCTGAAGCCTTCCAGCTTGCACACCGCTTCGGCCAGCATCGCCGCGTTGTAGGCCGGATTGACCACCCAATTGCCCCAGCGATCCTTTTCTAGCAGCGATGGGGCCAGCCGGTAATAACGGAAACCGCCCCCGCCCTGCCAGTTGACCGCAGCCGTCACACCGCCGGGATCATCGCCGTCGATGACCTTTTTCAGGCGCGGGATGATGTGCGTATGGCAGTGCTCGCCCAGCTCGATCATGATCCAGCGCCGACCCATTTTGTGGGCCACCGCGCCAGTGGTGCCGGAACCGGCGAAGGAGTCGAGGACTAGGTCGCCGGGGTTGGTGGCGATTTCGAGGACACGTTGGATCAAGCCTTCGGGCTTTGGCGTAATGAAGTCATCTGCTAACGAGGAACTACCAAGTACCGCGCGAACCTCTTTTCTAGCCGCGTCAGTGTGGCTTGCGTACTCATGCGACCAAAGCGTTTGTGGCACCACCCCCTGATTCCGCAAGAGATGCTTGTAGCGTTTGAATGAGGGGGTTTTACCAAGACCGTCTTTCCCCCAATAGATAAAACCTTCGGCTACATGCCGCAGGTGCTCATCCTTGGAATACGCCCAAACACGGGTTTTGCTGGGCCAAATCTCTTCGCCGGTATTCGGTTGAATGATTGGGTAGTAGAGATTGGGGCGTTCCTCAAAAGATTTACTACAGGTGTAGTTATCTGGCCTAAATACACCTTTCTCATCTTCGTATTTGTACTGGCGATCTTTTTCCTCGGTACGCGCAATCAGATTCCGTTGCCATTTCTCGGTTCTTCGATACACCAGTAAATGATCGTGCATTGGAGCGATTGTCTTGTGGTCATTGGCGACTGCGTACTTCTTCTGCCAAACCACATTCGCCACAAAATTCGCTCGCCCAAACACCTCATCACACAACACCTTGAGATAGTGCGCCTCGTTGTCGTCGATGGTGATCCACAGCGAGCCGTCCTCGGCCAGCAGGCGGCGGATAATCTCCAGCCGGTCGCGCATCAGCCCCAGCCAGATCGAATGCTCCAGCCCGTCGTCGTAATGGGTGAAGGCGCTGCCGGTGTTGTAGGGCGGGTCGATGAACACGCACTTGACCTTGCCCGCGTACTCCGCCTCCAGCGCCTTCAGGGCCAGCAGGTTGTCGCCGAAGATCAGCTGGTTGTCGAAAATATCCTGGTCCGTCACCCGCTGCCGGGCGTGATACGACTTCTCCGCTTCCTCCACCAGAATGCGTGGCTCCAGCTTCGGCCGCTTATCCTTGCCGATCCAGGTGAGTTCGAGTTTTTGTCTTGTGTTCATAAATTCATACTGCTGCCGGCAGCCCTGCCAGCGTCCTGTTTCTAAGCTGCATACAATCGGTCTCGTCGTCGAACAGCTCGACGATTTCCTTACTCCAGGTCTGGCTGCTCACAAGAGCCAACAGTTGCACGGCAACTTGTTCGACCCAGCGCGACAAAACGGTCTGCTCATCCGCCTCCAACGCCAACCCCACACCTTCATGCAATTTGGATTTCAGCAATACCAGATGAGAACACAGCCAGCTCGCTGATTCCAGGATATTTCCTTCCTGCTCGTTGCTTGCATAAGTCGGCAGCGTATCGGTCACAAAACGAACCACCTGTACCGCACGCCAAAGCTCCACCGCCGTCAGGCTATCCGGAAAAACCCGGCGCATGATGCATGGTGTCTGAACTCCATTTGCATCCACACGGGGTTGCCGATCAAACAAGAAATCTGCATTGCGTTTGGCCGCCACAACCATGGACGACCAATCTGGACCGCTAATTCTACAGGCCAAGGCCCGTGCCGCCTCCTTGACATCGAAAACCAATGGGCCGATATCGGGATCACCCTGTCCAGGCTTGTAGATGTAGGTGATGCCGTGCATGGCCAGCGTGGCACGCAAGCGGTATTGGTCTTCGTCCAAGGCCGAGAAATCCTGGGCCTGCACGGCATTCTGGAAATTGCGGTATTGCGTGACCTTGTCGCCGAACTCATCCCCTGCCGCTTCCAGAGAAATGAATGTCGCCAGCACTTCAGCGGGATGGGCCTCGTAATAAGCGGGAGGCTCACTGGCGACGGTGCCGGCCGTTTGTGCGCCATTGACGATACTCAGGTCAGAAAAACGGAATTCGCCTGAGCTGCGCGTTTCATCGCGCCTACCCACTTGATCCAGGCTACTACACAGGAAAGTTACCCCGTTATTGAAGTAGAAAAGATGCGCTGGCTCCTGCTGCAAAGTCTGGGTGATGCCTTGATTTACCTGGGTTGCACCACGAAAACGCCGAATATTCCGGGCTACGAGTTGCTCCGCGCACTGGCGGCTTAAATCGGCCAAATCCTTGGCCGCCATGCGGCCGTACACCGCACGATAAGGCTCAGTGATCCAGCCAAAATCGCGCAAGTGAATCCGCTGCTCGCCGATGCCTGGCTCCTGCAAGTCGATCAGCGCATTGTGTAGGCTGGTCAAGCCATAGCGTGTAAAGCGCAAGCAATCCGGCTGTTCCCGATTGAACGCCCGTTCCAGTGAGGCAAACAAATCCAGGCGGTCCAGGTTCAACGCACCGCCTGAATAGACCAGAGCGAAACGAAAGCGAGCACCGCCTTGATCCATCGCCGCCCTGATCTGCGGCACGCGCGCCTGCAATTGGGCGTTGAATTCGTTGAAGCGTTGGTTAAGGAAGGCCCGGACGCCGTCAGCGAAGCTGTTGCACTCTGCCAAACCAGGCTCACCTACCCCCGCCTCGATATATTTTGACTGCACCAGCCAGATCACGTTGGTCGGGGAGATATAGACCGAATCGATGCCGTGGTCTTGACCGCCATCAATTGACGCAGCAACGGCATCCAGCGGGGTTGCAGCCGCTTCGACAGTCAGAAAAAAAGCGGCGAGGGCTTTGGAGAGAAAATTCTTCCGTGTTTCAGCGGAATCACGGCCAACACCCTGTATCAATCCGGAAAACTGACCATCCAGATGCTGTTCCAGCGTCAGCATTTCAATTGGCCGAGTCATACCAACTCCCATTCGATGGCAAAACACAGCGCAGACTTGTTTTCCTGAACCAAGGCATCTTCAAGCTCCTGGATCAATTGTTCGCGCTGCTTGTCGATCTCATCCTGCCGGTCAAAAATGCGGCGGCGCAACTGATTTCGCTTGGACTCCAGTTCCCTTTGCTGGCGCTGCCAGTGGACTTTCTCTTCTAGGCGAAGGGAGGTTGCAGCCGTACGCCGAATCTCCTTGATTCCACGATCAATTTCCTTGACCTCATTCTCCAGCCCCACCTTGAGATCATCCGCCCAGGCATCGAGTTTCTGGACCTCTGCCTCGAAGTAGCCCAAATTCCTTTGATCGATCTCGCCCAAAGCAACGCTCCGCCTCCGCTCAACTTCATCAAGCAGCGCTTTTCCCGCCTCGTAGGGAATCGATGTAGCAACAGCCTCCGCCGGCAAACGCAGGAGCTTTTCACCGTCATCATCCAGCAGTGGCTTGCCCCGCACATCGACGGCCGAAACAATCAGCCGCTCTTCCTTGCGGCCCAGCGCTTCCACGGTCAGGAGTTCGACCTGGAGTTGCCCGGACTGGCCGCGCAGGTTTTCCAGTGTAGTCAGGCGGCCGTTCTGTCTGGCATAGGCGTCATAGTCGAAGCGCAGGCGAGCGGGCGGCAGCTCGCCCTGTTTGGCGCGGGCGATGATCCATTCGGCCAGCGGATGGCCAACGCGGTAGAGGTGGGCTTCCCCGCTGCGGCGTGGCAGCTCGTAACGCCCGAGGGGCACATGGGTGGCAAGTTCGGGGGATGGCAGGGCTTTTAGGGTGAAGCCGGTGTCGTCGAATTCGGCTTCATCAGGCAGCGCTGCCCGGGTGAGGTCGAGCAGCATGGTTTCGTAACGCCCGCGCGTGGCTTTGCCGTCGGCATCGCGGATGCGCAGCTTGCTCTGGACTTCTTCGTCGAAGTTTTCGAGCAGCAGTTGCCGGGTCTTGACCATGGCCTGGCTGATTTCGCCAGAGAGGTCGAGTTGCAGTTGCTCGAAGCTAGCCTTGATTTGTTCGTGACTGCGACAGTTTTTGTAGATGTCGGCGATGCGTTTTTCAAAATCGACACCGGAGCCGATGGCACCCAGCACTTCGTCACTGGCGCCGAAAACGCCCTCGAACAGGTGGAATTTTTGCGCCAGCAGTTCGTAGACCCGCTTGTCGGCTTCGTTGGAGAGGTCGACGAAATTGACGACGACGACATCGTGTTTCTGGCCGTAGCGATGGCAACGCCCGATGCGCTGCTCGATACGCTGCGGATTCCAGGGGAGGTCGTAGTTGATGACCAGCGAGCAAAATTGCAGGTTGATGCCTTCCGCGCCGGCCTCGGTAGCGATCAGGATGCTCCCGGCCGGGTTATCGCATTCGCGAAAGTGCTCGACCAGTGCCGCCCGCGTGTCCGCCGTGCGCGAACCGCTGATGCGGTCGGTGCCAGCGTGTTTGTTCTGCCAGTCCTTATAGAGCTTCTGCGCCTGTTCGTCGCTGTTGGTGCCGTTGAACAGAACGACACCGGGGCCATAGGGCGTATTGGAAAGCAGATCAAGCAGGTAGGCCTGGGTACGTTTCGATTCGGTGAAGATGATTGCCTTGCGCGCCGCCTTGAGACTTTTGAGTTCGGCAAAGGCTTTGTCCAGTGCCTTGATGAGCGCTACGCCCTTGGCATTCTGGCGAATGCCGCTGGCCAGCACTTGGAATTGCCGCAGTTCGTTCATTTCGCGCTCGATGGCGCTGCGCTCCGCCGGCGCTTCGCTCTCTGCAGATGCTTCGGCATCCCATTCGTCAGCGGTTTCACCCAGCGCTTCGTAATCGGCATTGAGGGTTTCCGACACGTCGCCAGTCGGCAATGCACCAAGCTGTTTTTCCAGCCGATCTGCCATAACGCCCAAGGCGCCGGCAATGGCGTGGGTCGAGGAAGCCAGCAGCTTCCACAGGACCAGAGAGATCAGTTGGCGTTGGCCGGTGGGCAAGGCTTTGAGTTCGGGTCGCCGGAGGTATTCGGAAACCATCTCGGTTAGCTGGATTTCGTCCGAGGAAGGGGTGAACTCCTCGACGATGGGAATCCGCCGGGTGTAGGCGACATAGGGCTGCACCTGCCGCCGCAGGGTACGCAGGCAGACAGGCGCCAGCCGTGAACGCAGATCGGCGAAGGTCTGCTCGCGATTGATCAGCCCGAATTGCTGGCGGAAGCTGTCGATGTCGCCAAATACCCGCTCGTCGATCATGCTGACCAGACCGTAGAGTTCGAGCAAGGAGTTTTGAAGGGGTGTCGCCGTCAGAAGTACCTTGCCAGCGGCGTGGGCCACAGCGTCCTTGAGAGTGCGGGCGATGACATTGCCGGTTTTGTAGACATTACGCAGCCGGTGAGCTTCATCAAATACCACCAGATCCCAGTTGATCCGCCGAATGTCTTCGGCCCTGGCCTTGGCGAATTGATAGGAGCAGATGACAACCTTGTCAGGGCAGTTAAAGGGGGCGGTCTGACCGGCCTTTCGTAACACGCTGTAGCTCCGGGCCTCCAGAATACTGGATTGCAGCGCGAATTTTTCCAGCAACTCCTGGTACCACTGCTTGCGCAGGTTGGCAGGAACGATGACCAGAATGTTGCGCTGCCTTTCGGCCCAATGCTGGGCAATGACCAAGCCCGCTTCAATGGTTTTTCCCAACCCGACCTCATCGGCCAGGATAACGCCTTTGGACAAAGGATTGCGGCAGGCGAAAAGCGCAGCGTCAACCTGATGCGGATTTAGATCGACCTGAGCGTCGACCAGGGTCGATGCCAAAGCCTCCATCGAATCACTGGCTGCGCGCCGGGTAAGCTGCCACGCAAAATATCGGCTTTGATGTGGGGTAAGCATCCCCCGATTTTAATCGAACAAGCATACTTGACCGCGTTTTAGAGGTCATGCACTGGCAAATTGACCTGTTGCGGTCGACTGCCTGAAAAGGCCAAAATCCAAATCTGCCGACCCAGCCATTCAATACATTTCATCAAAAATATAGCGACAAATCGGTAGCTACCCGCACCAAAAATAACAAATAAACTATCGCCAGTCTTTTCCGAGGATAGCCCCATGCTCTCAGCCCTGACTCAATTGCTCGTTTTCCAGCTTGTCGGCGAAGTCGTCGCTCGCGGTTTGAAGCTGCCGGTGCCCGGCCCGGTGCTTGGCATGCTGTTCCTGTTCATCGCGCTGGCGCTGCGCGGCGGGCCGGGGCATGAGTTGCAGACGACCAGCCAGAACCTGCTGCAACATCTGTCGCTGCTCTTCGTGCCGGCCGGTACGGGGATCATGATCCATCTGCACCGCGTCGCCGACGAATGGCTGCCGCTGCTGCTGTCGCTGCTGATCAGCACAATAGCCACAATAGTGGTGACGGCGCTGGTGATGAAGCTGTGCGTGCGCGGCGAGGCGGCATCCGGCAACGCACAGGGGGACGCGCCATGACGCCGCAACTCAACGAAATCTGGGTTTATCTCTCGGCTTCGCCGCTGCTCGGGCTAACCATCACGCTGCTCGCCTACCAGGCCGCCTTCTGGCTCTACCGGCGCTCCGGCCTGAACCCGCTGGTCAACCCGGTACTGGTCGCCGTGACCATTTTGGTCCTTTTATTGACGTTGACCGGAACCAGTTACGAAACCTACTTCGCCGGCGCGCAGTTCGTACATTTCCTGCTCGGGCCGGCCACCGTGGCGCTCGCCATTCCGCTCTACATGCAATTACGCCGCGTGCGCTCGATGTTGCTGCCGGTGGCCGCCGGGCTGCTCGCCGGCAGCTTGACCGCCGCGCTGTCGGCCATCGCCATCGCCAAGCTGTTTGGCGCCAGCCTGCCGACGCAACTCTCGCTCGCCCCCAAGTCGGTGACGACGCCGATCGCCATGGGTATCGCCGAGCGCATCGGCGGCATTCCCTCGCTGACCGCCGTGCTGGTCATCGTCACCGGCATCTTCGGTGCCGTCAGCGGGCGCTATGTGCTCGATGCGATCAAGGTGCGCGACCCGGCGATTCGCGGTTTCGCCATCGGCGTCGCTGCGCACGGCATCGGCACCGCGCGTGCTTTCCAGGTCAGCGAGCAGGCGGGCGCCTTCGCGGCGCTGGCGATGGGGCTGAACGGCGCGCTGACTGCGTTGTTGCTGCCGTTGCTCATAGGCTGGATGCGCTGAACCGCCGCACCGCGTATTAGGGTATCTACCTATGGCCGAGCACCGGCGTCAGGCGAAGAATCAGTCCATGTTCATACGCCCGCCGCCCCGTCAACCCAGGCAAACCTGGCTCTGGCTCGCGCCCTATGCGGCCATCGGCATCTTTGCGCTGGCCATGCTGATCGTCACCGCCCTGCTGCAGTGGCGCGAGCAGGATACGGCGCTGTCGGCACTTGAGGGCGACATGCACTGGGCCGGGCGCACCATCGAAACCCGCCTGCACGGGCATCAGGACTTCCTGACGGAACTCGGGCGCGAGCAGGAATTCCGCCAGCTCACCTATGAGGCATTTCAGGTGAAGGCCAGCCGTTATGTGCGCGACAACCCGGAAATCAGTGCCATCATCTGGGTCAGCACCGACGGCAAGGTGGAATGGGTCGCACCGAACGAATCGACGGCGGCCTTTGTCGGCGAACAATTGACCGGCACTCGACTCATCGCGCTGCAAGAAGCGCTACGCACCCGCCGCCTGCTGTTCTCGGCCGACTACCGGGGCGCCGACCAGCGCCGCGCGAATGACCTGATCCTGCCTGTACAGCAGGGCAGCAGCGACCTTGGCGCCTTCATTGCCCTGCAATCGCTCGAAACCCTGTTGCGCGTCACGCTGCCTGCCACATTCACGGCGCGCTACAGCTTGACAGTAGTCGATGCGGACAACCGGGAGCTGTTGAGCAATTCTTCGGTGAAGCCGACCGACCGCCGGATTTCCGGCAGCTTCAACCTCGATCTGCCGAACAACCCGCTCGGCCTCAATATCGTCGCCTATCGCGGCGGCGGCGCCTGGCTGCCCTACCTGCCGGCAGCGCTGATCGTCATCCTGACCCTGATCGCCACCGCCACGCTGTTCCAGCTACGCCGCCACGCCTGGCGCCGGGCCGAGACCGAGGAACAACTGCGCGCCGCCTATGCCTTCCGCCAGGCGATGTCGCAATCGCTGGTCACCGGCCTGCGCGCCATCGATCTGGAGGGCCGCATCACCTTTGTCAACGCCGCCTTCTGCCGGATGACCGGCTTCGACGAAGCGGAACTGGTCGGTGTCGCGCCGCCTTATCCCTACTGGCCGCCAGAGGAATTCGCGCGCCTCCAGAACAATATCGACACCGCGCTGGCCGGTCACGCGCCGGCTAGCGGTTTCGAGATGCGCATCATGCGCAAGAACGGCGAACGTTTCGATGTCCGCCTCTACTTCTCGCCGCTGATCGATGCCGGCGGCAAGCAGATCGGCTGGATCGCCTCGATGAACGACATCACCGAACCCAAGCGCATCCGCGTCGAGCTGGAACGCGCCCACGAACGCTTTGCCACTGTCATCGACGGGCTCGACACGGCGGTGCATGTCGCCGATGCCCTGAACGGCGAGATCCTTTTCGCCAACCGCGCCTTCCAGCACATTTTCGGTTTCGACACGGTGGGGCGCGATTCGTCCCTGGTCACCGCCGTCTGCCGCCCACCACCGGAAGCCTTGAACCGCGACCCCGCCGACCTCGACGCCGCCGACCTGCCGTGCGAACTGTTCGACGGCGAGATCCAGCACGCCCTGTCCGGTCACTGGTACCACTTGCACGAACGCGCCATCCGCTGGGTGGACGGGCGTACCGTACGCGTCCAGATCGCCGCCGACATCACCGACAAGAAGCACATCGACGAAGTGAACCTGCAGCAGCAGAAACGCCTGGAGCAGACCTCGCGCCTGATCACCATGGGCGAGATGGCCTCGTCGCTGGCGCACGAACTCAACCAGCCGCTGTCGGCCATCGCCAACTACTGCGCCGGCTGCATCAAGCGCATGCAGGCCGGCAACTACAAGTTCGAAGACCTGCTGTCGGCGATGCAGAAGGCCAGCGACCAGGCCGAACGCGCCGGCAAGATCATCCGCCGCATGCGCGACATGGTGAAGAAGAGCGATCCCAACCGCCAGCCGGTCGCCCTCGCCCAGCTGCTCGACGAGGCGCGCGCCTTCGCCGACATCGAGGCGCAGCGCACCGGCACGCAGATCGTCGTCGACCTGCCTGAAAATTTGCCGAAAATCGTCGTCGACCGCATCATGATCGAGCAGGTGCTGCTCAATCTGATCAAGAACGGCATCGAGGCCATGCACGACACGCCGTTCGAGCGCCGCCGTCTCGACATCAACGCTCGCCAGATCGACGAACGCCTGGTACAGGTCGAGATTGCCGACAACGGACACGGGCTGCCGGTCGAAGATGTCGAGAAGATTTTTACGCCGTTCTACACCACCAAGCAGGAAGGCATGGGCATCGGCCTGGCGATCTGCCGCTCGATCATCGAGTTCCACCATGGGCATCTGTGGGTCGAGGCCCGCCACGAGGGTGGTACCGTATTCCGTTTCACCGTACCGATAGAGGAAATCGCCGATGAATGAACACCAGCAAATCATCCACGTCGTCGACGACGACGAAGCGATGCGCGATTCGATGACCTGGCTGCTCGAAGGCGAGGGCTATGCGGTGGCCTGCTACGACTCCGCCGGCAGCTTTCTCGCCGCCCGCAACGACCGCATGCGCGGTTGCATCGTGCTCGACGTCCGGATGCCGGAAATGAGCGGGCTGGAACTGCACGAAAAACTCGAAGCACTTGGCTCGCGCCTGCCGATCATCTTCGTCACCGGCCACGGCGACGTGCCTATGGCCGTCGGCGCACTGCAGCGCGGTGCCTGCGATTTCATCGAAAAACCGTTCAACAACGAAGACCTGCTGACCCGCATCCGGCGCGCACTGGAACTCGATACCCAGCGCTCCGCCCGCCAGCAACGCGACAGCGCGATTGCCCAGCGCCTCGAACAACTGACCCAGCGCGAGCGCGAAGTCATGCAACTGGTCGTTGCCGGCAAGCTGAACAAGCAAGTCGCCGATGAACTCGACATCAGCATGAAAACCGTCGAGGCGCACCGCGCCCGGGTCATGGAAAAAATGGGCGTGCGCACGCTGGCCGAATTGGTCAAGGCGGTGATGAGCGTCAATTAGCAAGCTGTTGCGGTCGACTGTCCAAAAGGGGCAAAAACCGAAGGCGATTGGTGGCAGCAGCCCATCCGGCGATAATGACGCCCCGAACCGCTCATCGAACCGCCCCATGTCTGCCGAAAGCACCCCGACCATTCAGCGAAAAGTCGTCGTCGCCGCCTGTTTCGGCACCTTTCTGGAGTGGTACGACTTTCTCACTTTCGCCTCGCTGGCGGTCTATTTCAGTACCCTGTTCTTCCCCGCCGACGATCCGGTCGCCGCGCTGCTCGCCAGCCTCGGGACTTTCGGCGTCGGCATGATTGTCCGCCCGCTCGGCGCTGCGCTGTTTGGCTCGCTCGGCGACCGCCACGGCCGGCGCACCATTTTTCTCGTCACCATCGTGCTGATGGGCGTGTCGACGGTGCTGGTCGGCCTGCTGCCGACCTACGAGCAGGTCGGCCTACTCGCCCCCGCCCTGCTGCTGGTGCTGCGCATGGTGCAGGGCCTATCAGTCGGCGGCGAGATCGGCGGCGCGGCGGTTTATCTCACCGAACACGCGCCGGAAGGCCGGCGCGGCCTGTATACCAGCGTCCTGCAACTGATGGGGCCGCTCGGCATGATGGCCTCGACGCTGCAGATCATCCTGCTGCAACAATGGCTGAGCGACGCCGATTTCCGCGCCTGGGGCTGGCGCATTCCGTTCCTGCTCTCCGCCCTGCTGCTCGCCATCTCGATCAGGAGCCGGATGAACCTGCACGAATCGCCGGTCTTCCGCCAACTGCGCGAGAAAAATGCGCTGTCCACGACGCCGCTGCGCGAATGCTTTCGTGACCGCGAAACCCTGGGCCGCATGGCGCTGCTGTTTTTCTGCGTCTCGGCGGGCGGCTCGCTGCTGTTCTTTTCCGCCCAGGTGTACACCGGCGTCTTCTTGAAAACCGTGCTTAATTTGCCGTCGACCGCAGCAGGCTGGCTGGTGACAATCTCGACCCTCGCCCTCTTCCCCGCCACGCTGTTCTGCGGCTGGCTGTCCGACCGCATCGGCCGCCGTCCGGTTCTGCTGGCCGGGCTGATCGGCGGGGCGCTGGCGATCTTGCCGGTCTTTCACGGGCTGGCTCACTTCGGGTCGCAGCCTGAACCGAACACGACGATGATCGCCGTCCTGCTGCTGGTGCTCGTCGTGCCGCTGGCCTGCATCACCGGGCCGCAAACGGCGACGCTACCCGAACTCTTCCCGGCGCGCACCCGCTACACGGCGGTCGCGCTGCCGCACAATCTGGCCGCCGGCTGGATCGGCGGCATGTCGCCGTTCATGGTCACCTGGCTGGGCGTTCATTTCGGCGATCCACTGGCCGGGCTGTGGTATCCGACCGGCCTGCTGATCCTGGCGGCGGTCGTTGGCCTGCTTTTCCTGCCCGAAGTGCGCGACCGGCCGCTGGCGGATTAGTGGTCTGCTTCGCAATTAGCGCGACACGAAAGCTTGTCTTTGCGCCGCCGGCGTTGTTGCTCATCCTCGCGATAGCGCTGGCTATCGCTGCGGTTCGCGCCTAGCCAGCAGAACAAATCCCGCGCTTTCGTCCAGTCACGCCAATCACAAAGCAGACCACTAGTTCTTCTTGGCGTCCTTGGCAGCGCTGGCCTTGGTCGGCGTCTTGGGATCGGCGGCTTTAGCCTTGCCGTCATAGATGATCTTGGCCGACTGATCTTTTGGCGATTTGCGGCTGGCGGTAATTTCCATGGTCGCCGCGCGTTGCGGCATGGCCGGGCGACCCAGCTCGGCGCGCATGACATTGACGCGCTCGATGGCAATCCGCTTGTCGATGGCGACGGTCGATTCGCCCCGCGCGACCAGTTTTTCGCGCATCTCCATCAGTTCTTCGAGTTCCTTCGACATGCGCAGGGATCGTGTCGGCTCGCCCCAGCTTTCCTTCGGCTGGCTGACGGCAAGATTGAACTCTTCGGGATTGGTGATCATGCGCGCGATGCCCAACTGGTTGTAACGCATCGCCCACTCCAGCGCGCCGTCGCCCCAGTCATTGCGCGGCGTGCGGTCGGCACCCTTCTCGATCAGCAGGCGCGCCATGTCCTCGCGGCCTTCATAGATCGCCATCATCAGCACACTGGACCCGTTGGTGCTCAGCGCATTGATGTTGGCGCCCTGCTCCATCAGGTAATCGGCCACCTCGCGCTGGCCGGCAAACGCGGCGTAATGCAGCGGCGACCACTGGCGGGCCGGCGCATTGATGCGCGCGCCGCGTTCGACCAGCCACTTTACCGCCTCCAGGTGCCCGCGCCAGGCGGCGAGGATGATCGCCGTCTCGCCGTTGCCGTTCATCCGGTTGATGTCGGCGCCGCGCGAAATGAACAGGCGCATCATGTCGATGTTGCCTTCCCAGGCACCGATCATCAGACCCGAGCCGATCCGGCTGCCCATGAAATCCGGCGGCAGCCCGGCATCGAGCCAGGCCTTGGCCTGCTCCAGGTCGCCGAGCTCCAGGTTGGTCACGAAAGCGGTCGGCGTCGGCAGGACGGACGGATCGCGCGACCAAAACTGGGCGTGAACCGGCAACACCAGCGCCATCCCGATTATCATTGCGAGCGAACGTATTCTCAGACCCGGTTTCATCAGCGCATTCATCTCCTTTGGCCAGCTCCCATTTTCTCACGACCCGGAACGAACATCGGCTATTCCTGGCGCTGGCGGTTTCATTGTTGTTGCACATCCTGCCCCTCGCGCCGGGCTTGATCCCTGCCCCCACACCCGCGCCGCCACCGCCGCCCATCGTCGCCAGCCTGCGGCCGCCGCCTGTGGAACCGCTGCCCCCGCCGCCCCCGCTGACGCTGCCCGAGCAGCCGAAACCGGCCCCGGCCAAGCCGCCCCCCGAAAAACGCCCAGCGCCGGAAAAATCGGCCAAGACGACCAAAACCTGGGCACAGGCCGTCGCCCAGCACCTCAAGAAACTAAACGATACCGGCCAGTTCTACCCGCCGGAAGCCATCGCGCGCGGGCTGGAGGGCGAAGTGCTGGTGCTCATCATCATCGACGAAAGCGGCCATGTCTCCGGCGCCCGCGTCGAGCAAGGCAGCGGCCACCGCATTCTCGACGACGCTGCGCTGCGCGCCGTCCGTTCGCTGCGCTCGCTGCCGGCCGACGCCCCGCGCGAAGCGCTGCTGCCGGTTCGTTTCAGACTGCGCTGAAACCTAAATGGCGCCCTCGGCGTGCAGCCAGGCAATACTCGCCGCGTCGTAGCCCAGTCCGGCCAGCACCTCGTCGGTATGCGCGCCGAGCGCCGGCCCCACCCATTCAGTGGCACCCGGCGTCTCGGAAAGCTTCGGCACGATGCCGGGAATACGAAACTCGCGGCCATCGGGCAACTTTGCCGCTTCGATCATCTGGCGGGCGATGAATTGCGGGTCGGTAAACATGTCGACCGCCGAATAGACGCGCGACGACGGCACGCCGGCCTTTTCGAGCAGCGCCAGCACCTCGGCCTCGTCGTGCTGCGCACACCAGGCATCGATCAGGGCATAAATTTCGTCGCGCCGCGCGTCGCGCCCGGCATTATCGGCCAGACCCGGATCGTCGGCCAGGTCGTCACGACCGATGGCCAGCATGAAACGTCTGAAAATCGCATCGCCGTTGGCGCCGATGGTGACGTGCTTGCCATCCTTCGTCGTATGCGTGTTGGACGGCGTGATGCCGGGCATGATGTTGCCGGTGCGCTCGCGGACGAAACCGAACACGTCGAATTCCGGCACCAGCGACTCCATCATCGCGAACACCGCTTCGTAGAGCGCGACATCGACCACCTGCCCGGCACCGCCATTGACTTCCTTGTGACGCAGCGCCATCAGCGCACCGGTGGCGCCCCACAATGCAGCAATCGAATCGCCGATGGAAATGCCGGTGCGCACCGGCGGGCGGTCGGGAAAGCCGGTGACGTAACGCAAGCCGCCCATCGATTCGCCGACCGCGCCAAAGCCCGGTTGATCCTTGTACGGCCCGCTTTGCCCGAAGCCCGACAGGCGCACCATGACCAGTCCGGGGTTGTCGGCCTTGAGCTGCTCCCAGCCCAGGCCGAGTTTTTCCAGCACGCCGGGCCGGAAATTCTCGACCAGGATGTCGGCTTCGGCGATCAGCTTGCGCACGAATTCCAGGCCGTCGGGATGCTTGAGATTGGCCGTCACCGATTTCTTGTTGCGCGCCTGCACGTACCACCACAGCGAAGTGCCCTCGTACAGCTTGCGCCACTTGCGCAAGGGGTCACCGCCGTCGGGTGCCTCGACCTTGATCACCTCGGCGCCGAACTCGGCCATAATGCGCGCGCAGAACGGTCCGGCGATCAGGGTGCCGAGCTCGACCACCTTGAGTCCGGCCAGGGGTTTTTGCGCTTGCGTCATCTCAGGGCTCCCAATGTTCGACCGCCATTTTTTGCCCAAAAAGCCGGTCGACCGTAACCGATACCTGCTGTGGCGCGCCACTGGTCGCCAGGGTCAAGCTGCCCGCACCGCCGCCCAGCAGATTGGCGGCAGCCAGCAGGCGCTCCAGTTGACGCGCCACCGGCTCGCCAGTATCGAGCAAGGTCACTCCGACCGGCATGCGCCGGGCAATCGATTCCGCCACCCAAGGGTAATGGGTGCAACCCAGCACGACGACATCGGCGCCTGCCGCCGCCAGTGGGGCAACATAGACATCGAGCAGCGCCGCCACCTCGGCACTCTCCGGCCCCTGCGTCTCGATCGCCTCGGCCAGCCCGGGGCAGGGCTGTACGACGACCTGGCAATGGCTGGCATGGTTACCGACCAGCCGCTGAAAGCGCTCGCTCTGCAAGGTTCGCGTCGTCGCCAGCACGCCGATCACCCCGCTCTTGCTCAGGGCGGCGGCCGGCTTGACTCCCGGTTCCAGCGCCACGACAGGCAGCGCAGTCGCCGCCCGGATCGCCTCCGCCGCCGCCGCCGTCGCCGTGTTGCAGGCGATCACCAGCGCCTTTGCCCCGCGCCGCGCCAATGCCTCGGCTATCAGTACGCCACGCTCCTTGAGAAAGACCTCCGGCCGCTCGCCATAGGGCAGGAAACGGGTATCGGCGAAATAGAAATAGTCCTCGTGCGGCAGTCGATCGCGCAAAGCACGCAGCACGGTCAAGCCGCCGAGACCGGAATCGAAGACGGCAATCGGACGCTTGGCGGATTCGACCGCGGGTTCGTTAGCCTGCACGCTTATCGCCCCGGTGCAGCTTATTCGGCCGCTTCGGATTTCTCACCTACTTGGGCGGGCGCCGCCTTCGGAAACAGCGTTTCACGCAGGTAGAACAGGTAGCTCCCCGTCGCCAGAATACCGGCCACAATGCCGAGAACATACTTCAGCGGCGCCTCGACCAACGAATCAGGTGCGAATAAAGCCCACCATGCCCCCATGATCAGCCCCAGAAATACACCGCGCAACAGCACCAGGTTCCGCACCTTTTCCTGGCGCAGCTTGAATTCTTCCGGACTCAACACTTGCCGGTCGGGAGTTTGCGTGCTTTCAGAACTTGTCATGGTCATCCATCAAATGAGATCAGTCGGGTATTACCCGAAAACAAGAAGCCCCCGGCGGCGGGGGCCTCGATCAAGACTTCATTTCTCTGAAGCTACATGCGGGCGATCATCGCATCGCCAAACGCCGAACAGGACAACTCTTCGGCCCCGTCCATCAGGCGCGCGAAATCGTAGGTGACCTGCTTGTCGCCGATCGCCGCCTCCATCGATTTGATGACGAGATCGGCCGCTTCCTTCCAGCCCAGATGGCGCAGCATCATTTCGGCGGAAAGAATCAGCGAGCCGGGGTTGACCTTGTCCAGCCCGGCGTACTTCGGCGCCGTGCCGTGGGTGGCTTCGAAACAGGCGTACTGGTCGGAAATGTTGGCGCCCGGAGCGATGCCGATGCCGCCGACCTGGGCGGCCAGCGCGTCGGAGATGTAGTCGCCGTTCAGGTTGGTGGTGGCGATCACGTCGTACTCGGCAGGGCGCAGCAGGATTTGCTGCAGGAAGGCATCGGCGATCGAATCCTTGACCGTGACTTCGCGACCGGTGTTCGGGTTGGTGAAATGGCACCAAGGGCCGCCGTCGATCAACTGGGCGCCGAATTCCTCCTGCGCCACCTTGTAGGCGATGTCACGGAACAGGCCTTCAGTGAATTTCATGATGTTGCCCTTGTGCACGATGGTCAGCGACTTGCGGTCGTTGGCGATGACGTACTTGAGCGCGGCACGCACCAGGCGGGTGGTGCCTTCGACGGAGATCGGCTTGATGCCGATGCCCGAGGATTCCGGGAAACGGATCTTCTTGACGCCCATTTCCTTCTGCAGGAAATTGATGACTTTCTTGCAGGCTTCCGAATCGGCAGCCCACTCGACCCCGGCGTAGATGTCTTCGGTGTTCTCGCGGAAGATGACCATGTTGGTCAGTTCCGGATGCTTCAACGGCGACGGCACGCCCTTGAAATACTGTACCGGACGGACGCACTGGTAGAGATCGAGTTCCTGGCGCAGGGCGACGTTCAGCGAGCGGATACCGCCGCCGACCGGTGTCGTCATCGGACCCTTGATGGAAACCGAGTATTCCTTCAGCGCGTCGAAGGTTTCCTTGGGAAACCACTCGTCCGGCCCATAAAGGCGGGTGGATTTTTCGCCGGCGAAGACCTCCATCCAGTGGATTTTTTTGGCACCGCCGTAGGCCTTGGCGACGGCGGCATCGATCACCTTGATCATGACCGGCGTGATGTCGATACCGATGCCGTCGCCTTCGATGAACGGAATGATGGGATTCTCGGGAACCGGCTGCCCCGGAACAATCTTGGAACCGCCTTGCGGAATTTTGATGTGAGAGGTCATGTCATCTCCATTCATTGTTATAGGACGCGCTGCCGACGTCGAACATCCCAGTCGGGAACGCCTCACGGCGCAGCGATTATGTCGCAAAGAGGCGGCCCCTGTCAGCCCATTTTAGTCCATTGACCAAGGCCGGCAAGCCTGTTGCGGTCGACCGAAAAAAAAGGCCGAAAATGAAAAAAGCGAAGACCAAGGCGGTCTTCGCTTTTTTTGCATTCGTTCAGGTAGCCCACGGCCGCCTGAACCTTAGCGGAACTCAGGCGCGCGCTGCCTTGAGTGCGGCGTTCAGCGTCGGGCTCGGACGCATCACGGCCTTGCACTTCTCGGAGTCGGCCTTGTAGTAGCCGCCGATGTCCACCGGCTTGCCCTGCACCGTCTTCAACTCGGCGACGATTTGCGCTTCGTTGGCGGTCAGCGACTTGGCGAGCGGCGCGAAGTGCGCGGCCAGTTCCTTGTCCTCGGTCTGCGCAGCGAGTTCCTGCGCCCAGAACATGGCGAGGTAGAACTGCGAGCCACGGTTGTCGAGCTCACCGGTCTTCGGCGACGGCGACTTGCGGTTGTCGAGTAGCTTGCCGGTCGCGGCGTCCAGCGTCTTGGCCAGGAGGACAGCGCGCTTGTTGCCATCCTTGATGCCCTGCTCTTCCAGCGACACCGCCAGCGCCAGGAATTCGCCGAGAGAATCCCAACGCAAATGGTTTTCTTCAGTCAGCTGCTGGACATGCTTGGGTGCCGAACCGCCGGCGCCGGTTTCGTACATGCCGCCGCCATTCATCAGCGGAACGATGGACAGCATCTTGGCCGACGTGCCCAGTTCCATGATCGGGAACAGGTCGGTCAGGTAGTCGCGCAGGATATTGCCGGTCACCGAGATGGTGTCAAGGCCGCGGATGACGCGTTCCAGCGTGAAACGCATGGCGCGCACCTGACTCATGATGTGAATTTCCAGGCCGCTGGTGTCGTGATCCTTGAGGTAGGTGTTGACCTTCTTGATCAGTTCGGCTTCGTGCGGGCGGTAGGGGTCGAGCCAGAAGACCGCCGGGGTGTTCGAATTGCGGGCGCGGGTGACAGCCAGTTTGACCCAGTCGCGGATCGGCGCGTCCTTGACCTGGCACATGCGCCAGATGTCGCCCTGCTCGACGTTTTGCGTCAGCAGCACTTCGCCGGTGTCGATATCGACGATGTTGGCGATGCCGTCCTCGGCAATTTCGAAGGTCTTGTCATGCGAACCGTATTCCTCGGCCTTCTGCGCCATCAGGCCGACGTTGGGCACGGTGCCCATGGTCTTCGGATCGAAGTTGCCGTTCCATTTGCAGAAGTTGATCATCTCCTGGTAGATGCGGGCAAAGGTCGATTCCGGCATCACGGCCTTGCAGTCGGCCGGCTTGCCGTCGGCGCCCCACATCTTGCCGCCCTGGCGGATCATCGCCGGCATCGAGGCGTCGACGATCACGTCGTTGGGCGAGTGGAAGTTGGTGATGCCCTTGGCCGAATCGACCATGGCCAGCTTGGGACGATGTTCCTGACAGGCGTGCAGGTCGCGGATGATCTCGTCGCGCTTGGATTCCGGCAGGGTCTTGATCTTGTCGTAGAGGTCGACCATGCCGTTATTGACGTTGATACCGAGTTCGGCGAACAGCGCACCGTGCTTTTCGAAGGCTTCCTTGTAGAAGATCTTGACGCAGTGACCGAAAACGATCGGGTGCGAGATCTTCATCATCGTCGCCTTGACGTGCAGCGAGAACAGGATGCCGGCCTGGCGGCAATCTTCCAGTTCCTTTTCGTAAAAATCGCACAGCGCCTTCTTGCTCATGAACATGGAGTCGATGATCTCGCCGTCCTTGAGCGCGACCTTCGGCTTCAACACGGTAATCTTGCCGCCCTTGGCGATCAGCTCCATGCGGACATTGCGTGCCTTGTCCAGGGTCATGGACTTTTCGCCGTGGTAGAAATCGCCGTGATGCATATGGGAGACGTGCGTCTGCGACCACTGCTTCCACTCGCCCATCGAGTGCGGGTTCTTGCGGGCGTAGTTCTTGACGGCGGCCGGGGCGCGGCGGTCGGAGTTACCTTCACGCAGCACCGGGTTGACGGCAGAGCCCAGACATTTGCCATAGCGGGTGGCGATGGCTTTTTCTTCTTCGCTGGCGGGCGCTTCCGGATAGTCAGGAATGGCATAGCCCTTGGCCTGCAGTTCCTTGACACAGGCCTTCAACTGCGCGACGGAGGCGCTGATGTTGGGCAGTTTGATGATATTGGTTTCCGGCAACAGGCACTTGGCACCCAGTTCGGACAGGGTATTCGGGACTTTCTGTTCGTCCTTCAGATACTCGCCAAACTCGGCGAGAACGCGGGCGGAAACGGAAATGTCAGCCTTCTCGATCTCGATGCCAGCCGGGCCGGTGAAGGTACGAACGATAGGCAGAAAGGCACAGGTAGCCAGCAACGGCGCCTCGTCCGTGAGTGTGTAAATGATCTTTGACTTCCCTGCAGCCATGCTACCCCCTCCGATTGGATTGAAAAACGCGGGGCGAGGTTACTCGACGCCCCTTTCGCCACGCTTACAAGCAGAAAGCTGACGAGTATCCTTCCGGGCGCGCAACCAGTCAACGCCGACGCGAAATCGGTGGATTTTCAGACCCGATCATGCCGTCGCCCGGGTGATAAAATCATCGTTCAATTCGAGTCCCGTGACATGAAAATCTCTGTCGGCCTCTACGGCAACAATGCGCACCAAATCGCTCTGGCCCTGATCCAGGGCTTCAACAAGCACTACACCCTGTTCCGCGCAACCAGTCAGGAAGCCAAGGTGCGTTTCGAGCAGGGTGACTGGCTGGGCGTTCACAAGGCGGTGCGGGAACGCATCCGCTTCTACGATGACCGCGTCGACGAATGCGTCGAGCGCCTGCGCACCGAATTCGATGCCGGCAACATCGATCAGCCGACCTGGCAACAGGTCAAGCTGCTCTACATCGGGCTACTGCTCAACCACAAACAGCCGGAACTGGCCGAAACCTTCTTCAATTCGGTCACCACCAAAATCCTGCACCGCAATTATTTTCACAACGATTTCATTTTCGTCCGCCCGACGGTGTCGACCGAGAACATCGAAGCCGACAACGCTCCTACCTACCGCAGCTATTATGCAAAAGACGACGGTCTGCACGGGGCCATGCTCAATATCGTCAAAGACTTCGGCTGGCAGCGCCCGTTCGCCGATCTCGATCGCGATGTCGGCTACGTATACGGCGCGATACGCCGCCATCTCGATGGAATGCCGCAGCGCGAGGTCAATTTCCAGATCCAGGTACTGGCCTCGGCCTTCTACCGCAACAAGGCAGCCTACATCATCGGCAAGGCGATCAACGGTTCGGTCGAATATCCCTTCGCCATCCCGGTGCTGCACGACGACGAAGGCAAGCTCTATCTCGACACCGTGTTGCTCGACGCCTGGCGTATCGGCCTGCTGTTCTCGCTGTCGCGCGCTTACTTCATGGTCGACATGGAAGTGCCGTCCGGCTACGTCCAGTTCCTGCGCGCCATCATGCCCAACAAGCCGCGCTCCGAGATCTACATCATGCTCGGCCTCGGCAAACAGGGCAAAACCATGTTCTTCCGCGACTTCATCTACCACCTGCACCACTCGGAAGACAAATTCATCATGGCCCCGGGCATCCGCGGCCTGGTCATGCTGGTATTCACGCTGCCCTCCTACCCCTATGTCTTCAAGATCATCAAGGACGTTTTCGGTGCGTCGAAGAACATGGATCGCGCCACGGTCAAGAAGAAATTCATGATGGTCAAGCAGGTCGACCGCGTCGGTCGTCTGGCCGACACGCTGGAATTTTCCAACGTGCTGTTTCCGCTCAACCGCTTTTCAGACGAGGTATTGGAAGAGTTGCGAACACTGGCCCCATCGTGCTTCGAGATCGATGGTGACCAGTTGATCATCAAGCACCTCTACATCGAGCGCCGAATGGAACCGCTCAACATTCACCTCGACCGCATGGAGCGCAGTAATAACATCGAAGGCCTCGAACACGCGATCAGGGAATATGGCAGCGCCATCCGCGAAATGGCGCAGGCCAACATTTTCCCCGGCGACATGCTGTGGAAGAATTTCGGCGTCACGCGCTACGGTCGCGTCGTGTTCTACGACTACGACGAAATCGAATACATGACCGACTGCAATTTCCGCAGGATTCCGCCGGCACCCGACTTCGAGACCGAGATGTCGGGCGAGGTCTGGTATGCGGTCGCCAAAAACGATATTTTCCCCGAAGAGTTCGGCACCTTCCTGCTCGCCTCGCCAACCCTGCGCAAGGTATTTCACAAGTATCATGCCGACCTGCTGTCACCCGGGTTCTGGCAGGAGTCGCAAAGGAAGATTCGCGACGGCCACGTCGAAGACTTTTTCCCTTACCCTGAGACCTTACGCTTCTGCAACAACCCGCCGGACGCAACCTAAGCAGCATCAGAAATTCCTAAAATACCGGATAACATTCCGGAAACATCACATGGAGAGCAGCATGTCCTTATGCATTGCCGTGGCTCGGGAACGCACGACTGGCGAAAGCCGGGTCGCGCTGGTACCCGAGACCGCGAAGAAGTTCAAGGCCCTGGGGGCCAATCTGCGCATGGAGCAGAGCGCCGGCACCGAGAGCCATTTCCTCGACTCGGACTACGCCGACATCACGATGGTCGGCGGCATCGCCGAAGCCTACGGCGGTGCCCAGCTGATTCTGCGCGTAACCCCGCCATCGCCGGAAGAGATTGCTGCGTTACCCGAAGGCGCGATCCTGATCGGCCTGCTGAAGCCCTTCGACGACAAAGCCCGCCTGGCCGCCCTCAACGCCCGCAAGATCACCGCCTTCGCGCTGGAACTGCTGCCGCGCATCTCGCGCGCCCAAAGCATGGACGCCCTGTCCTCGCAGGCCTCGTGCGCCGGCTACCAGTGCGGCCTGATCGCCGCCGCCCGCTGCACCAAATTCTTCCCGATGCTCACCACCGCCGCCGGCACCATCCGTCCGGCCCGCGTCCTCGTCATCGGCGCCGGCGTCGCCGGCCTGCAAGCCATCGCCACCTGCAAGCGCCTCGGCGCCATGGTCGACGCCTACGACGTGCGCTCCGCCGCCCGTGAGCAGATCGAATCGCTCGGCGCCAAGTTTGTCGACACCGGCGTCCATGCCGACGGCACCGGCGGCTACGCCCGCGACCTGACTGCCGAAGAGAAAGCCCAGCAGACCGAGAAACTCGCCAAGGCCATCGCCCTCTCCGACGTCGTCATCACCACCGCCGCCATCCCCGGCAAGAAGGCCCCGATCATCATCACCACCGACATGATCGGACGCATGAAATACGGCGCCATCATCGTCGACATGGCCGCCGAAAGTGGCGGCAACTGCGCCCTCACCCAGCCCGGCGAACACGTCATCGCCAACGACGTGAACATCCACGGCCCCCTGAATCTTCCTTCCCGCATGCCGACCCACGCCTCCGAGCTCTACGCCAAGAACCTCTACAACTTCATCTCGCCGTGGATCAAGGACGGCGAACTGGCTTTCGACTGGGAGGACGACGTCGTCGCTGGCACCCTGCTGTGCAAGGACGGCGTGACCGTTCACCCGACCGTCAAACAAGTTCTGGGAGACGCATGATGGACGGCATGCTCGCGCTCTACATCTTCATGCTCGCCGCCTTCACCGGCTACGAGATCATCGCCAAGGTGCCGGTCATCCTGCACACGCCGCTGATGTCCGGCTCCAACTTCATCCACGGCGTCGTCGTCGTCGGCGCCATGGTGGCGCTCGGCGGTGCCGAAACCCCGCTCGAACAGGCCATTGGCTTCTTCGCCGTCGCGCTGGGCGCCGCCAATGCGGCCGGTGGCTACGTCGTCACCGAACGCATGCTCGCCATGTTCAAGAAGAAGGAGGCTTGATCATGACGCTACCCCTCTACGTTCAAGGCGCCTGGTTCGTCGGCGCACTGCTCTTCATCTTCGGCCTGAAAGGCATGAGTTCGCCGGCCAGCGCCCGCCAGGGCATCGTCTGGGCCGGCTACGGCATGCTGATCGCCATCGCCGCCACCTTCCTGATCCCCGGCCTGCAAAATCTGGCGCTGATGATCCTGGCGCTGGTCGTCGGGGCCTCGGCGGCCTGGATCTCCGGCAAAAAGGTCAAGATGACCGACATGCCGCAGATGGTCGCCATCTACAACGGCATGGGCGGCGGTGCGGCGGCGGCGATTGCCGCCATCGCCTTCGCCCGCGGTGAAGCGCACGGCACTGTCGCCACCACGCTGGCCGTCGTCGGCGCGCTGATCGGCTCGGTCTCGTTCACCGGTTCCTGCGTCGCCTACGCCAAACTGCAGGGGCTGCTCAAGAAGGCGCATCGCCTGCCGGCGCAGAATGCGGTCAACGTGGTGCTGGCGCTCGCCGCCATCGTCCTCGGCGGCACCATGATCGCCACCGCCCCGGCGCGCCCGGAACTGATCTATGCCTTCTTCGCCATCGCCCTCTTGCTTGGCCTGATCGTCACGCTACCGATTGGCGGGGCCGACATGCCGGTGGTGATTTCGCTGTTCAATGCCTTCACCGGCCTGGCGGTCGGTTTCGAGGGCTATGTCCAGGGCAATCCGGCACTGATCATCGCCGGTATCGTCGTCGGTGCCGCCGGTACACTGCTCACCCAGTTGATGGCCAAGGCGATGAACCGGCCGATCTCCAACATCCTGTTCACGCCGATGGTCGCCAGTGGTGCCGGCGAGGCGATCAGCGGCACGATGAAGGAGCTGTCGGGACTCGATGCAGCGGCGATGATGCGCTACGCCAGCAAGGTGATCATCGTGCCGGGTTACGGCATGGCGGTGGCGCATGCCCAGCACAAGGTGTGGGAGATGACGTCGATTCTGGAGGAAGCCGGGGTCGAGGTGAAGTTCGCCATTCACCCGGTGGCGGGGCGTATGCCGGGGCATATGAACGTGCTGCTGGCCGAGGCCGGCGTGCCCTACGACAAGATCTTCGATCTGGAGGAGATCAACGGCGAGTTCGGGCAGGCGGATGTGGCGCTGATCATCGGCGCCAACGATGTGGTCAATCCGACGGCGCGTACCGACAAGACGAGTCCGATCTACGGCATGCCGATCCTGAATGCGGATATGGCGCAGAACGTGATCGTCATCAAGCGCGGCAAGGGTACAGGTTACTCGGGCGTCGAGAATGCGCTGTTCTACACGGAGAACTGCCGCATGCTGTATGGCGATGCGCAGCCGATGGCTGGCGAGATCATTCAGCATCTCAAGGCAATGGGTTGAGCACCGGTTGCGGTCAACCGCGTTTTTAGGGCAAAAATGATGGAACGCCGGGGCCCACCCGGCGTCCACCACAGGCATTCACCAATCGGCCGCCATGTAGCGGCCACCTGAAACAAGCATAGGAGACACACATGTCGAATACCGTAACGCTGGGCGGCAACCCTGTTGAAGTCAGCGGCAATTTCCCCGCCAAAGGCGATCTGGCACCGGCTTTTTCGCTGGTCGCCAAGGATTTGTCCGACGTCACGCTGGCCAGCCTGAGTGGCAAGCGCAAGATTCTCAATATTTTCCCGAGCATCGACACGCCGACCTGCGCCACCTCGGTGCGCAAGTTCAACCAGTCGGCCAACGATATTGCCAACACCGCCGTGCTGTGCATTTCCGCTGACCTGCCCTTCGCGCAGGCCCGTTTCTGCGGTGCCGAAGGGCTGGACAACGTGCAGACGCTGTCAACCATGCGCGGCCGCGATTTCCTGGAAGCCTATGGCGTTGCCTTCAAGAGCGGCCCGCTGGTCGGCGTCGCCGCCCGTGCCGTGGTGGTGCTCGACGAAAACAACCGCGTGCTGCACAGCGAACTGGTCGGCGAGATCAAGGACGAGCCGAATTACGCCGCCGCACTGACTGCGCTGGCGTAATCCCCACGCCCAAACGACAAGCCCGCCGATCCGGCGGGCTTTTTTACGCGCACTAGCAGGGGCTCAGTGTTTGCCAGTGCTGCCGAAGCCACCCTCGCCGCGCGAACTGGCGTCGAAATCCTCGACCACGTTGAAACCGACCTGCAGCACCGGCACCACCACCAGCTGGGCAATCCGCTCCAGCGGGTTGAGCGTGAAGCTGGCCTGTCCGCGATTCCACACCGAGACCATCAGTTCGCCCTGGTAGTCGCTGTCGATCAGCCCGACCAGGTTACCGAGCACGATGCCGTGCTTGTGGCCAAGGCCGGAGCGCGGCAAGATCATCGCCGCCAGGCCCGGATCGGCAAGGTGAATGGCCATGCCAGTGCGTACCAGCGTCGTCTGGCCGGGCACAATTTCCAGCGGCGCGTCGATACAGGCACGCAAATCAAGTCCCGCCGAACCCGGCGTCGCATAATGCGGCGGGCTGTCGTGCAGGCGCGGGTCGAGAATCTTTAAATCAATACGGTGCATCAGTCTTTTCCTGTCAAATGAGCAATATGCTCAATAAGCTGGCGCGCCAGCACCGATTTTGGCGCCGGGTTCAGCGGGTGCATGCCCTTGTCGTCGAACAGTATCAGGCGGTTGTCGTCGCCGCCGAAACCATCCTGAATGAGGTTGCCGGCGATCAGCGGGATATTCTTCTTGCGCCGCTTGGCCTGCGCATACTCCTCCAGATTGCGGCTCTCGGCGGCAAAGCCGACGCAGAACGGGCCACCCGGCAAGGCCGCCACTTCGGCCAGAATGTCCGGATTTTCGATCAGCTCGATCGACGGGATGCCACCGCAATCCTTCTTCAGCTTGTGCTCGGCGACATTGGCAACGCGGTAATCGGCCACCGCCGCGACACCGATGAAAATATCCGACGCCGCCGCCCGCGCCATCACCGCCGCGTGCATTTCCAGCGCACTCATCACATTGATGCGGTCGACTCCCTGTGGCGGGCCAAAACCAACCGGCCCGGAAACCAGCGTCACTGCCGCGCCAGCCTGTCGCGCAGCCCGCGCCAGCGCATAGCCCATGCGCCCCGAAGACAGATTGGTAATGCCGCGTACCGGGTCGATGGCTTCGAAAGTTGGCCCGGCAGTAATCAGCACCCGCTTGCCGGCCAGCAATTTGGGCGTGAAGAATGAAACGACATCTTCGAGAATTTCTTCCGGCTCCAGCATGCGGCCGGCGCCGACTTCGCCACAGGCCTGCTCGCCGCTGGCCGGACCGAGGATGCCGATACCGTCGGCCCGCAACTGCGCCACGTTGCGCTGCGTCGCCGGGTTTTCCCACATCTGGCGGTTCATTGCCGGCGCCACCAGCAGCGGGCAGTCGCGCGCCAGCACCATGGTTGCCAGCAGATCGTCGGCCAGGCCGTGCACCGTCCGCGCCAGAAAATCGGCCGAGGCCGGCGCCACCAAAATCAGATCGGCCTGGCGGGAGAGATCGATATGCGCCATGGCATTCGGCATCCGCGCATCCCACTGGTCGGTGAACACGGGCTTGCCGGACAGCGCCTGGAAGGTAGTCGGCGTCACGAAATGCGTCGCACCTTCGGTCATCGCCACCTGCACCTCGGCGCCCTGTTTGGCGAGCAGACGAAGCAGTTCGGCGGCCTTGTAGGCGGCAATGCCGCCGGTGACACCGAGAACGATGCGCTTTCCCTGTAATTCCATTGTCGTGCCATTAGAATGTGAGCCAAAACATTCTAACGGAAATCACATGGCGATCACCGACTGGCCCGAGGGCGAGCGGCCCCGCGAACGACTGCTGGCACACGGTGCGGAAGCACTTTCCGATGCCGAACTACTGGCCATCTACCTGCGCGTCGGCGTCCGCGGCAAAAGCGCCGTCGACCTCGCCCGCGACCTGCTGCAACGCTTCGACGGCCGCTTGAGCGCCCTGGCCGAAGCCCCGCTGGAAGAACTGGCCAGCGTTTCCGGCATCGGCATGGCCAAGGCGGCGCAACTCAAGGCCAGCTTCGAACTGGCCCGCCGCGCGCTGACTCAGGACATGGCAACGCGCGACACCTTCTCGTCGCCCGGCAAGGTACGCGACTGGCTGCGCCTGAAGCTGGCCAGCCGCCAGCACGAAGTCTTCATGGCGCTCTGGCTGGACGCCCAGAACCGGCTGCTCAAAGCCGACGAACTATTCTCCGGCAGCCTGACGCAAACCAGCGTCTATCCCCGCGAAGTCGTCAAGTCAGCACTGGCCAATAATGCGGCAGCAGTCATTCTC
>Ga0209310_1000509_pt1 | contig 42302 bp, 21 predicted proteins | sample AD_UKC030_MetaG_FD_184415 | JGI IMG/M metagenome (GOLD analysis project Ga0209310, IMG submission 184415) | Active sludge microbial communities of municipal wastewater-treating anaerobic digesters from USA - AD_UKC030_MetaG (SPAdes) (version 2) | ecosystem: Engineered > Bioreactor > Anaerobic >...
ATCGTCAACCACTGCATGAACCGCGACAGATCCCCGTCCTTCCGCGGCCACAACACCAGGTGAAAATGGTTGGGCATCAGGGCGTAGGCGCAAACCCGCATCCCCGCCCGCTCCCGGGCCTCGGCCAGTACCCGCTCGAACGCCTCGTAGTCCCCGTTGTCCTGGAACAGTTCCTGCTCGCCGGACACCCGGTTCATGACATGATACGCGATCCCGCCCAATGCCGTTCGTGGTCGCCTGGCCATGGAACCGCTCTACCACCGTCTCCACACCAAATCAATGGCTTCTGACCCTTTTTCAGCGTCCCTCCAAACCAAATCAATGGCTTCTGTTCTTAGCGTGCTTTTTCAGCGTGCAGCATAGACCTCCTTGTGGAGGATAGCCTTGGGCTCCTATCGGGGCCCAGGCTTCTGTGCCAAGATCGTACTCCAGAACTTCGGAGCGCTAACACCTTCTTCGAACTTCTCAGTTTCGGCATTCAGGAACCTCCCTGAACGGCACAAGAACCGAGGACCGTCAAGAGGATAGCTGGCCAGATCACACTCCCTTAGTCGACGAATGGGCTTTCCTGATCGCGAGTCGAGTATGAGAATTCCCTTGAACCGCTCTCTATCGTCAGACTCCTGAACGGCAATGAACCGGGCATCACCCGAGCAGGTGATCCATCCACCAGCTTCAGAGACTCGTGTCTGCCAGATGGACTCCAGTGTATTCGCACATAAACTGAAGACTCGCTGCTTGGCATCCACCATGAAAACGGTGTCTGCGCCGACATGAGCAGTCATGCGCCAGATCCTTGCATCAGAGGGCAACTCCACCGTACGCAAGGTCAAGGGGCGGTAAGAGACACGAATGCCTCCTTTCTTGCGGAGGAAAGGTAACACTGCTCCGTCCGTTAGCCATGCTCCATTTGTCGGAGCAATGGTATTGGGCAGCTTCAGTCGCTCACCACTTGGCAAGTGCACCGCGCATCCTGCTGGCTTGGTCGCATGACAGTACACTAGAGTCTCGCCGTTCGGGGAGATTCCCACGTCCAAGACGTGGACTCTGTCAAGCCGGTGCACCGTTGCGGCATTGCGAAAGTCGGATAAGACAGCGACATTTGGCGCCAATTTGACTACTTCGACGCTACAGAATCTCTCAAATCCAAATGCAGCGGCCAAGAACATGCCATCCCAGGAGAGGGAATAGCAGTCTATGCAGTCCGCCTCGAAGTTGACATCGTTGACAACAGAAAGACCGTCCGGATCAAGGATAATCACGTGCATATCCAGACTGGCACCAATGAGATAGTGACCGTTCACACAGAAACTCTTCAGATCTGGTTGCATGCTACTCTCGTTGGGTTACCTTGGGCGGTATTGTTCCAGATCGAACCACCCCACGAGTTTGTCACGGATCTCGTAGACTTCGTCTACTGTCAGTGCCGTGTATCCGCCGGCGGCCGCGATTTCGTTTTCCCAAGCGGTAATGTACTGACCGCCATCCAGTGGCACCCCCTGAATGCTCGCACCCAGGGGCCCGTGCACATCCAGTTGGTGGATATCCTCAGGGATATTCCACCTTATCATATTCGAACCTCGTGACCGTCCTAAGACCTGAGAATAGACACTGCCGGGCGTTCTTTCCAGTCTAGCCAGCACGCATCGAGGAATCGTATGATGCTGGACCATCTTGCCACAGACACTCAAAGTCCTAGACACGTACTTCCTGACTCGCATGACCGCCTTGAATCCCACATACGCGCTGCCGACTCCACTTGCGACGAGTGCTGCCTGTCTTGCCAACGGGAACGCCGCCGTCGCAATGTTAAGCGCATCCCAGAAACCACCCTTGCCATCTTGGACAACTAGGACGCTACGGAAGGCCTCGAAAAGGCCCGAGCCAGGTAGAAACGTACTGGCAACGCTGACCGCTGTCTTCAGACCGATGGAGGCCCACTTTGCCCCCTCGTTGATCATCCCGAGAGCATAGAGCTTCTGGCCTGCGATATCGGCCATCCGATTGTCAACGTCCGAGAAGCTGTCATACAACCCAAGCGGATCGAGGCCATTGAGTGGATTGTTCCGCAAGTACCCGTAGAGGTTTGTTCCGTCGGCAAAACGACCAGAGGCCCCGAACGCCCCAGCCAGAATGGAAACAGCCTCGCCGCTGCGGGCCATGGCCGACACGACAACTTCACCCGTTTCATTCGGATCCTTCGACGTGAACCGGCCCAGTTTTGGGCTATACCATCGGTTGCGGTTGTAGTAGAGCCCGCTTGCGGCGGTATCGAGCGGGGTGCCGATTCCGCTATCGAAGCGGTAGAAGAACAAGCCTTGGTGGCCGGCGCGGTTGGTCGGAGCGGGAGAAATGAGGGTGTCTTTGATGGCCAGAGTGCCGTAAGGGTCCCACTGATACTGCTCCCAGACGTTGCCCGACTCGTCCACCAGGGCCATGACGCTGTAATTGGCGTCCTGGAGCATGTAGAGCCGGCGTTGGCCGTCGTTCGGGATGCCCTGGGTGATGCTGCCGGCCTGGCCGTTCGGGCAACTCTGCAGGACGAATTCATCCACGTACTCCGGGCCGTAGACGTACTCGGCACGGGTCGTGTCCGTGGTGTTCGGGTCCTGGTCACCGTCGTCAACGATCTCCTGGATACGGCGGATGCCATCGTAGTAGTAGTCGACGGCCTTGAGACCGCTCGTTGTCAGCTCACTGGCCGTGATCAGCCGGCCGACAGCGTCGTAGACGTAACAGCCGACCAGGGCACCGATGGCGCGACTCTGAATCGGGGCAAGCTGACCGGCCACGGTGAAGTCGCTCGTATCCGGGTTGGCGGGCGTACACTGCAGCGTACCCCTCAGGTTGACCTGGACGAGCCGATTCCAGGCGTCGTACTGGTAGACGTAAGTGCCGTCAAATACAAGGTTTCCGGCCAAGTCATGGACGAACTCCGTCCGGTTGGCGTTCGGCGCACCGGGACTTCTCCACACCAATTGGCTGATCGCGTTGGCGGCGCTGGTGACAAGGCCCTGATCCAGCCAGGGCTCGCCGGCTCCGCCGTAGACGCCGTCGCCGTTCGGGTCCTCCCTGACGAACAGGTCAGCCCAGTTGCCCAGTGCGTCCAGTTCCCACTCCGACCTGCGGGCAAGGGTGACGGTCGCGTCGGGCACGATGGCCGCACCGTCATTGTCCAGCCGACCGAGATCGGAGATCTTGAGCCGGTTCAGCTTGTCGTATTCGTATTTGTAGGACCGGTCGTTGTGGTGAGGTACCTCCGGCATGCCCGGCGTCGGGGCCTGGGTCACCCGCGACGAAACGCGGTTGCCGGCCAAGTCGTAGGCATACTCATACCGGTGGATGGTCGTGCCATCGGACTTCCTGAAGTGAAGGTCCTTGACTCGGCCAAACCGATCCAGGCCGACAGAGCCATCAGCGTCAACGAAGTTCTGCAGAACGACCGGGGCGTCCGGATCGCCCAGTCTCATGCTAACCCGCCGGGACGCACCCATGTAGGTGTAGCCGGCCACCGGGCTGGTATTCGGCATGCTGCCGTCGCGGGTGACGCCGTCCAGGATCCGGGTGACGCGGTTCAAGCGGCTGTCCAGATCGCCGGGGGCGTCCCCGTAGTTGAAGGTCAGGACCCGTTGCCAACCGTCGTCCGGGCGCTTGGGGTAGACCATGCCGGTCAACCGGTCGAAGTTGCCGCCGGGGTTCCCCGCATCGTACGGCTGATACGACCAGCCGTACTGGATGGCGGGGGTAGATGTTGTGACCACCCCGGCGTGAGATTGATACTCACGAACCAGGTTGCCCCGGTCGTCGTAGTCGGACCTGTTCTGGAAGCGTATCGTCCCCGTTGTGTCGAAGGCCGTTGCGAGATCCAACTTCCCCTCGGCGGTATACGCGAAGGTCAAGTAGCCGCAGCTTGGATCGGCCCCTGCGTAGGCCGATTGCCCGGTGAAATCCACACGCACCAGCCGGCCGACCTCATCGTAGCGGTATCGGAACTCGTTGTTCTTGGCGTCCTTGCGTGATGCGACCGAACCATCGCTGTAGTACGTGAATGTGAAGGAGGCGGCCGCAGAGGGCTGCCCGGTCGTCGGGTCGGGGTAGTGAACGTCCTTGATCCAGCCATTGTTCTCGCTGATGACACGCCCAGCGGTGTTGACCACATCTGCCCCATAGGTGAGACCGGTCACTTGGAGGGAACCTTCGCTCGCCTGCCAATCGATGTCCGCCCACCGGTTGACTCGGCCCGCACGGCTGGAGATCGGCACGATCGCCGCTACGGCCACAAGTCGATTGCCCGTGCAGTTTTGCCCGGAAGGCCCGCAACACTCGTACCGGTATGCCGTTTGACGATGGAGGCCGTCGGCGTCTTCGGTGGTCAGAATGAGGCGTCCCAGGCCGTCGTACTCGTTCTCCGTGACCGTTCCGTCCGGGTTGGTGATCCGTTTCTGGCGCCCTGCTTGGTCGTATTCGTAATGTGTAACCCGTGCACCCGTCGAGCTGACAGGCGGGTGATCTCCACGCGTTGGAGCCGTCCCGGTCGTGAAGGTGTCGGCGTGGGTGCCGTAGTCAGCGATGGCGATCGTCTTGCCCGCCTGGTCGTACCAGTTGAAGCGCCAGCTCTTGACATAGTCGCTCTCCGCCGTGCCAGCTGCGCCCGCTTTGAGCTCATAGCTGATGTTCTCGGCCGCCTGACCGAGAGCGTTGTAGCGTGTCTCTGACTTGCTGACGGCCACCCCGTCGGCTTCACTTCGACTCCAGATCTGCTGGCCGTTGGCATTGTATTCGTACTTCCGGACGAGGCCGTTTGGAGTGAGCTTCTCCAGCAGACGACCCCCGTAATCGTAGTAACTGAACGTGGATGTGTACTCGCCGCTGTTCCGGTAGTGGCGGACCTCACTGGTCCGGCCGTAGCTATCATAGATGTTCTCCGTCAGACTGATCGGTGTCGGCGCGACGCTCAGCAGGGCGACGATGGCACTGCCGTTGTGTTCGATCCCATCGTAGGTCATGTCCGGGCTGAGAACACCCTCCGGAGTCAGTGACAGGGTGGAAGCACCGGGTAGTTCGCCGCCGTACTCGGCGATGAAGCAGGGCCGATCCATGTTGTCGTACCAGGTCATCGTGTGGGTCAGCGCCGTTTGCCGCCCCTGGCCATCGCTGGGGCCGTACCGTGTGACCCACACCTCGCGCCCGCGCCAGTCGTAGCGGTGAACGTCGGTCCAGCCCACCTCGTCCTCGTTCAAAGGTGGCGAGTAGCCGCCCTGGTCATCGTTCAGAGTCGTGTCCCAGATGTGATAGGGGTTGCTGGTCTCATCACGATAGTGGCGTACCGTAACCAACTTGCCGGCATCAGCAATGCCCGTTCCGTAGTATCGCTTCTCAACGAGGATCAGGTCGTCGAGCCAAGTCGATGTGTCGCACGTCGGATCATGGCCCGGATCGCAGGAGGTTCCCCAGTGCTCGTCGTGGGTTCCCCGGTAGATCCGATCCAGCCGCCCCCTCTGATCGTAGACGTAACGCGTGATCGTACCATCGGGCGCCTTCTCGCTCGCGATCTCTCCATTCGGATGGTAGCTCACGCTCGCCGAGACAACACCCGCGTTGACACCCCCGCTCGAAAGGCCGACCACATTCCTGCCGGAATCATCGTAGGTGAGCGTGGAGTCCGAGATGACATCGGCTGGACCGTACGCCTCGGTACCTTGGGGCGGGTAGGCTGCCAGAAGCGGGATCTTCACCTGTTGCGTGGATTTCAGGCTCAGCCCTTCGTATCGTTGAATCTCGACCGGCTGCCGAACTTCGTGAGACACCGCCCCGCCCTGGCCGATGACGGCCACCACGTCCGAGTATTTCCAGATCGTCAATGCCTGAGGGTCCAGAGGATCCAGAATACGCACGATGTGCTGCTCGCGTCCGTCGGGGGACCTGGTCCAGGTAAGGCCGAAGTCGTCGTAGTGAAGCTCCATTCTGAGATTCAGCGGTTGTCCATTCCCGACGCGGGCCCACCCTTCAGGATAGGCGAACTCGGTCGGGTCGGGGTCTACCGCATGCAGTGTCTGGCGACCATAATCATCGTACTCGTCGTGAGTGACATAGAACACGATAGGGGTATATTCGGGTGAAGTGCAGCTGCCTTCGCCCGACCAGACTTGGCTTCCCAGTTCGTTGAAGAGCATGTGTCTGAACAGGCAGACGGCGTTGCCGGCCCTGGAACCTTGGCCCGCCGGACCACGAATGACGACCTCCTTGATGGCTCGGCGTTTCCAGAGCACGGACTCGGGCAAGTCAGGATCGTACGGGGGCGGATAGAAATCATAGGTCGTGTCCGTTCTGTTTCCGGCCGCGGTTTTGTAGTCCAGAACGGGGGATGGGAAGTCAACCTGTGTAAGTACGAGTTCCGGCCGGTGCTGGTGCCTGACCGTGTAGCTCGTGAACGCCGGAGCACCGTTGACTCCCCGCTTCACTCCGACCGCCTCCAACTCGCCCTCCGGGCGGTCAACGGTTCCTCCCGCGTAGCGATACACGTAGATCAGTCCCTCGCTGTTTTCCTGACCATCGGTCGCGGCGTCCCAGCCCAGCGTCCGACGTTCCAACAGCTTACCCCTGCCGTGGGTGTCGTAAACGAACCGCTCGGATTGCCCGGTGTCAGTCGCGACGGAGCCGTCGGGGCTGCTTTCGAAGGACCACTTCCGATCCTTCAAGACCAGGCCTGCCGGGTTGAGTTCAAGGACTCGTCGTGTACGAAGGCCGCTGCGCGTGAAGGCGTTGTAGTGAACAGAATCTGATTTCTCGTCGATCATCATCACGAAACGGGGCGCGTTGAAATCCGGATTCATGAACTCGGCGTCCGACTGGCAGTAGCTGGTGACCTTGGGCACGCGATACGGGTAACGAAACAGGGTAGGATCGAAGACCGGAAGACCCGGGCTCAGCTGCGCCCCGGCGCTTCTGGCCACGGAACCACCATCCCTCGGATAGACGATGAACCGGTACAGGGCGAAATCGCCCTCGAATCCCCGGCGTCGGTCAACGAAATCACGGACGCCGGTCGTTGCGTAGACGGTGTAGTTGAGATCCAATTGGCAGGTCTGGGCCAACTGGTACATGGCGGCTTTTTCCAAGTCGCTGCCAGTGTAAACCAGCGGTTTTGTGGACAAGTCGGCGTACTTCTCCCAGCCGACGTCTTCGAGAAGGATGTTTTCTGTCACCCTCGGCAGCATTTCCCTGGCCTTGCGCAAGGCGGCGTTGATGCTGTCGTTGCGGAACACGGCCCGCAGATGGTGGTATTGGATTGGATGGCCACTGAAGTCAGGCCCCCCCCACCACCAGTACACGGTCCGGTTCTGAACCAGGGCGCTCGAGTTGCCCTCGCCCCGGCGATTGACCACGACCTTGAGCAGCGGATTCGGCGACTCTGCGGCATCAAGGATCTGCCCATTTCCGGGCCCGTTGGCGCTCATATATGGGTTGCAGTACTCCAGGCTGGAAGTACCATCCGGGCGCATCACGGTATGCATGCCATATGCACGGTACCCGGACTCTTGATAGGTATACCGCGCCTCAATGACCCAGTTCGTGGGCAGACCGAACACCTCCACGTCGTTGATGGCGTCGTATTCACTGAAGGTAGGCCGGTCGCTGAATGCGTCGAGGCCGAGCGTCAAGCACTTGTACCTTTGGGCCAGCTCTGTGTCCGAGAAATCGTCCTTATAGACGTGAACGGAGTGCAGCATGGTCTGCTGATGCAGGCCGGGCCGGTGAGTCGTGTAGTCGCTGGGTCCGTCGTCATGGATGTGCCCAAACTCGCGGTACGTGTACAGTAGTGTCCAACGGACGGCGCCACCGCTATCCCGTAGTCTGACCGCGCTGAGTTGGCCTTTGCGATTGCAGTACTGGCAGCACCGAAGACAACCGCTCGGCGGCGCTTCGCCGCAAGTGAATGGGCGGGAGTTGTCACAGTAGACCATTTCTACTGCGTTTCCGTAGCGATCCTGAATCCTGTCCACGATGCCGATATACGGGAATCCGCGTCCGCCTTCGGAGGGTGGTGCGTGAACGCTCACGGTCTGATCGGGCGGTACGGGAATCTGCCAGTCGTCTTCGTAGAGGGGCCGGATCGTGTAGGTCAGCGCCCCGCGATGAAGCTGGACCTGGAACTCCGCTGGCTTAGTCGCATCGTTGTTGAACGCTCCTTTGCAGGTCAGAGTCGCGTCGAACCAAGCGGGGGCCTCGTATCTTCCGGCACCCCCGTTCCATTCAAAGGGAATCGCGTGGTGGGCGTCGGGAATGAAGTAGCAGCGGCGCGGGCCGGGGGTGACGATGTTCTTGTACTCGGCGCTGAAAAGGAAAACCGGATTCTCACCCATCATCCAGTTGGTGCCCACCCAATCCCAGAAGCTGCCGTTGGGGTTCCCCTCGTAGCACGCCTGTGAGCCGGAGTAAGTGCATGGCTCCGAATCACTACACCAGGCGAACGCTTCAGCCGCAACATCATCGCCATACGTGCGGACGTGCCTGAACACGGCGCCGCCAAAGGGCAACTCGAAATCCACCTCCCGAAGCAGCGGGCTGCCGGTCGCCATATCCACCAGGCCGTTCTGGGTGACCCGCACCGCGAATCGGAACCGATCGCCGACGGCCTGGTCCATGTCCGACGAGATCAATGGCGCGGTCCCTGTCACGGGATTCAGGCTCAGCGGCGGGAAGTCCGGCGGACCGAAGCCCTGCGAGACATCAAGGTTGGCGCCGAACCCCGCCGGTGCTCCCCAGGCTTCGCTCGGCCGGCCCCAGCAACGGGACGCAAACTCGGCCCCAGCACAGTCCTGAGGCGGCGTGTTGGGACATGGATCACAGGCATCGCCGGCACCGTCACCATCCTGATCCGCTGCGTCATAATTGGCGATCAGCAGGCAATTGTCTTGCCCGTTCGGCCCAGCTTGACAACCGCCCGCCGGAACGCCCGGTACGGTGTCCGCAAGGGGACCGCCGACGTTGCAGATCCCATCATCGTCCGCGTCCGGATCGCACACATCTCCAACTCCGTCGTCGTCCGTGTCCTTCGGATCAAGGCAAACGACCGTCGGACAGTTGTCACAGGCGTTTCCGATGCCGTCGCCATCGGAATCGATCTGAGCTTGATTCGTCACCGTGGGACAGTTGTCGCAGGCATCACCCAAGGTGTCTCGGTCCGAGTCCTGCTGATTGGGATTGGATGCTGTCGGGCAGTTGTCCGTCGCGTTCGGAACTCCATCCTCATCCCCGTCCGCGCCCGCGTTCGAATCGCACGCATTTCCGATGCCATCGCCATCCGCATCTTCCTGGTCCGGATTGGGCACGGCAGGGCAGTTGTCGCAGACGTCCCCCGTGCCGTCACCGTCGTGGTCCGCCTGGTCGGGATTGTAAATGGGGCAGTTGTCGCACTCGCTCGGAATGAGGTCAGCGTCGACGTCGAGGCGCTCGCCACAGCCGGTGCACCATCTGATTTCGTAGGCATCGAGGATGCCGTTGCAGTTGCGGTCTCCACACCTTGGATCACCCGGCACATCCGGGCCTGAGTGGCAGCGGGCAAACACCGCCAGGTCGTCTCCATCCACGCTGTTGTCCGCATTGAGGTCGGCATACAGACAATTCACGGCACCTTCGCTTGTCTCGAACTCGGGGCAACCATGAAGAACACCCTGCTCCACATGGCAGCCCCAGCACGACTGGATGATCCCGAAATCCCTTTGGTCAACGTCACCGTCGATGTCCATGTCGAATTGCGGGATCGTATAGGCACAGTAGCCCGTACAAACCCCGGCGTCCCACGTGGTCGCGGCGGTGATCGACGTGACCCCCGTCGCTCTCCGCGGAGTCTCAAGATCAGGACCGCTCTGCTCCAGGGGCGCGGCTATCGACGGAGAAGGTGATTGAGCACCACCGGCCGCGGTCGAGCCGACTGGGGATTCCACCTGGCCGACGACGCCAACCTCCGAGGCATTGAACGGCTGGGCGACCAAGAGCGGCCGCCGTACGGGGACAACGTGGCCGATGGGCAGTGGGTCGGCGTTCTGGATCGCTCCGGTTCTGGAGGCGATGGCGGCGGCCTGGCCGCAGACGGACCGAGTTACGGCTGCGTCGGTCGCATCCGCTCGGGCGTTGCCATCCACGTCAGCGGGCAGGACCGCGATGCTGAGGGCGCCGGGCAAGACAAGCGGCTGAGTCCCGGTGGCGTCGTCCACCAGGCCGGTCACTCCCACCTGCACGCACGCCAGCTCGGCCTCCACCTGAATGAACAATGTCAGCTGAGCTCCGGCCACCTCGGCACGGCCCAATACACCGCCGGTCACGAGGATCTCGGTCGTATCCAAGGTGCCATCCGCAGCCCGAACAGGGACACTGAACGTGAGTACGAGTTCAAGATCGCCGGTACCGTCGTCGTTCAGCCGCCCTTCGACCGCTTGTTGACCGTCCAGGGGAACGGAGACATCGAACTCGGCGGGAGTTCCGCAGGCGTGGGGTGCCTTCCTGGACACGGCCCCGACCAGTGCAAGATCTGGGGGCGTTGTCTGTCGGGCGACGGCCTGGCGTTCCCAGGGCATACTCCTTCCGAAAGGCCAACCCGTCAACAGCGACGCAGGCACGGTGCCAAGGAGCAGCAAGCCGATGCCGAAACGAATGATCGGTCGAACAGCGCCCGTGTTCATCGCTTTCCTCCCAAACCCACCCGATAGGGCATCCTCAGCCCTGACAGGAGGTAATCGGCTGGCCTGGCCGATCATCGGGGTTGGCCCATGCTGTCGAAGAGCAACTCAGAAACGGTAGCGCCTTGGCGGCGCTCGTCGCCAGCGGGGTATCCGGGGGGCGTGTCGTATCCCGACCTCAAAGACGCCGGCTGGGACGTGGTGGAGATGCCTGTTCTTGCTGCTGCATCCCTTCCGCCAGGCATCCTATCTCCTTTCCCGGGCTCGTCAAGAAAGAAGCCGGGAGGATGCCGTTTTCACGCCCGCGAGCCGCACCCGTAACCCGTCCGTCCGCCAATCAGGCCTCTGCCAGGCGTTTTCCGGCAGGGGTGGGGTTCTCTGGCCCTGTTGGAGCGGAGCGTTGCGGACGGGGGCGGGACTTGTCGCGTACTGGAGTGGCCGGGACAGTCGGAAAAGGCTTCCGGCGCCGGCGCGAATGGTTGCCCCATCATGCGTGGGTGGGGCAAGCCAACGAACCGGAATTTCCACGCGGCAAAGGAAGTCATATCATGTTGAAGAAAGTGTTTGCACGACTCGGGCTGTTGCTCGCCGGCACGACCATGGCGGTCGCCTCGGGATGCGAAGACATCACCGCGTTGATCGAGAGTCTGCTGGGCGACATTCAGCTCCCGGTCTGACCTAGGCGACCATCAGTTCGCAGGTCGTCCCGGAAAAAAGCGATCCTCTACAGAATCGGGGTCCAGCAAAGTCGATGGCGGGGCCCGGGCTCGATGGAAGACCTCGAGCGCGGGTCCTGCTCCATTTGTGTCTCGTCCCATGTTCTGCCAACCGCCCATGACCACTGTATCTGTCCAATACCCCAAGCATTTCGTGTTTCGGCTGCGGTTCCCAGCGTCCGCCGTCGCGTGGGGTGGTGAGCGCAAGGGGTGGGCAGCCCACGGTCGTGCGGGGTGCGAGGCGTTGCGAGAGAAGCAAGCTCGCGACTTGTGGGACGCCAATTCGAGCCGCGTGACATTCCCGTCACGGACCCGATCTCTGTCGGCTCGCGGCATCCGTCCAGGATAAGGGCTGGGGTGTTCCCAGTCGGACGTGCGGGCAGTGCGGGATCGGAGGGTCGAGCCCCCCTACCGGAGACGGGAATGTCGTGCGGCCCGAGTACTACGCCGGCCGGTCGCGTCAGCGACCCCAAAGGGGCGGCTTACTCGCAGCGGGTGTGAAGCGCAACGCGCGGCCGGCCGGCACAGAAAGTGATCAAGGTGCTCTCCCAGGGCGTCAGCAGCAAGAAAGGAAGGACGCCGTGAGTAACGCTTTACGTCGCGTGTTCATCGCGGGCACGGGATCATTCCTGCCCAACGAACCGGTTCCCAACGCGCGGATTGATGAAGTCCTGGGCCTGCTCACCGGGGCCCCCGACCGCGTCCAGTCCTTCATTCGGACCATCGGAACCCGCATGCTGGCTACAAGTGGTATTGAACAGCGGCATTTTGCGATTGACCCCGTGACCGGCTGGCTGACCCATACCGTGGCCGACCTGGCCGCGCATGCCTGTCGACGGGCGCTGGAGGATGCTGGCATGGGCGCCGCGGACGTGGACCTGATCATCCTCGCCAGTCCAAACTACGACGAGAGCACGCCTCCGACCTCGGCCTTGCTCCAGGAGAAGCTGGGTATCGAAACCTGTGCGGAGATGGAGATCCACTCGAACTGCTCCGGCGTGGGCAAGAGTGTCCAGATCGCCTACGACGCCCTGCGCGTGGGCCGATACCGGACCGCCCTGGTCGTCTATCCGCAGCTCTCAAGCGTGTACCTCCGGGCCGCCTACCTGAACCCGGCCCGGGTGACCAAGAAACACGCGGCCTTGCGCTATATTTTGGCGGACGGCAGCGGAGCGGTCGTGCTCCGGTCTTCGCAGGCCGCGTCCGGTGAACCGCTGTCACGGGAAATCGTCGGGACCTTCATCGAGTCGGTCGGCGGCAGGCTTCCGCCCGGCATGACCGCGGGGGGGGGCGTGGCGAACCTGACCGATCCGGCCAGGCAGACCCAGCACATCTATGAGCAGGGTTTGCACCATCTCGATCAGGATTTCGCCGCGGTCAACCGCGACGCGGGCCGCTTGCTGCTTGAGGGAATCGCCCGGATGATAGACCGGTTGGGGATCGACCGCGGGCTGATTGAGCATTTCATCCTCTCGATTCCCAGTATGCAGCTCTACGACGATGGTCTCAAGCGATTCATGGAGTACCTGAACTGCTCGCCGGACGAGGTCAGGCGGCGAATCAAGTTCCGGGCGCGAAACACGGGATACTGCGGCGGGGCATCGATCCTGCTGCACCTGGACGAGATGGCCCGGGACGGGGAAGTCCGGGCAGGAGAGTGGGCCGTGGTCCATTCGGTCGAGTCGAGCAAATGGATGACCGGTGGCTTCGTGGTGAGATGGTGAGTGCTTGCACATCTGCTGTTCCCTCAGGACAATAGGAGTCGCTTGTTTCGGGTTTGACTCCTGGCTGGGGTGCACGAAAGATGGCAAGCGACATCCGCGAGCAGATCACGGAAATCGTAACCCAGGCCGGTGGCGGCGGGCCCGTCGCGGAGCAGCTCTTTCAGCTCCTCTACGAGCCGCTGCGGCACCTGGCCGCTCGGTTCTTATCAGGTGAGAACGTGGGACACACCCTGACGCCAACCGCTCTGGTCCACGAGGCCTATCTCAAGCTCGTCGATCAGAGCCGAGTGGACTGGCAGGGCAAGACTCACTTTCTGGCGGTCGGGGCCCAGGCCATGCGCCGGATCCTGGTTGACCATGCTCGATCGCGCGGCCGGGCCAAGCGTGGGGGCAACGCCGTCCGGCTCCAGCTCGACGAGCACATCGCTCTCAGTCCGGGCCGGGACGAGGATGTCCTGGCGCTCGATGACGCTCTGGAGAGGCTGGCCACCCTTGATCCGAGGCAGGCATCCGTGGTCGAGATGCGGTTCTTCGGGGGATTGAGCGTCGCGGAAGCAGCCGCCGTCCTGGGGGTATCGAAACGGACCGTTGAGGGCGAGTGGACCGCGGCCAGGGCGTGGCTCCGGCGTGAATTGGGCGACAAGGACGGGAGTCAATGACACCCTCGCTTCATCAGCAGGCCAAGGAGTTGTTCCTGGCCGTCTGTGAAATGGATGACTCTGCCCGTCGCGCTCATCTGGAGGCGCGCTGCGGACAGGATCCTGTTCTGCGGGCTGAAGTGGAATCCCTTCTCCAATATCACACCACGAAGACGCTTCTCGAAGCCCCGGCCGCACAGGAAACCCAGGCGGTCGCTCCGACGGCGGGGATCTCGATGCAGTCCGCATCGGATCGCTGGCCTTCGGGCACTCGGGTGGCGGAGCGGTACCGGGTCATCAACCTGCTAGGCAGGGGCGGCATGGGCGAGGTCTATCGGGCAGAGGATCTCCGGCTCTCTCGGACCGTGGCCTTGAAGTTCCTCACCGCGGGTCGAGGCTCCGATCCGGCATGGCTTGCCCGATTCTACGCCGAAGCCCGCATGGCCTCGACGATCACCCATCGCCACGTATGCCGCATCCACGACGTCGGCGAAGTCGACGGCGAGGCGTTCATCTCGATGGAGTACATCGACGGGGAGAACCTCGCCACCCTCCTCAAGCGAGTGGGACGTCTCGCTCCGGAAAAAGCCAGCCACGTCGCTCGTCAGCTTTGCCTCGGCCTGGCCGCCGTCCACGACCGCGGCATTCTGCATCGCGATCTCAAGCCGGCCAACGTCATGCTCGACGAACGCGGCGAAGTCCGGCTGACCGATTTCGGCATCGCCGTTTCCGTGTCCGATGCGGCCACCTCTGAACGTGCCGGTACGCTCGCTTATATGGCTCCGGAAGTCCGGCGTGCCGAACCGGCAACCATCCAGAGCGATGTCTACTCGCTGGGCCTGATTCTGTACGAGTTGGCGACGGGGCGGCCGGCCACCGAGCCCGGCGCCGGCGGTCTCCCGGATGCCTCGCGGGTGATCTCACCCCCGAGCGCGTGGGCGAACGACCTCGATCGCAAACTCGAGCGTGTGATCCTGGATTGCCTGGAACCTGATCCCCGCCATCGCCCCGCGTCCGTCTATGATGTGCTCGGCGAGCTTCCGGGTGGCGAGGTACTGGCCGCCATGGTCGCCTCCGGAGAAACACCCCCGGTTCATGTGGTGGCCGATTCCCCGACGCGCCCCCGCCGAGCGCCTGTCGCGGCTATCGCGGGTGCTCTCGTCGTCGTTGTGGGCCTCATCGTCGGCCTCCTGCTGGCCCGCAGCACGTTGCTCATCTCCCACGCCGGCCTGTCGCTGCCCCCTGAGGTGCTCAGCCAGAAGGCGGAGAAGATTCTGCGAACGCTCGGGTACGATCCCGCGAGCCACTCGTGCGAGCAAGCCTTCAAGGTTGACCACAAGCGATGGAACGCGATTCGCGGCACGACGACTCAGCCCGCCGAATCGACTCCCCCGCTGCCGATGGGCATGGAGGTCCTCTGCTACCGCTACAGGCTCTTTGGCCGGTCCACCGAGTCATCCGAGGATTTCAGCGTCTTCGAAACTCAACCGCCCGGAGGGCATCAGGTCGAGGTCCTTCTGACCGGGAACGGGGACCTTCGGTGGTTGGACGGTTGGGGCTCGAGGAAGGTCAGGGTCGGCTCCCGCGGGGATTCGCCCTGGGCGACCCTGTTCAGTCTCGCCGGCCTGCAGATGAGCGATTTCAGGCTGGTCTCCGGAGACGATCGGGTGAGGCTCTGGGAACCGGCCCAAGCGGGGTCGACTTCGGCTCGAGTTCGGGCTGATCTCCAAGAGGGTCGAATTCGCTTCAACGTTGGCGCTCACCTGTCCGCCGAGCATACTCGGGCCACTCGGTCTTGGGAGGCGAATGGACCAACCGATCGGAACGATGACGATCCCACGAGCGGGTACCGACCTTCCGCGGTGCGTGGGCAGACCGCCAGCAGCCTGATCTTCATCGGCACGCTGATCGCCTCGATGCCGTTGGCGTGGAACAATGCTCGCCGAAGGACAAGTGATCGCCGAGGGGCACGCCAGATCGCAATCGCGGTCTTCGGGATGCAGTTCGTCTTGTACGTGCTGGGACACTCCGTCCCCGAGAGTTTTGTCGCCGCGGTGGTCTGGTTTGTGTCGGCGTCACAGCTGGCTCTCTTCACATCCTTCATGGTGTGGATCTATTACATGGCCATCGAGCCTTACGTCCGCCGTTTCTGGCCTCATTCACTCATCTCGTGGACTCGGGTCTTGGCCGGTCGAATCCAGGATCCGCTGGTGGGACACGACATTGTCCTGGGTGCCGCGTCCGGCGTGGTGATCTTCGTCCTGCAGCAGCTGAATGCCTGGGTCGGACTCCAGTCCGCCCACCCTTGGGCGGCGCTGGTCGGTCCGGTTGTGGATTGGGAACCGGGCCAGCTGTCGGGGTATCAGTTCACAGCCAATTCGCTGGTCAATGCCGCGTTGTTTGCCATCACTCGCGGCTTGATCGTGTTGGCCCTGCTGCTGCTTCTCCGGCTCATCTTTCGGCAACGCTGGCTGGCCTTGGTGGCTCTTGTCGTTCTGCTGGCGGCCGCGTTTGCCTCCTCGACGGGTCCGATCGGCCTCGCGGCGTGGCTCACCTGTGGGCTGCTGGCCGCCGGCATGGCCGTCACGCTCCAGGAACTCGGCTTCCTGGCCTTCCTGACCAGTCTATCCGTGACCCGGCTCTTGGTCCTGACTCCACTGACCCTCGATCGCCATGTCTGGTATGCCAGCCAGAGCCTGCTGTCCGTGCTCGTCATTGCGGGTGTGGTCGCGTGGGCTCTCAGGACGAGCCTGAGACAAAGGGAGTCGCGATTCAGATCGCCGACGACCTGAAAGCAGACCGTCCGGACCTGGATCGATGAGCGGACCAAGAGGAGCGTCGTGCCAGCTGGCCGCGGCGACGGGAGAGTGGATGCCTCCAGCAGGTGACTCGGCATCTTGCTCCGAGCCATGACCCGCTCAGTCACGACTCCAGGCCGGCGTTCCTGGAAGTCCGGGCCCGGGGACCTGCCCGCGACGGCGGAGCGAAGCTCGTCGGCCACGGCCAGCACCAAGTCAGCGGAATCCGCAAGCCGCGGCGATTTAAATCATCCTGACACCTTTTTCAGGCGTGGGACAGGACCCGCTGCGGAACGCATGCCAGGGCCTGCTTGAGGTCGGCCACGAGCTTCTCGGGCGGCTCGATCCCGATGGACAGGCGGACGGTGTTCTTTCGGACGCCAAAACTCGTGCGCAGCTCCGGAGGCAGGTAGAGCATGGTGGTCAAGTAGGGAATGCAGATCAGCGATTCGGTCGCCCCGAGACTCACCGCGTGGTAGATTGTCTTGAGGGCCGCGATGAACCGCTTGGCATCCTCTTCCTCCTCGCCAACGTCGAAGGCCAGCATTCCACCAAAGCCACACTGCATCTGGCTCGCCGCGACGGTATGGCCCGGGCAACTGGCCAGGCCGGGGTACGCCAGCCGGGACACCTTGGGTTGCTCGGCCAGGAACTCAGCAACGATCTGGGCTCCGCGGGCCATGGCCTCGGCGCGCAACTCGAAGGTCTTGAGCCCGCGTTCCAGCAGAAAAGCAGAGTAGGCGTCCAGAGTTGTGCCGATGGCCTGCCGGGTAAACCACAGCTGGTTGTAGTGCTCCATGGATCCGGCGATTGCACCCGCCATCAGATCATTGTGGCCGCCGAGCGCCTTGGTGGCGCTGTGGATCACCAGGTCCGCCCCGAGCCGGAGGGGCGTCTGGTGATACGGAGTGGCGAAGGTGTTGTCGACCACAAGCAGGGCCCCGACGGTGTCCGCGGCTTTTCGAGCAGAACGTATATCCAGGATCTTGCATAGCGGGTTGCTGGGCGTTTCCAGGAAGATCATCCGGGTGTTCGGTCGGACATGCTCGCCGAGACGATCCGATTCATCGGCACTCAGCCAGGTGATGCTGACGCCCAGCCGCTCGAGGATCAGGGCCACCTTATAGTTCGCGCCGTAGGTGTCGTGGAAGATGATCAGGTGGTCGCCGGCCTTGAGATAGGTCAAGTAGACCATCGTGCAGGCGGCCATCCCAGTGGTGCAGACGATGCAGTCCTCCGCCCCCTCCAGGCCGGCAATCTTGCGTTCGACCTCCCGGACGGTCGGGTTGTCGTCTCGATGGTACGTATAGCCATCGATCTCGCCGTCGGTGATCTGACGGAGCACCTCAAATGAGAGATATTCGTAGTTGACGGCATTGACGATGGGCGTCACCATCGGTCGGTTGCCGTACGGGGTCAACGGATCAGGGGCCATTTTTGCTCTCCTCTCGTGCGGACGGCCTTCAAACGGCGATCCGTGGCATTCCTTGAGTGTGCATCATCGTCGACTCCGTCCTGCGCCAAGTCAAGCCCACGGCTCTTTTGTCACTCACACACCGGAGGTATAATAATTGCATCCAGCCAGGCACCGTGGCCGGTCAAAGTCGACTGAAGCATCTCGGATCAAGCGAACAACTGCCGCCCGGATCGGAGGAGGCCCCCCATGAGAACACACGTACCTGACGCATTGTCGGCTTTCGCATTTGCGGCCGTGCCCTTTGTCATGGCCGGCGGCATCGTCTCGGACGGCTCGGATGGGCCTTTCACACCCACAGGCAACCAGAAGATCGTACTGAACGACGTGGCGCCGGATGGAGTGTTCAACTTCACGACCATCCACATCCCGCCCAACGTGACCCTCAGCTTCACGCCGAACGACCTGCATACGCCAGTGTTCTTTGCGGCCACCGGCGACGTGCTCATTGAAGGCACCATCGACGTATCGGGGGTCGGCATCAGTGGAGGACCGGGCGGTTGGAATGGCGGTCCGCGCGGTCTCAACAGCGAGGGCCAGATGGGCACCGGACCGGCTCCAGGGCTAGGCGGGCCGCCGCCAACCAGCCAGGGCAACGCCGGTGGCGGTGCGGGCATGGCCACGCCCGGGCGACGAGCGACCTCAAGAACCGGACCGAATCCTGCGGCCGGCGGCCATGCGATCGCCCGACCGCGGCTCATGCCCAACCGACAGGGAGGCGGCGGATCCGGCGGCGGAGGGGGCGGCGGCCGCCTGTTTTTCGGCGTCGACATTCAGGGAGGAGACGGCGGCGGAGGGGGCGGCGGCTTCCAGATCTCGACCCCGGGTTGCCTGACCCTGACCGGCAAACTGCTGGCCAACGGGTCCCATGGCGGGATTGCCTACGCCACGGCCATCCCCCGCGGCGGGCCCGGAGGGGGTGGCGCGGGAGGCAACATCGAACTGTACGCCGGTATGGTCGTTCTCGGTGAGACGGCCCAAATCCGAGCCATCGGCGGAGCAGGCGGCGGGCTCAGTACCGAACCCGTAGCCTGGGACCCGTTCTACTACTCGAGCGGCGCGAACGGCGGTGCAGGCTATCTTCTGCTCGGCTGCGAGAACGTCTCGATCGACGCTGAGGCAACCGTTGACGCGGTGGTCATACCCGCCGTCTGTGGCCGAGCCGACTTTGACGATGACGGCGACGTCGACGGGGATGATTTCAGCACGTTCGCCTCCTGTCTCTCAGGACCGACCATTCCGCACATCGAGACCCCGGCGTGCTCCTCGGCCGACCTCGACAAGGACAATGACGTCGACCAGGCCGACTTCGGCATCTTCCAGCAATGCTACAGTGGGCCGGCAATCTCGGCCGAGGCGAATTGCGGTCGGTGACTGGGTAGCGATCAGCAGTCAGCGGCCAGCGCTCAGCGATCAGTCAAGCTGAAAGGTGGAACACCCTGCCTACCGCCAAGCCGCGGAGGGACCGGAAGGAGCGACAAGAGTACCAGCCTGCCCCCCTGCTCCTTCGCCTACTCGTCTCCATGACGCGGCGAGCCCCCCGGAACGCTTGGGCGTCGTAGGGCCCTAAGCTGTCAACGGAATGCCATGGGCTTGACTTTTTAGCTTTAATTCACACCGGATCGGAGCCAAGGGATGGGCTACACTGTCGCAGAACCAGAATTATTCGCTTGAGTTAGTGAATCTCTATGGTATTATAGTCACTCTGGCTTGGATGGCCGCCTCCGGATCGTGCTCATCGGGCGGCTAGTCAAGCTGCGGTGATGCTGGCGTTGACTCCGGCTGGTCCACAACGGACCGGGGTCGGCGGGAGGCCGAAAGAACGCGGACGCCCACCGAGGCGTCTCCGACCTAGTCGGCGGCTCGCCTTCCGAAGACATCGGGACGACAGTCATCCGGACCACCATGTCCTGTCAGAATGGAGGATGGAACCATGACCCACCGTAACCGTGTTATTCTGATCTTCGTCTCTGTGATCGCGGGATGGACGATCGGGGACTGGCCGACGCCGGTCCAAGCGGATTGCCCGCCGTTTGCGGAGCAGGTGACGTACCCGGCCAACCGAGCGCCTCGCTGCGTGGCGCTCGGTGATCTGGACGGCGACGGCGACCTGGACATGGCGGCGGGCAACGGGGACGGCTGGGGAACTGCCAATGTCACGTGGCGGATGAACAATGGCGATGGGACGTTCGGCGCCCTGACTGAGTTCAAACTCGAGTACATGGTCGGCAGGGCCAATCTCGTGGCCATTGCCGAGCTGACCGGCGACAATCGCGCCGATCTGATCTATACCGTCGGCAACACCGTGTTCGTGCTGCGTAACCAGGGCGATGGGTCATTCACGCCGTACAGCAGCTGCGCGCCTTACGACGAAGTCTACGCGGTGGCGGTCGGCGACATGGACAACGACAACGACAACGATCTCGTCATCGCTGGACATCATGCATACCCGGTGGGGTTCGTGGCGATCGCATTCAACGACGGAACTGGCAAGTTCCCGCAGGTAACCACGCGTTATTTCGACTACTCTCGCACCGGGGGCGTGGCCATCGGCGACCTCGATGGTGACGGAGCCAGGGACATCGCGTATCCGCGGTCGTCCCCCGGCTCCGACGGAGCAAGGGTGGTCGGCGTGTTGTGGAACAACTCGCCCACCCTGGGAGAGTTCTCCGCTGAACAGGAGTTCTACGCCGGTTGGTGGGGTCCGGCGCGTGTGGCAATCGTTCGCGCGAACAACGACGAACTCGACGATCTGGTCGCCCATTTTGGGGCTGCCAGCATCAGCGTCCTGCTGAACCAAGGAAGCCGGTCGTTTGCCCCGGCGGTCGTCTCGGTTAACGCCACCGGCTACGGCCCGTACATGGCCACCGGCGACGTGAACGACGACGGGGTGGCGGACTTGGTCATGGGCGGCGGGAGCTACGAGGTCGCGGTGCGACTGAACAACGGCGACGGCACCTTCGCAGACTCGATCAAGTTCGGCGTCGGCTGGCTGTCCACCTTCGCGGCCGTCGGCGACTTGAACAACGACGACTGGGGCGACATTGTCGTGGCCAACGGTGCCTGGGACACCATCTCCGTTCTGATGAGTCAGGCACCGATCATCATCATCGCGGAGCAGCCGGCCGGCCAGAAGGTGCAGGCGGGTGACCCGGCTTCAATGCACGTCAGAATCTGCGGCGCCGGGATGGCGGCCTATCAATGGAAGAAGGGCGGCGAAGACCTCGTCGACAACGAGCGAATCTCCGGAGCCAAGACGGCCACGCTGAAGATCAGCCACGTGGAAGCCGCCGATTGCGGCTCAGCCTATCAGGTAGTCATCTCGAACGGCTGCAGTTCCGTCACCAGTTCCGACGCCGTACTCAGCCTTGTCTGTGCTGTCGTTCTACCTGCGGATCTTGACGGCAATTGCGGTGTGGATCAGGCCGATTTGGCTCTCTTCGTGTCGTGCTTCTCCGGCCCGGCTATTTCGCACAACGGCACACCAACCTGCCGACAGGCCGACTTCGACACGGACGACGACGTGGACCAGAATGACTTCGGTGTGCTCCAGAGGTCCTTCACGTGTCCGGGCGGCCTCACCTGCGGCGGTGTCTGCGTTGACCTCATGACCGATCCAGACAACTGCGGGAGCTGTGGCACCGTTTGCGATCCTGGGGAGGCCTGCACGGGCGGTCAGTGCCTGAATCCGTCCAGTCAAGCGGATGGCCAGAGCAACGGCTTCGGTCTGGTCTCCTTCGAGCGGTGTGTTTTGGGTCCGGCAATTGCGAATGGAGGTGCAGCGGCTGGGCAGCCGGGCAGCGTCGTCGCCGAGGTGGGTCAACCGGACTTTGGTTTGTTCCTTCGCTGCTATGCGGCCCAGGTCGGGGTGATCGAGCCGAACTGCTTCGAGTAACGGCAGCGTCCGTTCTCCAGGCTGGGCACAAGTACGAGGAAAACGAGCTCCTCATCCGGTCTGGAAGTCATGATGCGCTGGACTTTGGTCAGGCGGCTACAGATGGGCGGAGCGTGCGAGGGGGCAAAGCAGGAGGGATGGGGTCTGTTGGCCCCTCCAGGCACACTGACTTCGTTCGCTCTCTACTTCCGCCACCCAGCGCGGCAGCGCCGTTTGGCCCTCATGCCGTAGCCTGTCTGCCGAATCTGGTCCGCAGTCTTGCCGCCCATCGGCGCGCTGTTGGCCACTTCCCAGGGGGGCTGTCGACGCCAAACCAGGGGGGGCGGCAAGAACTCCAGGATCACACCCATGGGTGGCCCGATCCCCGAGACGTCAGGACGCCGAGGCGAGTGGCCGGCTCCGGGCCAGCCGGCCAAGGGCGCCGCGCCACGGTTAGCCCAGCCGCGCCTGCACGTCGCGAACCTGGCCACGAAGCCGGGCTCTGGATCAAGACTGGCGATTTGTCGTAGAATCCAGGTTTGGCGTCTGTCTCCCAGATCTCAGACAGAGCCATCTGTCGTCAGAGCGTCATTGCGGCCGAGCACCGATGCAACCCCGGGGGCCGGCAATCTGGTCGCCGAAAAGAGAGGTTCGCATGAACGAGCGTTTCGCGCCTGGGCTTTCCACCACTCTCCTGTTGATTCTGGCGATGGCCGTGACCAGCGGCACAATCGCGCACGGAGAGGCCGGCGATGGACCGAGCAGTACCAAGCCATTGATCGCCCACTGGACTTTTGACGAGACCTTCGGCGACGTCTGCCACGACGCGAGCAGGCAAGGACACGATGCCACCCTGCACGGCGGCATTCGGTGGCTAGTTCCCGGCCGGCAACCCACACCCCTGAAGCGAATCCCGAGCGTGTTCGGCACCGCCCTGTACCTCGCCGGCGAGTACAACCTCCAAACCCGCGCGGGCCTCTGCAGCGGATCGATCGACAAACTGACCCTGAGTGCATGGGTACAGCCTTCGGATCTGCCAGGATTCCGCGAGATCATCCGCCAGGAGTGCGAGCAGCGCGTGCTCTTCTCATTCCAGGAAAACGGCGCGATTCTCTCCCTGGGTCTGAACATTAGCGGATACGTGGAATGCGACGGCTCCATCGATCCCGCGAAGGTACTCGACGGGCGATGGCATCACTGCGCCGCCACGTTCGACGGCCGGCACATGCGCGTTTACCTCGACGGCCGGGAGATTGGCCGGCTGGAACGCCCCGGCACGATCGCGTCGAACGGGACCGTCCCCTTCTTCATCGGCTCGTCGAGCGGTACCGGAGAGCACTTCCAGGGCGGCTTGGACGATCTGCGAGTCTACGGAGACGCTCTGACGGCCGAGGAAATCCGGACCCTGTACAGATCCGGTTCCGATCGTGCCGAACAAGTCTTCCAGGCTCTGCAGGCGCGGGCCGGTGCCATCTGCGGACCGGCCGACTCGTTCGCGAACATGCTGGCCCGCTGTCGCAACGCCGCTCTCGAGAAAGACGGCGGGCTCAACCTCGAGCTCCTCGATGCGGCGCTCGCCGTACTCCGGCGAACCTTCCCTGACGAATCCCGCCGTTTCACGACCTGGACCGGCGCCGGCCTGCCGCAATACGTCACCACCCGCGGGAATGGGCCGCTCATCGAACAGGCCGCCCGGCTCATCGAGCTCATGACGGAGTACAAGCCGCTCACCGAGCACCAGTGGAGCAAGCAGACGGACGAGGACCGCAAGAAGTGGAAAGAAGCGGATGAACTCCAAAGACGTTTCGAGGAACTCAAGGCACAGGGTGACGCGGCGGCCGGTTCGCCCCAGTGGGTCGAGTTGATCCTCCAAGTGGGCAGCCGGGTCCAGCTTCGCCCATACGTCCAGGAGCCCGTGGCACCCTACGTTCGACCATCCACACCCCCCACTCGCGACCTCCCGGCGAACGAGGCGGAGGAAACCTTGCGGCGTGACTGGCTGCACCAGGCCGATGGCAGCCCGACGCCCCAGCGGATCCGCGACGAGGTCACGTGGACCCGCCGCCTGGCCGCCAGGATCCAATTGCAGTGGCCCGGACGGGTGGATCTCACGGGCGACCTAGTTCGGCTGGCCGACCTGGAGAAGCGAGCGGCGAGTCTGCCGGGCAACGACCCCGAGCTGTATTTCGAAGTCCGCCGGGTCAAGCGATCGATCCAGTTCCACAATCCGGCTGTCGATTTCGGAAAGGTGCTCTTCGTGGACATGCCCTATCCCCAGGGCTCAGAGTGGCGGCACGAGACCCGCCATCGGCTGGGATATATGGCCGTCCCCGGCGCCCGGCTGCTGGTCCTTGACGGTCTGTCACCCAGCGGCAAGCTGACCCAGCTCATGCCTCAGCCGCCGCTGCACGGTTCCTTCTGGCGTCCCGACCTGTCCTACGACGCCGACAAGGTGCTGTTCTGCTACAAGCCGCACAACGAGAAGTCCTTTCACCTCTACGAAATCAACGTCGACGGCAGCGGGCTCGTTCAGCTGACCGACGGGGCGTACGATGATCTCGACCCGATCTATCTGCCTGATGATCGGCACATCGTGTTCACCACCACGCGCGGTCACACCTATGTCCGCTGCATGCCGCCGACCAACGCCTTCGTACTGGCCCGATGCGACCGATCCGGCCGCGAGGTGTATCTGATCTCACAAAACAACGAGCCCGACTATCTGCCCTCGGTCACCCACGAAGGCCGGGTGCTCTACACCCGCTGGGAGTACACCGACAAGCCGCTGTGGCGGGCCCAGAAGCTCTGGACGGTCAACCCCGACGGCATGCAGGTCAACACGCTGTGGGGCAACCAAAGCGTCTGGCCCGACGTGATGAAGGACGCCAGGTGCATCCCCGGCAGCCGCCGTATCCTCTTCACCGGCAGCGCCCACCACGACTGGTTCGCCGGCTCGCTGGCCATCCTCGACCCGGCGCAGGGTCTCAACTTCCCGCAAGGCCTGACCAAGATCACGGCCGACGTGCCTTGGCCCGAGACAGGCAACGGACCGGTGGACCCGATAGAATCCCGGGACTACCACTGCAGCGGCAAGTACCCCGCCTACTACTCGCCGTATCCGCTGAGCGAGCAGGACTTCCTGGTGTCCGCCAACCGCGGGGGCAAGTTCCTGCTGTACCTGATGGACGTGGAGGGCAACCGAGAGTTGATCTACGAGGGCGTGCACAACATCCTTCACGCCCTGCCGGTCAAGCCGCGGCCGCGGCCACCGATCATCCCCGATCATGTTGCCTGGCCGGGGCGCGCCGACCGATCGAGTCCCAAAGGGGGCGTGCTGTTTAGCAACGATGTCTACCGGGGGGCGCCTCCCGAGCTGAAGGACAAGGCCCGCTACCTGCGTATTCTCCATATCGAGCCGAAGACCTACACCTACTGGCACAAGCGGCCGTACATCTCGACCGGACCGGTGGTCTCGATCGTGCAATCCGAGGGGGTCAAGCGGGTCCTGGGCACCGTGCCCATCGATCCGGACGGGTCATTGTCCTTCCACGCCCCTTCCGGCATGCCGCTCCATTTCCAGTTGCTGGACGAGGATCAACGGGCCTTGCAGACGATGCGGAGCTTCGTCGGGCTCATGCCGGGCGAGTACCGCGGCTGCCTGGGCTGCCACGAGGCTCACGCTCGCACCCCGGTGAACACCGCTCGGGGCACGGCAGTGACCCGGGAGCCTCTGCAGATCACGCCTCCGCCGTGGGGCGAAGACACCGTCAGCTATGCCCGATACGCCAAGCCGGTCTTCGACCGCTACTGTGGCCAGTGCCACCAGGGCGACGGCGAGGGCCGAAAGGTGCTGGATTTGACCGATCGGCCGGGTTTCTTGGGCTTCAGCGAGCCTTACGTGATTCTCACCGGCCATCCGAGCTGGGGTGAGCCCTATCGGAAACCGCGCGAACCCTCCCCCGGCTGGGGTCTGGCCGGAATGCTCATGGTCGAGGCCTTCAGCACAATCGATCCGGCCGGCTACAAGACGCCCGCACCCATGACCGGCCTTTCCTACAAGAGCCGGCTCATCGACTATGCCTCCAGTGGGAAGCACCACAACGTGCGGGTGGATCCGATCAGCCTGCAGCGATTGATCGCCTGGGTGGACGCCATGTGCCCGTATCTTGGTGATGAGGAGGTGCGGCAGATCCCGGACCCGCAGTTCCAGGGCGTCGACTGGCTAGCCGTCCGGCCGAGGATCGCGACCGCGCCGCGGATTACCAGGCCGGGGCCGGTGGATTAAGAAGCGAATGCAGGCCGTTGGGCAGAATGGAGGATGGGTCGCACCACGATCAGCGCCCACACATAACCATGGTTAGGCAACCGATCGTCGCCTCATTATGAGTGTATCGATGCAGACCCAGAGGCTATCAATCCGTCGGGGGTTCCTGGCTGCCATCGGGCTGCTGGCGGCATGGCCATCGGCCATAGCCGGACCGAATGAGCCGCGTTCGCTGCGTGCCGCGTCGAATGGCCTCTTCACGATCGGTGCGGGGGTCAACGACCGGATTCCCGAGACCCCGAACGACTGGCCGTTGCTCATCGCTCAGTTCAGCGCCCTGACGCCGGAGAACTGCCTCAAACCCAACCCGGTGCAGGTTGCGGAAGGGTCCTTCAACTTCACCCGGCCGGACGCGTTCGTCGCGTTCGCTGCGTCCCGTCATCTTCAGGTCGTGGGCCACTGCCTGGTCTGGGCCAAAGACGACCGCACACCACCCTGGTTCTTCCGCGATGGCGAGGGCACGGCCGACCGCGACCTGCTGCTTGCTCGCATGAAGACGCATATCGCCACCGTTGCCGGCCGCTATCGCAGCCGCATCGCCATGTGGGATGTGGTCAACGAGGCCCTGGACGACGGCAAGGAGTTCCTGCGGCCGTCGGGCTGGAGCAGGGCGTGCGGCGAGGACTTCATCGTCAAGGCATTCGAGTTCGCCCACGAGGTGGATCCACAGGCCCTGCTCATCTACAACGACTACAACAACGAGCTGCCCGGCAAGCGCGAGAAGCAGATCCGCCTCCTCCGTTCGCTGCGCGAGAAGGGTGCGCCCGTGCACGCCATCGGCCTCCAGGGACATTACGAACTGGACCGGCTGCCCTTAGCCGACCTTGAAGCCACGCTTGTTGCCATGCGCGAGTTCGGCCTCAAAGTGGTTGTGTCCGAACTCGACATCGACGTCATCCCACGGTCACGATGGTGGGCGGATGGCGGCAGGTATCGCGAGGAACTCGCCAAGCTCGATCCCTACCGCGACGGTTGTCCGCCCGAGATCCTGCGGCGTCAGGCCGACCAGTACGCCCAGCTCTTCCGCCTCTTCCGCAAGTACTCCGACGTCGTCGCTCGGGTCTCGTTCTGGAATCTGCACGACGGCCAGAGCTGGCTCAACGATTTCCCCTGGAAGCGAGTGAATTACCCGTTGCTTTTCGACCGCGAAGGCAAATCGAAACCAGCCTTCGACGCCGTTCTGGAAGCACTGAAGCCGGAGCCCACTGCTTCGAAACCGACCCCTGCCACCGGGAAAGCACATTGACCGACTCGCTGCAGCGTCATCCTCCAGCGCAAATCCATAACCGCCTTCTCAACCCAGGACCGCCCGAACGCTCGCTGACCAGCGCATCGACGTCCGCCATCCCCGCCCCGGATCATCCATCGCACACTGGGCGAATGTGCGTCACCCACGACTACCGTCTTGTCAGCACGCTTGACCTCTCACCAGTGAATCACGGCCCAATCAGCTCGATGAAGTTGCCATCGGGATCCCGGACGGTGATCAGACGCTGGTTGTTGCCGAGCGAAACCGGAGTCTCGCCGATCGGCTTGACGCCCGTCTTGGTCAGGCGTCGCAGCGTTGCATCCACGCTGGTGACATACAGGGTCAGGTACCGGATCCCCAACGTTGAGTGGATCCAGCTCTGATCCGCCGCCTTGCCGGGGGCGTCCGCGAAGGACATCATCTTGATCCGGGTGGTGCCGTCGGTATCCGCGGGAACGAAGACGCGAATGTCAACCCGGTGGTTGTCGATCAGGCCGATCTTGCGGCCCAACTCGCCAGTGACGGAGAAGCCCTTCACCTCGGTCAGGCCCAGGCTCTCGGTGTAGAACTTGGCCGACTTCTCGATATCCGAAACGACTACGCCGATATCGACCACCGGCTTGGAAAAGCCCGAACCGGCACCGCCCGCGCCGCCCAGCGGCTTGACCTTCAGGTTACGGAACTCGATGCGGTACCCTTCGCCCTCGAGGCCGACGTGGCCTTGCGGCGAGCCGCAGCTGTCGAACTTGCAGGCCACCGCCCCGTTCACCCAGAGGGTCAGGACCTTGCCCTGGGCGGTGATCTCCAGAGTGTTCCATTCGCCGACCGGCTTGACCCGGCCGCCCTTCACTTCCTTCTGCAAGGTGAAGAACTTCTTGCCGCCGTCGGCGGTGCGGGTCTCGCCGAAGAGGTACGCGTCGCCGCCATCGCCGAACTGGGCCTGATACCAGAGCCCGCCGTCCTCGGAGTTGCGGACATAGGCCCCGCTGTTGTAGCCGGACTTGCCTTCGACCTTGGTGTAGCGGAACTCGAAGTGGAAGATCGCGTCGCCGTACTCCTTCTTGGTCAGGAGCATGTCGTGGCCGCCGTCGCCGTCACAGATCAGGAGCTTGGCGGCGGTATCGACGTGCCACTGGTCGCGGCCGAGCTTGCCCCCCGGCGGCACCGGCACGCGGTACCAGCCGGCTAGATCGGCGGGCGGCATGATGTCCTGCCAACCCTGTGCGTCCGCCTCCAGGGCGCTTCTCGACGTGCCCGTATCGGCGGCCCAGGTCATGGGAACAACGGCCAGAACGGCGGCCATCGATCCTGCCGCCACGATTCGGAGAAGGGTGTTCTGTTGCATGGCGGTATTTGAGCCCGCCCGCCCCGGCAAATCAAGCTGAGAAGGGCAGAGCCAATAATTCCCGAGATACAGATTGGACTCGGGACTTAGAACCACCGCCAATCTCGCAGCGTCGTGAGCACTCCGCAGCTGACAATCCCGACGATGAAGCCGACCAGCATCAGGATGGCGAGTAATCGCCGGCAGCGTGTGAAGCCCGCTCGGCGATGGAGTGTCATCGCCGCACCGGAGATTGCCGCCACGGCAAAGCCGACTACGCACGCCCAGAACATGGCGGCGGTGAAGCCATCCCGCACCAACTGATGTTTCAGGCCAAAGATCGTCCCTGTGCCGAGGATACCAGTGAAGACAACCGCCGCGCTCTTTCCAAAGAACTCAAGGTTTTCAAGGTGATGCTCGTTCATCGTCGATACCCAAACGCCGATGACCTGGAAACCATCTGCTCACAGCATCGCCGCTCCTCTTCCGCTTCTTGCCCATAGACCACCTGAATAGACACAGATAGAAGACAATAGATCTATCAAGACGGACTGGCAGGTCAGCTTTTCTTCTTCACATCGATGTCATCTGTGTCATCCATGGGCAGACCTTCTCAAGCCTGCAGTCAGCGGTGTCAACGCGATAGAGTCTCGTCGACAAGCCCGGAAAACACCGCCCGCCTACTTCGCCGGCCAGAACCGATACATGAACGTCCCATGACGAGGCAGTTCAGCCTTGTAGCCCTCGGCCGGAACTTCGAAGTCCTTTTGCCGCCAGACGTCGCGAATGCGCTGCGGGGCTCTGGTCAGGCCCAGGTCCTGCCACATCACCGAGAACGTCGACACTCGGGGGCCGAGGTTGAAGACGCCGACCGCGGTGGAGCCGTCCTCGAGTTCCTTAACCAGGACCAGCTCACGTCGCGTCTGCCGCAGGATCCGGGCCTGCTTGCCCAGCGGGTCGAGGTTCACGTCAAGCACTTCCGAGTTGCAGATCAGGCTGAAGGTGAACGGATCAAGCTTGCCCATGTCACCGGCGAAGACGAACGGCGAGGCCATCAGACACCACATGGTCACGTGCGAGTATTGCTCGCTGGGGCTCAGCGGCGTGGCCTGACCCTCGCCGCCGTCGGCGTTGATTCGTCCGACGGAGAGATAATCGGGGTCATTCCACTTGCCGGGCCCGGCGTACTGCCAGTGCTGGGCGTTGGCCAGGCCGACGATGTAAATGCCCTTGGACAGATGGCCGCCGACCCAGCCGATGTCGTCGGTCGTTCGCCAGGAGTGGCCAACCTCGCCGCCCCACTCCCAGACCTTGTCCTGCCCGTACTGACAAAGGTTGAACACGATGTCGCGGTCCAGCTTCTGCAGCTCATTCCACATCAGCCGATAGGGCTTCATGTAGTGCTCGCGGGTCTTGCCGCCGGCCACGTTGGCATAGCTGCACCAGTCGTATTTCAGCAGATCGAAACCCCACCCGGCAAAGGTGCGGGCGTCCTGGGCTTCGTGCTGATAGGAGCCCGTGTAGCCGGCGCAGGTCGTCGGGCCGGGGGAGATGTACGTCCCCGCCCGCAGTCCCTTCGAGTGAATGTAGTCGGTCAGGGCCTTCATATCCGGAAACCGCTTGTTCGGGCGGAGGGTGCCGTCGGGATTGCGGGGCTGGCCGCCCAGTTCCGGGTCATCCGAGCCGGGCTTGACCATCCAGCAGTCGTCCAGGCTGACATACTGATAGCCGTAGTCGGCCATGCCCGAGCCAATCATGTCATCGGCTGCCTTGCGCATCATGGCGTCGTTGATGTGCGAGTAGTGCAGGTACCAGGTGTTCCAGCCCATGTACGGGGTCAGGGCCAGCCTGTCCCCCACCGCGATCCGCAGCTCGCGGCTCATCGAGCCCTCGGCGTTCCTGGCGGTGAGCGTCACCTTGTGCTCGCCCCTGAGCGTGGTTGAGCCGGTGATGATCCCCGTGTCCCCATCGAGTGTGAGCCCATCGGGCAGGCCTGCGGCCGTAAAGGTCATCGGCCGGTCGCCGGTAGCAGGTATGCGATAAATGAACGGCGAGCCGGGTCGCACGCCGTGGATCTTGGGGCCATTGATGCGCGGCTCACGTGGAGGCGGTGGCGTGAGGATCACTTTCTCCTCCGGCGGACCTGCGGACAGGGCCTTGGGGGCCGCGCCGGAGTAGGTGAGGACCGCGCCGCACCAGTTGGCGTGATCGTACGAGACGCCGTCGCCCGCGTCAGTTGCCTCCAAAAAAAGTTTTCTAACTCCTGAGAGCGGCACGTCGCACGCCCTGGGGGCCTCGCCCAGCTTGCAGACGCCGCTCTGGAACAGAACCTTGTCGTCGCCGTACACGAAGAACTCGATCGAAGCCCGGGCATTGCCTGCGGCCGCATCCACGCCGACCATGGCCCGGAACCGGTCGGCCTTGCCGTCCAACTCGATGAAGAACTCACTGTCCGCGTGCGTGCCGACGCCTTCCTTGAACACTTGGGTGCCGATCTGCAGGGGCTTGCCAGTGACGGCCTTGTCCACCTGCGGCCGGCCCCACCCGGCAGACATGGCTTTCAGGTCCAGCTTCGAGAGCGGCATGGTCTCCGCGGCGGCCGGCACGAGCAGGCCAAAGAAGAGGGCGAGAACAACAGAGAGTGAGTACTTCATGTCGTGTTTCCTTTGCTGAACTACCTGGCCTTCACGTGGTCACATCGCAGCGTCACCCCATCGCGCGGATGAAACATCCGGCCGGCGACGGCCGAATGAGGCCACGTCTTCCACCTCGTCCGGCCTGCCACAAGCCCGCCCCGTCACGACTGCGGCTCGGAGCGGCATTGTATACCGACAAATCCCGGATGGCGACGCCGGAACAGCTTCCCGGGCCACGGCGGGCGGTCGCGCATCGTTCCCTTGCGGTTGCCCCGGCTTGGTCCCGGCCATCCGCCACCATCGGCTTGGCCCAAAGGGGGCGAGTCTCCTGCCCCCCCCCCGATTCTCGCGGGAATCCCCCTCGTCTCAGATCCATCCGCGTTCACATCGCCTGGCCGGTCGGCATGATGGTAACCAATTGGAGATTCATCCGCCTGGGTGCCGACACGATGAACGCGATGGTCTCGGCGATGTCCTCCGACCGAAGCCACTCCATCTGCGATCTTGAGGCTTCGAACCAGTCCTGGACACCCTTGCAGTCGACGTGATTCAGCAGTTCGGTGCCGACGACGCCGGGCTCCACGGCGGACACACGCACGCCCTTGGCCCCAAGCTCGGCGCGAAGGGTGATGGACAGATGGGTGACGAAGGCCTTGGTCCCGCTGTAAACCGCAAAGCTCGGGAAAATATTCCGCCCCGCGATGGAGGAGATATTCACCAGATCGGCCGGCCCGCCGCCCGCGCCCGCCTTGATCAGCGCCGGGGTGAACGCCCCGATCACGTTCATCAGGCCACTGATGTTCAGATCGATCTGCTTCTGCCACTGATCGGCTCTGATCGCCTCGATCGGATTCGGCAACATGACGCCGGCGTTGTTGACCACGATGTCCACCCGCCCGAACTCACCGAGGACTTTCGCCGCAACCGCTTCGACGGCCTTTCGGTCGGTGACGTCCAGTGTCCATGCCGCGGCCTGCCCGCCGATCCGATGAATCTCGGCGACAAGGCCGTCCAGGCGTTCCTTGCGTCGGGCCAGCACCGCCACCGTCGCCCCGCGAGCGGCCAGGGCCTTCGCGGTCGCCTCGCCAATGCCACTTGAAGCGCCCGTGACGACGGCCACACGATCACCCAGGTTTCTCGGCAACTGCGTTTCCATCAACTCTCCTCTCTGTTGATTGACCGGCGGCGCCGAGTTCCGCGCTCCACAGGGATCCGCCGCGCCGTGAGTGGTCCCAGCATGCGGATTAGAGCACAGGCGGACCGACGCGGCAACACAGCACCCTCCTTCCAGGATGATGAGGAGATCGGCGGGCCTTGGAGTCACCATGGATGGCCCCTATAATGCTGCCGATATCCACCTGGCCCTGACGAGGAGCGAATCATGAACAAGAGACCGATTACCCGCCGTCAATTCATCGAAGCATCGGCCGCCCTCACAGGGGGCGTCATGCTGTCCGGGCTCTCTGTTTCGGTCGCCGAGCAGCCGGTGAAACGCACCGCGGTTGATCAGGTCACGCTGGGCAAGTCCGGCGCCAAGCTCAGCCGGCTGGGCATCGGGGTCGGCAGCAACAGCGGCTCCGTCCAGCGTGCCCTCGGCGACGAAGGTTTCAACAAACTCATCCGCTACGCCTACGAGCGCGGCATTACCTACATCGACACGGCCGACAGCTACAGGACGCACGCGTACGTCCGGCGAGCGATCAAGGGCCTACCACGCGAGAAGTTCTTCATCCAGACCAAGATGGGCGGCATCCCGGAAAAGCCGCTCCAGGAGCTCGACCGGTTTCGCAAGGAACTGGGCGTCGATTACCTCGACAGCGTGCTGCTGCACTGCATGACTTCACCCAACTGGGACAAGAGCCACAGGAAGGTCATGGACGCCCTCGAGGAGGCCAAGCAGAAGAAAATCATCCACCTGCACGGCCTGTCATGCCACAGTCTGCCCGCCCTGAAACGATCGGTGGAACTGGACTGGGTCGACGTCCATCTTGTGCGGGTCAATCCGCAAGGAGCTCACATGGACACGCCTTCGGAGAAGTGGGATGCGGGGAGCGACGCCTCCCACGTTCCGCCGGTCATGGAGCAGCTCAAACTCATGCACGAGAAGAAGCACGGCGTGATCGGCATGAAACTTATCGGCAACGGCGACTTCACCAAGGCCGAGGATCGCGAGAAGGCCGCCCGACACGCCATGCAGTGTGGCTACCTCGACGCCGTGGTCATCGGCATGAAGAGCAACGCCGAGGTGGATGAGGCCATCGACAGGCTCAATCGGGCCCTGGCCGAGGCCCCGGCGTCCAGGCCGACGACCTGACGCTGCTCCAATCGGCGAATAGAAGCAAGTGCATTGAACCGCCAGGACACCAAGGACGCCGAGAAGAGCGACCCGAGTGAACGAACACCGTTGGGCGTCTTCGCACTCAAGCAGACGTGTTCCGGGGTTTCTCCACAGGCTTGCCCTGCGTAGCTCGCCGGACATCGCGACTCCGCCGCCGGTAGTGCCAGAGCGAAGGCGAGAACAAGCACAAGTAGATGCCTGCGCCCCTGAGCAGACAAGCGGTACAATTCCGCATATACTCCTCCCGGTCGGTGTGTCAAACGGCCCCCTTCGATGAGGAGTATCTCGGTGATGTCCGTATTGACTGCCCTGCAGATGGTCGCGTGCGTCGTGGCCGCGCAACCCTCCGTTCCGGACGACAAGCTCGAAAGCCCCGCACAGATGTGGAAGCGGTGGGAGAAGAACATGCTCCCCTTCGGCTACACCATCGAGAAGGACGATATCGTTCAGTCGGACACCCGGCCGGAGATGAAGCTGCGCCGGGTGGAGGTGAAGTTCTACAGCCTGGAGATCGAAGGCCGCAAATGGGGACATCCCTGCGTCGTCTTCGCCCCCGCCGACCCGTCGGTCAACAGTGCTCCGCCACGACGCGGCCGAGGCGTCATCGTGGCCCAGCGCGGCTGGGACGGCCTGGCCACCGGGCCCTGGCGCCGCTCGTTCCTCGGCAACTACGGCGAACCCATCGCCGCTCAGACCGGCTACCCCACCATGATCTTGCCGCACCCCGGCGAGATTGACGGCGAAAACGGCCGGGAGGTCTCCATCGCTCCTCTCAATAATCTCCTGAAAACGTCCAAGGATGTGGCCGACAACCCCCACTTCACCCTGGCCACGATCTACCTGCGCGCCCTGGACGTCATGGCCGAGGTCCTCAAGGTCGATCGCAAGGATATCCGCGCGGTCATCGGCGGCCACTCCAAACGGGCCACCTGTGCCCACACCGCGGCCACCATCGACCCGCGAATCCGCGGCGTCGTCTACATGGGCAACGAATCCGCCTGGAACGACAACATGTTGAAAGGCCCCTACCGAGCCGTCTATCCGCCCTTCGCCCACGGCTGCTATACCGACGCCGAGTGCATCTACCTCGGCGCGACCAACGAGGACGGCTACACCATGTTCAACGTCAACGATATCCTCGGCCGGATGAACCCGCCGTGGACGTTGGCCTACGTACCTAACTACCGCCACGCCTCGCAGTCCGAGAAGCACTTCATCGTTTGGAAGATGTGGGTATCGCACGTCTTCGACGGCCGGCCGATCAGCAAGGTCTCCAATCTGAGCTACGAGCAGAAAGGCCCGGACTTCGTCTGGGGCGGCCGCAAGTACGGCCAGGGCGGGGGAACGCTCTTCAAGTGCAACATCGACTCCCCCAACAAGATCATCCAGGCCAAGGTCTGGTACGTCTACAACGATGACGTCCCCTACTGGCGCGATCTGACCTGGTATCCGGAGTTCATGGTCCCGCACAAGGACGGCCAGTGGGCCGGCTACGTGACCGGCAGGCTCCCCGACGCCTGGATGGTGGAAGTCAAGGACATCGCTAACGGCTTCCCCGGTTACGTCTGCAGCCTCCCGCAGGACATCACCCACCTGCCGCGCGAACGTCGTACGTCCCGCGGGTCGCGTTCGCGCAACTGGGCACCACTCACAACCCGGCCGGCACCCGGCGAGTAGAGCGGACGGCAGATCCGGGGACGCTCATAGCGTGCGACAGCGGCGAATCCCTGCCCTTTCGCGTCCCCCGGGCTCTCTTGGCTCGACCGGATCATCGGGCCGTGAACCGCGAATGGCGCACGGAATGAGCTGGACGGGAGACCAGTTGGACGCGGCAGCGGTCAAACCTTGACACGCCACCCCGATGGGACTATCTCTGTCGTGCCGCAGCGGTTCGGAGACTCGGTCATCGAGCAAACGTCGAGAATGACGATACAAACCCGCCTGCCACCCTTTCACGATCCCTCCCCGGCCGTGACGGCCAGCATCGGATTACTGCTGCTGGCGGCCACTCTGGGCGCTGTTCTTGGCGGACCGCCGCTGGGCGACCACGAGGCCATCGTAGCCGAGTGCGCCCGCAATATGCGATTGTCCGGGGACTGGCTCGTGCCGCAGTTCCTGGATACGCCTTTTTTGCGCAAGCCGCCGCTGCCCTACTGGCTGGTCGCCGGCACGTCGTTTCTGCTTCCAAACGACGCTCATACAGGCTTGCCCGTGACCGCGCTCGTCGCCCGACTGCCTTCGGCGTTGGCGGCCTTCGGCACCGTGCTGCTGCTCTGGCGGCTGGGCGCCGCCATGTTCGGAGGCCGAACGGGTGTCGTGGCCGCGGTGATCGCTGGATCGAGCCTCTGTTTCATGCTCTACGCTCCAAACGCGACGGTCGAGATGATCTTGACGTTCTGCTGCACGTGGGCATGCTTGCATTTCTGGTTCGCCGTCACGTGTCACTCGCCTAAGCGGCGCCTGCTTCATCTGCTGCTGTTCTACATCGCCTTGGGACTTGGCATGCTGGCCAAGGGGCCGGCGCCGCTGCCTCTCACGGCCGTTCCACTGGCAGTGTGGTGGTACACGGAGCGCCCCTTGCGTCTTCTGGCGAAAGGAAGACTGGGCAGCGTTCGCCGATCGGCCATCGTCTTCGTTCGCGGTCTGAAGTCTCGAACCATCCAAGTGTTCACCCGACTGGGCCTCATCCCGGGGTTGGTCGTCTTCGCTTTGATGTTTGTGCCCTGGATCCTGGCCGTCGCGGCCAAACACCCTCACGCCTGGGACCTCTGGAATTGGCAGTACGTTCAGCGGGCCGAAGGCGATTATCTCGACTCCCGACCGCGCGGGGTGTTCTACTATATACCCCTCGTCCTCGGTCTTAGCGCCCCGTGGCTGTTCCTGCTTCCCGAGGCCCTCGTCAGTCCCTGGATGAAGCGATACGCCCCTGCCCGCCGCGCACTGCTCTTCTGCGGAGTCTGGGCCGTGGTGGGCATCATGATCATGTCGCTTGAGCCGTTCAAGAAGCCCTATTACATCCTGCCAGCCATGCCGGCGGTGATCCTCATGATGGCCGTCGTGGCTGACCGGTTCTACCGAAGCCCACCGCCCTCGGCCCGCCTCGGTTGGGCGGTGTGGGGGCTGTTCGCCGCCAGTCTGATCATCGGGCTTGCGGTTGGCTCTGACTATGTGCGGCAAGAGGCCCCCGACACGGCGGTGAGGATCATGCTGATCGCATCCGTGGCCGCTCTCGCTCTGCTCATCGCGGGCGTCTGTTACGTTCGTCGGCGCGGCTGGTGGGCGGTCGGTGTCACCGCCACAGCAACAATCGCCGCCTTTCAGTTGATCTGGTACACCTGCGGATCAACCATCGCCAGCGTCCATAAGGTCGCCGCGCTGCACCGGGCACTGGATACGGTGGGAGTGCCGGCCACCGCCCCGGTGATGTGGGTCGATCAACGGCCCGACGCCCGGCTCAGTTTCTACTTCGCCCGCCAGAGCCGATACATGATCACTCCGGCCGAGATCGTGTCCGAGATGTTGGACCGCACCCAAGGCAAAGACAAGCTCCTGATGATGGTGATGCAACGGGCCGCGGACCTGCTGAGATCGCCGCAGCCGGTCTACCTGATCCTTGCACGCAAGAACTATGACCTGATGAAGTCGGAATTGTCCGGCCGGGCGTTTCTGATCGACGCGATTCACCTGCCCGGCGATCCCACCCGCAAAGACTGGATGGTGGTCTCGAACGTCCAACAATCCCAGGCAACAAGAGGGACGCCATGAGCCAACGCGGGCAATCGACCTCAGATCAGACGCCCCAGGTCTCCATCGTCATTCCGACCTATCGAGAGGCGGAAAACGCAAGGTCCCTGCTGACCAGAATCGCGGAGGTGATGCGCCGCGACGGGCGGTTGTACGAGATTCTCATCGTGGATGACGACAGCCGCGACGGCATTGATCTGGTCGTGCGTGACCTCGCGGCAATCTGCCCGGCACGGCTTATCACTCGGACGGGTTTTCGCGATCTGAGCCAGGCGGTCATGGAGGGAATGCGTCAGGCCCGAGGTCGGCTGATCCTGGTCATGGACGCGGATCTGAGTCATCCCCCGGAAGCCATTCCACGGCTGCTCGATGCACTGGACAAGCCGCCGACGGACTACGTCATCGGCAGCCGATACGTCGCCGGCGGACGGACCAGGCACTGGGACGGAGGGCGGCGATTCAACAGCTTCGTCGCCACGTTGCTCGCCCGGCCACTGACCGGCCGGATCAAAGACCCGATGGCCGGCCTGTTCGCCATTCACCGCTCAACCTTTGAACGCGCCCGTGGTCTCGACCCCGTAGGCTACAAGATCGGCCTGGAACTGCTGTGCCGTTGCCGCTGCCAGCACCCGGTGGAAGTGCCCATCACCTTCAAGGAACGCGTTGGAGGCCAGAGCAAACTGAACCTCGAACAGCAGATGCGGTACCTGCTGCATCTCGACCGCCTGTACCGCAGCTGCGCCTGGAAGTGGGGCGTTTTGGTCCGCCCCCTGCTCTGGGCCCTTTTGGGGACGCTCCACATGTACCGCCGGCTGACCCGCTTGTGGCAGCAGCCGGTCAACGCTCCTCAGTCCTGAAGCCTCACGAGTCGAGGCTTGATTCTCGAGCGGTCGGATGTCAGCCCGACGAGACTCGCTCGCGTCCGTCTGAGCTTGCGTCTTTTCGGGCCCTTGCCCCATCCCCGGTTCTCCCGGGCACCGGGTCTATTGGCCAGCCTCGTACGGTGCCCAGCCGGCGTGTGCTGCCGAGTCACCGAGATCGCGCCAAAAACCATGGATCCACGCCCCCGCAAGTGATACAATACTTGGTAGAGCGAGTTTGGCTTCATCTCCAGACAAGGAGCCCGATCATGACCACGTCAAATCGGTCTTGGGCCGCCCTTTCGCTGCTGTCGCTCGCGCTGATGTTCTCCCTCCAGGGCGGCGCCTGCGGGCCACAAATCACGCCCAATGGCAACAGCGACACAGGCAGCCCGGTCCGCAAGCTGATCGGCACCGATGGCGGCGCGATCGAAGCAACGAATGCCCGCGGCGACCTGATTCGCCTGGAGGTGCCATCGGGGGCACTCTCGCAGGCCGTGGACATCACCATCGACCCGCTCGACGAGCCGCCTGCCAGTCCTGTCGGCGGCAACGTCTTTCCCGGCATCGAGCTGCAGCCCGCCGGTCTCAGACTGCTCAAGGCCGCGACGCTGAAGCTCACCCTGGCTCAGGGCGCGCCCGATGCGCGAACCCTGCTGCTCCATCTTCGCCAAGCGGACTTCGTGATGCCCCTTTCGGACCAGGCGATCGCCGGAAACGTGATCTCCGGCAAGATCCGGCACTTCAGCACATACCTGGCCGGATCGCCCTCCGACAGCGAGGCCTCCCAACAGGCCGACAAGGCCGCCGGGCAATCGTCAGACTCCTCCGATTGGCAGGCGACTCTCGATCACATTGGTGGAATGATGGAGTGGGGCGAATGGTTCGTGTCGCACGGCATGGGAGACCAAGGGCAAGCCTTATTCAACCAGGCGGAACAGGCTCTGCGCGCGGCCATAGAGTGTTTCTTGGACCCGAATTGTCACCCTGTTCCGATCGACATCTGCAATGAGGATTACATCCGCGAGGCACTGGCCTACTTGGCCCAGGCTCAGCTGCTGGGCTTCGACGAGCAATCGGACTTGATGCAGAACCTGAATGCTACCGTAACCCACTTGCTCAACCAATGCACGAACCAATTCGCGATCGACTATGATTATCTGCAGGCAGTCAATCAATATGCCTTCAGCCAAGACATCCATGTCACCGGCCAGATCCTCTTCTCATTGCCGGTCTATGTTGTCAGTGATATCGAGCCGCTGCACGCGACCGGCCAGGGCACGGTGAACGGCACCATCACAGGGGTGGCAGGCGACTGCACCATTACCGGCAGCTTCACAATCGACGTCGTCGTCGAAGGCCAGTTGGAGTCCGACGAGATGGGTCAGCCCTGGCTGAACCTGCAGCTCACCGAAAGCTGGTACGCCAGCGGACAGCAGACCTTCGTATGCCCGGAGGACAACAACGTCAGCGTGCCGCTGCCCCCCAGCCAATCGATCCAGAACATCCGCCTGCTGATGCAGGACGGTTACGTGCTCCAACAGCCTCACCTGCAGACCCAGGGCTACTACCGCTGGACACTGCGCGTGCTGCATGTCTGGTGACTCTGCGGCACGGCACACCGACGAACATGAGCCCCACGAAGCCGAGCCTGCCAGGGCGTCTCATCGAACGGTAGACCAACTCTGGCGAAACGCTGATTCCTTCCGGCAAACTCACTTCGTCGTGATGGCCGCAACCCATCCACCCGGAGCGGGAGTGTCGATGGTGACGATCGAACCGCCGCTGAGAGCGAGGGTTGCGCCCCACTCGCCTGTCCTGAGATCGATCCAGCGGAGTGTCCAGGAACCGGGATGCGGGCGAAGATCGAGGCCCACAGAACCGCCGTTGGTGAAGTACAAGGCGTAGGCTCGGCCGGAGGTGCAGGTCAGGTAGGCCTCGTTTTCATCCCGGTCCTTGAGCAGTTCGCTGGCTGGCCGCACATCCCAAAGCTTGATCACCGACTCCAGCTTTCGCGCCGCCCGGATGGCGGCTACGGATGGCGGCGAGAGCCCGAGCCCGGAGTCCGGTCGGTGGAAGCGGGCCGCCGCGGCGCCGCCGATCACATGCCGCCACCAGCGCTCCAAGCCCTCGCGGGTGTCGCCGAACCGGCCGCCGTCGGCTCCGTAGGTCTTGACCGTGTTCAACGGCCGCTTGTGCTTGCTCACGGCCCCCCGCGCCCACTGGAAGTTGTCCCAATGTGCCTGGCCCTTCTTCTGGTTGTTCTGTGAAACGTCGGCGAAGTCGTACCTTTCGGGGTGGCCGAGGGTGCGCCGATGGCGGTCGGCCTTGAGATCCCAGTCGTCCCACATCTCCGTGATACAGACCTTCTTGCCCGAATCAGCTGCACGGCGGCGGATGTGCTCGGCCCAGTACGAAGACCAAGCCTCCTCGCCGGAGGTCTCGTTGTCCATGCAGTAGAGGACGTGATCATGCTTCAGTGTGTACGAGAGCATTCTGTCGACAAACCGCTGCTGGTAGGCCAGCACCACCTCAATGTTCCGCTGCTTCGGGGTCGTGAAGAAGAACGGCTGCTTGTTGGCCCCCGGATGGTCGGGGTATTCAACGGCGAGGCCGGACGTCGCCGAAGTGTAGTTCACGTTGTTGCGGGGATTGTAGGGATGCGGAGGCCAGTTGCGGCCACTGTAGTCGAAGCGATCCCAGACCTCGATCTGAACGATAATGTCGCGCTCAGCCGTCCAGCGGAGCATGTTCGCAAACCGGGACCAGTACTCGTCATTCCACTGACCCAGGTCATACTTGCCGTCGGGCAGCTGCTTGAACGGGTACACCTCGAAGCCCTTGTCCCGGCGGTCGCTCATGGTGTTGCGAATGTAGTTGGCACCGGCGGCCTTCATGGCGTCCAGGTGTCTCTCCAGGTCGGGCAGTTGGAAGAGGTTGTCGTCGTCACTCGCGCCCAGCAGGAGAACCGGCCGGCCTTTGTACTGCCAGTAGGAGGGCTCCTTCTCGTACGGCCGGATGCGCGAAGCACTGGTGTCGGCCGCAGAGGCGCGATGGCCCGCGGCCAGGATTCCGCCGAGCGTGATCATGACTGCATAAAGGGTGTACCGCCCGGTCATTCCGACTCTCCTGAACAGTCAGCTCCGGTCGGCACAACACGCGCCGCCGGTAAGCCTGATCCCGCTGCATCACCGCTTCATGATACCAGAGTCGCGCGGCCTCGCATCATCACCGTGGGCGAAGTCGAGCGGCAGGAAGTCAGGGGTATCGAGGGTTGCATCCCACGTCACGGGCAGCTCGCCGAAGACACAGCGAAGGGAAGAACCGGTCGGACACGCCGCGAACCGTGCAGGGTCGTGACGGCCGCCGCCATGGCTCGAGTCGGCCGAGCAGGAGCGTGCCCCTCTTTCCGCGTTCGGGGTAACGGGCATCACCAGCGGTGCACGGGTGACAAGGACCCGGAGGCCCACTAGGGCTAGGGCATACTGGGCAGGGTGAGAGTTGAACTCACGACACACGGATTTTCAGTCCGTTGCTCTACCACCTGAGCTACCTACCCTAATCCGCCTCCCCGTCCAAGCGGAATCTGGAGTGATTCCACCGGCAGGCCGGCACCCTCATTCTAGCACAGGCCAGGGCGGACACCAAGACCACGCGAATCCAGGGAATTGCGGGTCCGGTTCGGCGGGTCGGGGATTCAAGCCAGCCTGAACGACGCCGGCGGTCCTCGCCCCTCGCCAACCCGACGGCATACTACCGCTCCGGCAAGCCTTCTGCAACCGGTAGTCGGCGGCTTTCAGCGATTCCGCAAGTATCGCTCGTGGGCGTGGCTGATCAAGGATTTACATTCGGACAGGTTGTGAGGCAGGTTCGCAATGGGGTTTTCGGGTTGCGGAGGCGAGAGAGAGCGGCCTCGGGGTCAGC
>Ga0209310_1000513_pt1 | contig 42072 bp, 43 predicted proteins | sample AD_UKC030_MetaG_FD_184415 | JGI IMG/M metagenome (GOLD analysis project Ga0209310, IMG submission 184415) | Active sludge microbial communities of municipal wastewater-treating anaerobic digesters from USA - AD_UKC030_MetaG (SPAdes) (version 2) | ecosystem: Engineered > Bioreactor > Anaerobic >...
AAGCACCATGATGGACTCCTTCTCCCCTGTTTTCCGGCGTTGCCGGCTCCCGGGGAGTTCGGAGCGAGCGACGCTTTAGCCAGCATTTGTCGTCCGCCCTGGCAAGTTATCGGTTAAATCCGGCGGTTCGGGCAATTTTCGCGTCGATTACAGCCGGCGCAAAAGAATTTTTGGCTATTTCGATATGTCGACCGCAACCGATATGCATCGAACAAGCGATTCGTTGGTTTGGGCATGGGCAACCCCTAGTCTGGCGCCTCCCTACAGAAGAACACGTTCGACACGGAGGTTTTACGATGCGTTTCGCCCCGCTGCTCAAGTTCGCCTTGCTGCCTGCCATCCTGGCACCCGGCCTGGCATTGGCGACCAACGGCTATTTCTCGCACGGCTACGGCGTCAAGGCCCAAGGTCTGGCCGGCACCGGCATTGCGTTGCCCCAGGATGCGCTGGCCGCGGCGACCAACCCTGCCGGTACGGCGTTCGTGGGCGATCGCCTGGACCTTGGCCTGACCTGGTTCCGTCCATCGCGCGGTAGCGAAATCAGCGGTAACCGAGCCGGACTCAACGGTAGCTACGACGGCAACGACACGCAGAATTTCGTGATTCCCGAAATCGGCTACGTCAAACAACTGTCGCCCTCCATTGCAGCGGGGGTCGCGGTCTACGGCAACGGCGGCATGAATACCGATTACGGCAGCAACCCGTTTCGCGCCTTTGGCGGCAATGGCTCGGCGGGGGTCAATCTCGAACAGTTGTTCATATCGCCTTCGCTGGCCTACAAGCTGAACGAAGACCATGCGCTCGGTGCGGCCGTCAATTTTGCCTACCAGCGTTTCAAGGCCGAGGGTATCGGTCCTTTTGCCGCATTTTCCAGTGCCCCCGGCAGTTTTACCAACCAGGGCACGGATTCCTCAACCGGCTGGGGTGTCCGCCTTGGTTACACCGGGCGGATCACGCCCGATATGACTTTGGGTCTGACCTGGGCGTCGAAGACGAAAACCGGCGATTTCGACAAATACAAGGGATTGTTCGCCGAACAGGGCGGTTTCGACATCCCGGCCAACTTCGGGGCCGGCGTGGCCTGGAAGGCGACCGACAAACTGACATTGGCCGCCGATCTGCAGCGCATCCAGTACAGCGACGTCAAGTCGGTGGGCAATCCCCTCTCGAACCTGTTTTCCGGGAATCTGTTTGGCACCTCGAACGGGCCCGGTTTCGGCTGGAAAGATGTAAATGTCGTCAAGATCGGGGTCGCCTACGAATTGCAGGAGTGGACCCTGCGTGGCGGCTACAGCTATGCCACGCAGCCGATTCCGTCCAGTCAGACGCTGCTCAACATTCTGGCGCCCGGGGTTGTCCAGAATCACCTGAGCCTGGGTGCAACCTGGAATCACGGCAAGACCGGGGAACTGAGTTTTTCCTACACCCACGCCTTCAAAACGACGGTCAATGGCAACGGCTCGATCCCGCTCGCTTATGGCGGCGGTGAGTCCGATATCCATCTGTCGGAGAACATCCTCGGGGTCGCCTACGGCTGGAAGTTCTGATTTGCGGCCTGATGGCTATGGCAATCAGGCCAACTATCAGGATTGTTATATCGATCTGAATTTTTATTCGTTCTAGGCATGAATGGCGAGGACTAAATTGGCATTCATCGCGCTGCCGGGCAGGTTTTGGCGGCGCATTCGCCAACCTTGAGTCGGCCGGACCGAAAGGCCGCCGACCGCCTGATGCGGAAGGAAGATGTATGTCGAATATCGTCGCTGAAACCACTCAAACCGCCAATGCGCCGCAGGCGCTTGCCGGGGAGGGGCTTGCCACACCGCTGTCGCCCATTCTCGCCAACGCCCGCCATCGTGCCGAACGTGACCAGTTGCCTTATGCCGGCAGCGTTTCGCCGCAGGATGCCTGGACGCTGTTTCAGGCCGGCGAAGGCGTACTGATCGATGTACGTACCGCCGAGGAGCGCAAGTTCGTCGGCCAGGTGCCGGATACCAAACACGTTGCCTGGATGACCGGCCTGTCCTTATCGCGCAACCCGCGCTTCACCAGGGAGCTGGAGAGCAAGGCTGGCAAGGACGACGTCATCCTGCTGCTCTGTCGCAGCGGCAAGCGTTCGGCGGCGGCTGCCGAGGCCGCGACCAAGGCCGGTTTCAAGAACGTATTCAACATTCTCGAAGGTTTCGAGGGCGATCTCGACGAGTTACAGCGTCGTGGCGCCTTCAATGGCTGGCGCCACGCCGGCCTGCCGTGGGTCCAGGATTAATTTACAGGGAGAACAGCATGTCCAAATGGTTCAAAGACAACGCGGATTCCATCGGCCATACCCCGCTGGTCAAGCTCAACCGGATCATCGACGGTGCGCCGGCCACGGTGCTGGCCAAGATCGAGGGGCGTAACCCGGCGTACTCCGTCAAGTGCCGGATCGGCGCGGCGCTGATCCGGGATGCCGAACAGAAAGGCCTGCTTGGCCCGGGCAAGGAACTGGTCGAGCCGACCTCCGGCAATACCGGCATCGCGCTGGCGTTCGTCGCGGCCGCCAAGGGCATCCCGCTGACACTGACCATGCCGGAAACGATGAGCGTCGAGCGTCGCAAGCTGCTCACCGCCTACGGTGCCAAGCTGGTGCTGACCGAAGGTGCCAAGGGCATGGGTGGGGCGATCGCCAAGGCGGAAGAGATTGCCGCGTCCGATCCCGGCAAGTACGTGCTGCTGCAGCAGTTCAAGAATCCGGCCAACCCGGCGATCCACGAAGCGACGACCGGTCCGGAAATCTGGGAAGACACAGACGGCGCCATCGACATCCTGGTCTCCGGGGTCGGCACTGGCGGCACGATTACCGGTGTCTCGCGCTACATCAAGCAGACGAAGGGCAAGGCCATCCAGTCGGTGGCCGTCGAGCCGAGTGCCAGCCCGGTGCTGACGCAGACGCGCAGCGGCGAGCCGCTCAAGCCCGGCCCGCACAAGATCCAGGGCATCGGCGCCGGTTTCGTGCCGGGAGTACTCGACCTGACGCTGGTCGATGCCGTCGAGCAGGTCAGCAACGAGGATGCGGTTACCTACGCCCGCCGCCTGGCAAAAGAGGAGGGCATCATCTCCGGCATTTCCAGCGGGGCGGCAGTGGCCGTTGCCGCGCGTCTGGCGCAAAAGCCCGAGAACGCCGGCAAGACCATCGTCGTGGTGTTGCCCGACTCGGGTGAGCGCTATCTCAGCTCGGTGCTTTTTGAGGGCATTTTCAACGAAGCGGGGCTGCCGGCATGAACCTTCGCCCGCCTATCGCCTTTCCCGCCTACGAGCAAATCGGCGGTTGGGGGGTGAAGGAGATCGTTGCCGAATTGCACGGCGCGCGCGAGCGCTGGCGTGCTTCACAGCAGCGCAGCCTGGAGTTCGCGGTGCGTGAGTTCCCGTCGCGCGAGGCCTTGCGCGACATTGCCGAGGCCTTGTGCGGCGCATTGTTCCCGATGCGGCTCGGGCCACCGGAACTGCATCAGGAGGGCGAGGATTTCTACGTCGGGCATACCCTCGATACGGCGCTCAACGCCCTGTTCCATCAGGTTCAACTGGAGCTGGGCTACAACCGTCGCCTGCAGTGCGAGGAGAAGGAAGGCGTCGAGCAGCATGCGGCGGAGATCGTCCGCGCCTTTGCCCAGCAGTTGCCCGCCCTGCGCGCCCTGCTCGACACCGACGTGATCGCCGCCTATCAGGGCGATCCGGCGGCGCGCAGCGTCGACGAGGTGTTGCTGTGCTACCCGGGCATCTTAGCCGTCATCCATTACCGGCTGGCGCATGCGCTGTACAGACTGGGCGTGCCGCTGAGCGCCCGCATCCTGTCCGAAATTGCCCATTCGGCGACCGGGATCGATATTCATCCCGGCGCGCGGATCGGCGCCGGTTTCTTCATCGACCACGGCACCGGCGTGGTGATTGGCGAAACGACGATTATTGGCGAGCGGGTGCGGCTTTATCAGGCGGTCACGCTGGGCGCCAAACGCTTCACGCAGGACGAGAGCGGGGCGCTGGAAAAGGGCGCGCCGCGCCACCCGATTCTCGAGGACGAGGTGGTGGTCTATGCCGGGGCGACCATCCTCGGGCGCATCACCATCGGGCGAGGTTCCAGTATCGGCGGCAACGTCTGGCTGACGCGCAGTGTGCCGCCTGGCAGTCACGTCTCGCAGGCCAGCGTGCAGCATGAGCCGGGCGGGGCGGGGAAGGTGGCGCAATGACCGAACTGATTCAGGGCTTCGGCATCGCCGTCCGCCAATTCCGCGAGACCCACGGCTGGTCGCAGGAAGCGTTGGCGGAACGGGCCGACCTGAATCGCTCCTATCTCGGCGAAGTCGAGCGGGGCAGGGTCATTCCCTCCCTGGCGACGGCGCAGAAGCTGGCCTTGGCGCTGGGAATTCTGCTCTCGCAATTGCTCGCCCATTGCGAGCAGCGGGCCGCCTGAAAGGGCAATTGATGGCTATAGCATGTTGAAGGGTGGTCGCTGCCTTTCGACAATGCTTATCTGTTTTTTTCATAAGCATTTTCATTTCTGATCCAAGGAGAACACCTCATGGCACAACACCCCGAAGCGACCGCGCTCGGCGACGCCGCTGCCCGGCAACTAGCCAATGCGACCAAGACCACCGCGCAACTGTCCACTATCAGCCCACGCTGGCTGGTGCATCTGCTGCAATGGCTGCCGGTCGAAGCTGGCATCTACCGCCTGAACACCGTCAAGAATCCGGCCGACGTGCGTGTTGCCTGCTCGCAGCGCGACGAATCCGAACTGCCGCAGACCTATGTCGATTACGACGAAGCACCGCGCGAATATTTCCTCAATGCCGTTACGACCATCCTCGACGTGCATACCCGCGTTTCCGACCTCTATTCCAGCCCGCACGACCAGATCAAGGAGCAACTGCGCCTGACCATCGAGACGATCAAGGAGCGGCAGGAAGCGGAACTGATCAACAACCCGGACTACGGCTTGCTGGCCAACGTCCATGACGACCAGATCATCTCGACGCTGACCGGCGCTCCGACACCGGACGACCTCGACGAACTGCTGACCAAGGTCTGGAAGGAGCCGGCCTTCTTCCTGGCCCACCCGCTGGCGATCGCCGCCTTTGGCCGCGAATGTACCCGCCGTGGCGTGCCGCCGCCGACCGTTTCGCTGTTCGGCGCACAGTTCCTGACCTGGCGCGGCATCCCGCTGATTCCATCGGACAAGGTGCCGGTCGACGGCGGCAAAACCAAGATCCTGCTGCTGCGCGTTGGCGAAAAGCGCCAGGGCGTCGTCGGCCTGTTCCAGCCGGGCCTCGCCGGCGAGCAATCGCCCGGCCTGTCGGTGCGTTTCATGGGCATCAACCGCAACGCCATCGCGTCCTACCTGATTTCGTTGTATTGCTCGCTGGCCGTGCTGGTTCCCGACGCCTTGGCGGTTCTCGATGACGTGGAGATCGGCAAGTACCATGACTATCCCGACACCTACAAGTAACGGCGTCGAGGGACTGTCCGGCGCACCGGCGCCGGCCATCCCGGACGAAGCCACGCTTGGACGGCTCGCCTCGGAGTTCTTCCGTGCCCTGCCGGGCGCGGCCCGGCCGTCGGTCGACGGTCTGCCGACCTCGCTCGGCGCGGGAAGTGCACCCGCGCCCGAACCGAGCCTGGTGCAGGCCGGGCCGAGCATTGCACCGGTGCCTGTGGCGCCGGACCCGGTCGATCCGGTGGGCAGCGGCGGCGGCGAATTCGGCGTGCCGGAAGCCTACGCCTCGGCCCTGCCGGCGGTGACGCCGCCGCAGCCGCCAGGCGGCTTTGCCGACAGCCTGCCGGTGTCGCCGCCTGCCTCGCCGTATTACTTCCTCGGGGAAGCGAGTCCGTACCAGCAAACCACGTCGCCCAAGGTGCCGGAAAACCGCATCGTCGCGCAGAGCTTCGGCCTGCCCGGCGACGGCGAACTGCGGGCGCTGCTCGATGAAATCTCCGGCGGACGGAAATCGGCCGATTTCGACGGTCGACCGCAACAGGCCGGGAATTTCTACTTCCTGGATGCACGTGAGCCAGAGCTCGCACCAAGCGCCAGGCCGCCGTTCGACGTTAACGCGATTCGCCGCGATTTTCCGATCCTCAGCGAGCGGGTGAACGGCAAGCCGCTGGTCTGGTTCGACAATGCCGCAACGACGCAGAAGCCGCAGTCGGTGATCGACCGTCTTGCCTATTTCTACGCCCACGAGAATTCCAACATTCACCGTGCGGCGCATGAACTGGCAGCGCGGGCGACCGACGCCTACGAGGCGGCACGCAACAAGGTGCAACGCTTCATCGGCGCCGGTTCGGCCGATGAGATCATCTTTGTGCGCGGCGCCACCGAGGCGATCAACCTGGTCGCCAAGACCTGGGGCGTGCAGAACATCGGCGAGGGCGACGAGATCATCCTCTCGCTGCTCGAACACCACGCCAACATCGTGCCGTGGCAACAACTTGCCGCGCAGACCGGAGCGAAGATTCGCGTCATCCCGGTCGACGATTCAGGCCAACTGTTGCTCGACGAGTACCAGAAGCTGCTCAATCCGAAAACCAAGCTGGTCTCGGTGACGCAGGTCTCGAACGCATTGGGTACGGTGACGCCGATCAAGAAGGTCATCGACATGGCCCACGCGGCCGGCGCCAAGGTGCTGGTCGATGGGGCGCAATCGGTGTCGCACCTGCGCGTCAACGTGCAGGCGCTCGATGCGGACTTCTTCGTCTTCTCCGGCCACAAGATCTTCGGTCCGACCGGGATCGGCGTGGTTTACGGCAAGCAGGTGCTGCTGGAGCAGATGCCCCCGTGGCAGGGCGGCGGCAACATGATTGCCGACGTCACCTTCGAGCGCACGCTGTTCCAGCCGCCGCCGAACAAGTTCGAGGCCGGTACCGGCAATATCGCCGATGCCGTCGGACTGGGTGCGGCACTGGATTACGTCGACCGCATCGGCCTGGAGAACATCGCGCGCTACGAGCACGACCTGCTGGTCTATGCCACGCGCGGCCTGTCGGCCATCCCCGGCGTGCGCCTGATCGGCACGGCAGCTGACAAGGCGAGCGTCGCCTCCTTTGTGCTGGCCGGCTATACGACCGAGGAGGTCGGGCGGGCGCTGAACGAAGAAGGCATCGCGGTGCGCTCTGGTCACCACTGTGCCCAGCCCATCCTGCGTCGCTTCGGCGTCGAGACCACCGTACGGCCGTCGCTGGCCTTCTACAACACCTGCGAGGAAGTCGACTTGCTGGTGTCGGTGGTGCAGCGCCTGGCGCGCGGCAAGGGGCGCGTCGTCGCCTGATTCCGATTGTTCGGGGAACAAAAAGGGCCCGGTTTTCGGGCCCTTTTTCATGGCGCTTCAGGCCGGATTCAGGGGCAGTGGATCTCGCGCAACAGGGCGACGAAGGAAGTCAGTTTTTCGTCGGCCAGTGAATAGAAGACGCGGTTGGCATCTTTTCGCGCATTCAGCAGTTTGTAGTCGGCCAGCCGGGTCAGGTGATGCGAGATATTGGGTTGCGAGGTGCCAAGAATGTCGCAGATCTCACCGGCCGACAATTCGCGATTGGCCAGCAAGCAGATCGCCCCGAGGCGCAAAGGGTGACCGATGGCCTTGATCACTTTCGCAATCAACGCGAGCTCCTTGGGGCTGGGCTCGGCATACTGAATACGGACGCTCGGAAAACTGCTCACTTAATGCCCATGGACATGCCTGTCGCGGTCGACAGCGAAATATGGACAAATTTGACCAATGAAGAAATTCGGGTGGGTTTCATGATGACAGGAGTTTATGTTCTGCCATCGCTCAACCAAAAGAATGAATTTTCAGATGGATATATGAAAATGTTATGTCTGTGGCGTCAAATCAGCCTGGCGGGGTGGCCGGCCAGGATCCGCTGCGCAACTGCTCGAACAGGCGCAAGCCGTCTGGCCACGGGCCATGACCGGAGTCGACGTTGATGTGTCCCGCATGTCCGATGCTGACGAAGCCGCTGCCCCATTGCTCCGCCCAGTGTTCTGCCTTGTCGCGATTGACCCACGGATCGTTTTCGCTGGCGACCACCAGGCTGGGAAAGGGGAGCCGCTCTTCGAGCAGGACTGTCGGTTCCCCGAAGCGCTCGGGGTCGGCCGGTGCTACCAGCAAGGCACCGCGAATCCGTTCGCCGCGCACAAACCCCGCCGTCACCGTCGCCAGGCAACCGAAGCTGTGGGCGACCAGCCACACCGCGTCATCGGTCGCATCGATGCTCTCGCGCACGCGCGCTGCCCAGTCGCTGAGACAAGGGCGTTCCCAGTCGGCCTGTTCGACGCGCATGGTATTTGGCAACACCGTCCCCAGCCAGCTTTGCCAATGGGTTGGGCCGCTGTTGCGCAAGCCGGGAACGATCAATACCTGACTCATCGCAAACGCTTACAACAGAACGTCCGACCAGATGTTCTTTGCCCAGGCGCGAGCGTACAGACCTTCCTCAACTGACGGTTCCTTCGAGACGCCACCCGAACCTTCGACTACCAGCAACTGCTGCTTTTCAGGATTCCAGCGGTGCACCGAATCGACATGGATGGCGCGCCGCTCGTCGACTAGCGAGTAGCAAGTGTTGGCCATCAAGGTCGGCCGCGCTTCGCGGCCAGAGAGGATTTCGTAGATCGCCGCCGCCGCTGCCTTGCCGTGCTGGTTGGCCATGTGGCCGGATTTTGGCATCAGCGGCGCCGACAGCGTCGCGTCGCCGAGCACATGTACCTTCTTTACTGCAGTCGATTCGAGGGTCACCCAGTCGACCGTCGCCCAGCGGTTGTTGGCATTGACGACACCGATTTCGTGCGCGATCTTGCCGGCGGTTTGCGGTGGGATCAGGTTGATCACGTCACCGCGCTCGCGGTCGCCAATCTCATTGGTGATGATGCTCGTCTCGGCATTGATTTCGACCGTATTCCAGTTCGGGCGGTATTCGATGATGTTCCTGTATTCGCTGGCCCAGAGATCGCCGAACAACTTGGTCTTGGAAATGATCTTGTCGTTGGCGTCGAGCACGATGATCTTCGAGTTCGGCTTGTGCACCTTGAAGTAGCTGGCGACCAGGCTGGCGCGCTCGTAGGGCCCCGGCGGGCAGCGATAGGGCGCCTTCGGAATCGAGATGATGAAAGTCCCGCCGTCGGGCAGTTCGACCAGTTGCTTGCGCAGGGCGATGGTCTGCGGGCCGGCCTTCCAGGCGTGCAGAATCTTCTCCTGGGCCTTCTCGCCGTAACCGGCGACGGCACCGAAATTGAAATCGATGCCCGGCGAGACGACCAGGTGATCGTAGGTGAAGCTTTCGCCGCGATCGGTCTTGACCGTACGCTTGTCCGGGTCGACTGCCGTGACGGCGGCATTCACCACCTTGATGCCCCAATTTTTCTTCAGGCCGTCGAAACTGTGGACGAGGGTTTCGAACTCGCGATGCCCGGCCAGTACTTCGTTCGAGGTCGGGCAGGAAATGAATTGCTTGTTACGTTCGATGAGCACCACCTCGATGGCGCCGTCGCTCCATTTGCGCAGATACTTGGCGGCCGTGGCGCCGCCGAAGCCGGCGCCGATGACGACGACGCGGCCGAGTTTCCCGGTCTTGTTCGGGGCGGCGAGAGCGCTGCCGGGGAGCAGCGATGCGCCGGCAAGCGAAACCGAGGCGCCGAAGGCCTGGAGCAGCCGACGACGGTCATTGTTGATCGTGGACATGGTCGTCGATCCCTTATTTCTGACGGGAAAAATAGTCCGCCAGTACGGCGATTTCTTCATCGGTATAACCCTTGGCCAACTGATTCATGATCGTGGCCTGCTTGGTGCCTGCCTTGTAGGCCTTCAGCGTTTCTTCCAGAAACTCCTTGTCGCGCCCGGCAATGGAGGGAATTGCGGATTTGACCCGACCTTCGATGCCGTGGCAGTTGAAGCAGTTCGAGACGAAATAGGGAAAGGCGGCGGGTGCAGCCGATTCGGCTGACAGAGCCGAAGCCGAGGCCAGTAGCCAGAGCACAGGCAATAAGCGTTTCATAGGTTCTCCCGGTGGATGCTGCGGCTTCGACGGGCTTGTTGCGCCAAGTGTCGCCAGCGTTCGTTTCGATGGGCAAAACTGTGCCGCATGGCCAACCCGTCGCTAACGAATTTTTTTGTATAAGCAAAGAAGCCGAGGTGGCGCCCGGTAGGCGGACTCGTGAATTTGGCATATCCATATCAGAAAGTTGTAGTTCAGCGGTGCCGTGGGCGCCCTTAAGCTCTGCCATCCCATTCTTTACCGGGGCATCCGGCACCGGATAAATCAGCCATGGCAGAAGATACGAACGACAGCGCGGGCGGAGCAGCCACGGGTGCCTTGCATCGCTTGCCCACGCTGCAGCGCAACGCATTGCGGAAAATTTTCGACCGCGTGGAATTTACGCCGGCCGAGGTCGCCGCGCTGGGCTGGCGCCGGTTGCAGCAAGCCGAAGGGGTTGGCCAGAAGGGTTTGCTGGCAATAGGAGCCTGGCTGAAAGAGTATGGCTACGAGCTTCGGCCGCCGGAAACGCCTGCCAGGAACAAACTGCTGCCCGGCAAGACGCGCCGCAACATCGACCAGGCAGTACGCCTGCTGCGTACACATGGGTATTCGATACGGCAGGCGGGCGACGATTCGGGCACCTGAGCGCTTATGCCAACCTGGCGATTGCAATTTGCGGATCAGCGTATAAGCAAATGAATAATGATTCGTTCTGCCCCCGACTGTCTCTTCCTAGACTCCGCTTCACCTCAACACAACGGAGTCACCATGAAACTCAGATCCATCATTGCCGGCATCCTCGCCACTGCCGTGGTCGCCGGCAACGCCCTGGCAGCGGACGTCACGCTGCTTAACGTTTCCTACGATCCGACCCGCGAGCTGTATGTCGATTACAACGCTGCCTTCGCCAGATACTGGAAGGCCAAGGCTGGCGACAATGTCACCATCAACCAGTCGCACGGCGGCTCCGGCAAGCAGGCGCGCGCCGTCATCGACGGGCTCGATGCCGATGTGGTGACCCTGGCGCTGGCCTATGACATCGACGCGATTTCCGACAAGGGCCTGATCCCGCAGGACTGGCAGAAGCGGCTGCCGAACAACGCCTCGCCCTACACCTCGACCATCGTTTTCCTGGTGCGCAAAGGCAACCCGAAGGGCATCAAGGACTGGAACGATCTGGTCAAGCCGGATGTCGGGATCGTCACGCCGAATCCGAAGACGTCCGGCGGAGCGCGCTGGAACTACCTGGCGGCCTGGGCCTACGCGCTGGAACAGCCGGGCGGCAACGAGGCCAAGGCCAGGGAGTTCGTCGGGCAGATTTTCAAGAACGTGAAGGTGCTTGACTCGGGTGCCCGCGGTTCGACCACGACCTTCGTCGAGCGCGGCATCGGCGATGTCTTGCTGGCCTGGGAAAACGAGGCCTACCTGTCGATCAAGGAACTGGGCGACAAGTTCGAGATCGTCACGCCATCGCTGTCCATTCTTGCCGAACCGCCCGTCAGCGTGGTCGACAAGGTGGTCGACAAGCGCGGCACGCGCAAGGTGGCCACGGCCTATCTGGAGTATCTGTATTCGCCGGAAGGTCAGGAGATCGCCGCGCGGAATTTCTACCGTCCGCAGGATGCCAAGGTCGCTGCGAAGTATGGAAAGCAGTTTGCCAAGATCAAGCTGGTGACCATCGACAAGACATTCGGTGGCTGGCGCAACGCGCAGAAGGTCCATTTCTCCGACGGTGGCGTTTTCGACCAAATCTACGTTCCGTCCGGCAAAAAATAAGCACGGCGGGATTTGAAGGGGTGAAGGGGCGCAAGCCCTTCACCTCTTTATATATTTTGTGTATTAACTATTTCAAATTAAGTATTTCTACTTATAAACCGGCGTCCATACACTTCGAGCGATGGATGTTGCGCTGCACCAAGCGGTGTTCATAAGCCGCAGCGCTTTCAACAGGGAATGGTTATGGCCAGCTTCAAAAAATTCAGCCCGTTGCCGGGGTTTCGCCTTTCGCTCGGGTACACGATCTTCTATCTGACGTTGATCGTGCTGATTCCGCTGTCGGCAGTGGTGACGAATACGGTCGGCATGGGTTGGGAGGCCTTCTGGCACGCGGTCACCGAACCGCGGGTCGTGGCCAGCTACCAGCTCACGTTCGGCGCTTCGTTGCTGGCTGCTGCGGTCAACGTCGTTTTTGGGCTGATTTTCGCGTGGGTGCTGGTGCGTTACCGTTTCCCCGGCAAGGGGCTGGTCGATGCCCTGGTCGATCTGCCCTTCGCGCTGCCCACCGCCGTCGCCGGCATTGCGTTGGCGGCGCTATACGCACCGAACGGTCCCATCGGCAGCCTGCTGGCACCGCTCGGCATCGAGATCGCCTATACCCCGAAAGGCGTCCTGATCGCCCTGATCTTCATCGGTCTGCCCTTTGTCGTGCGCACCGTACAGCCGGTGCTGGCCGACCTCGAAAAGGATGTCGAGGAAGCGGCGGCCGGCCTCGGCGCGTCGCGCTGGCAGACCTTTCTCAAGATCATCCTGCCGCATGTGACGCCGGCGCTGCTGACCGGCTTCGCGATGGCCTTCGCCCGCGCGGTCGGCGAATACGGATCGGTCATCTTCATCGCCGGCAACATGCCGATGGTTTCGGAAATTACGCCGCTGATGATCATCACCAAGCTGGAGCAATACGACTATCGGGGCGCCACGGCGATTGCCTCGGTGATGCTCCTGATCTCCTTCGTCCTCCTGCTCGTCATCAACGGGCTGCAAGGCTGGATGCAGGGCCGCTACACCAAGGGAGCCTGACATGAGCGCAAGCATTGCATTACAACCCGGCGCATTGGCGCGCTACGAAACCCCCAGTACGCGTGAACCGGCCTGGGTGAAGGTGACGTTGATTACCATCGCCCTCGCGTTCTTTGTCATCTTCCTGCTCTTCCCGCTGGGTACGGTATTCGCGCAGGCTCTGCGCAAGGGCTGGGGCGTCTACCTGTCGGCACTGACCAGCCATGATGCACTGGCGGCGATCAAGTTGACCTTGTTGACGGCGGCAATTGCCGTGCCCCTGAACGTGGTGTTCGGGGTCTCGGCGGCATGGGCGATCGCCAAGTTCGAGTTCCCCGGCAAACGCTTCCTGATTACCTTGATCGACCTGCCGTTTTCGATCTCGCCGGTCGTTTCCGGCCTGATCTACGTGCTGATCTTCGGCGCCCAGGGCTGGTTCGGCCCGTGGCTGGCCGAGCACGACATCAAGATCTTGTTCGCCGTGCCCGGCATCGTGCTGGCCACCATCTTCGTCACCTTTCCCTTCGTCGCGCGCGAACTGATTCCGCTGATGGAAGCGCAAGGTGCCGAAGAAGAGGAAGCGGCGGTGGTGCTCGGCGCTTCCGGCTGGCAGGTGTTCTGGCATACGACGCTGCCCAACATCAAGTGGGGCCTGCTCTATGGCGTGATTCTGTGTAATGCCCGCGCCATGGGCGAGTTCGGTGCCGTGTCGGTGGTTTCCGGGCATATCCGCGGCCTGACCAACACCATGCCGTTGCATGTCGAAATTCTCTACAACGAATACAACTACGCGGCCGCCTTCGCCGTGGCCTCCCTGCTGGCCCTGCTCGCCATCGTCACGCTGGGCCTGAAAACCCTGGTCGAACGGCAGACCCGCAAACAGATCAGCGAATCGCAAAAACCTTCGGAGAGCTAACCATGAGTATCGCCGTCACCCACATCAACAAGCAGTTCGGTGCTTTCCGCGCCCTCGACAACGTTTCGCTCGACATCCCTTCGGGCCAACTGGTGGCGCTGCTTGGCCCTTCCGGTTGCGGCAAGACGACCTTGCTGCGCATCATCGCCGGGCTGGAATTCGCCGATAGCGGCCAGATCTTGCTCGATGGCGAGGACGCTTCCGACCGCCACGTTCGCGAACGCCAGGTTGGCTTCGTTTTCCAGCATTACGCGCTGTTCCGCCACATGACGGTGTTCGACAACGTTGCCTTCGGCCTGCGTGTCCGCCCGAAAAAATTCCGCCCGGCCGAAGCCGAGATCAGGAAGCGTGTAACCCGCCTGCTCGATCTGGTGCAGTTGGGCTGGCTGGCTGACCGCTACCCATCACAACTGTCCGGCGGCCAGCGCCAGCGCATTGCCTTGGCCCGCGCCCTGGCGGTTGAGCCGAAGGTGCTGCTGCTCGATGAGCCATTCGGCGCGCTCGACGCCAAGGTGCGCAAGGAGTTGCGCCGCTGGTTGCGCCAACTGCATGACGAAATTCATGTAACCAGCGTGTTCGTCACCCACGACCAGGAAGAGGCGCTCGAAGTTTCCGACCGCGTTGTCGTCATCAACAAGGGGCAGATCGAGCAGGTCGGCACCCCGGAGGAGGTCTATGACCATCCGGCGACGCCGTTCGTTGCCAGCTTCCTCGGTTCGGTCAATCTTTTCCACGGACGTGTCGAGGATGGGCACCTGCACGTTGGCGAACATGCGCTGGCGGTCGGCGATCACCACGCGGCGACCGACAAGGCGGTGGCCTTCGTGCGGCCGCATGAATTCGACCTGTTGCCGGTTGGCGCGCCGGAAGGCGGCTTGCCGGCGAAGATCCTGCGCGTCATTTCGGTCGGGCCGACGGCGCAGGTCGAATTGGCACGTGTCGATGGCGAGTTGGTGGAAGTGACCATTTCGCGCGATGCCTTGAGCGTGCTCGGTCTGCGCGAGGGCGACAGCGTTTCGTTGCGCCCGCGAACGATCCGCGTATTCCAGAGCGAGCGGCTTGCCGCCTGACTCGATAAAAAAGGAGAGAGCAATGAACTTCCAGCAGCTGCGCATCGTGCGCGAAACCGTGCGTCAGGACTTCAACCTGACCGAGGTCGCCAATGCGCTCTATACCTCGCAACCGGGCGTCAGCAAGCACATCAAGGATCTTGAGGACGAACTCGGTATCGAGATTTTCATCCGGCGCGGTAAGCGCCTGCTGGGCCTCACCGAACCGGGCAAGGAACTGGCCGAAGTCGTCGAGCGCATCCTGCTCGATACCCAGAACCTGCGCCGCATTGCCGATCAGTTTGCCAGCCGCGAAACCGGCCATTTCGTGATTGCGACCACGCACACCCAGGCGCGCTATGCCTTGCCGGCGATCATCAAGTGGTTCAAGAGCGATTACCCCAAGGTGCACCTGACGCTGCTGCAAGGTAGCCCGGGCGAAATCGCCGACCTGCTGGTGTCCGGGCAAGCCGACGTTGGGATCGCGACCGAGAGTGTCGACAAGGTCGCAGAACTGGCTTCATTTCCCTTTTATTCCTGGCACCACGCGATCATCGTGCCACACGGGCATCCGTTAACCACGGTAGGTGAAATCACGCTCGAGACCTTGAGCGAATACCCGATCATTACCTATCACGAGGGCTTTACTGGCCGCGCGCATGTCGACAAGGCCTTTGCCGAAGCCGGCATTGTCCCCGATATCGTCCTTTCGGCGATCGACGCCGACGTGATCAAGACCTATGTCGCCCTCGGACTGGGTGTCGGGGTTGTAGCGTCAGTGGCCTATGACGCAGAACAGGATCGGAATCTGACGCTGATTCCGGTACCGACCTTGTTCCCGTCTAATACCACGCGTCTTGCGGTACGCCGAGGTACATATCTGCGCAGCTACGTTCACGCCTTCATCGAAAAGGTATGCCCTGATGTCGGTGAGGAAGCGATCAAGGGGGCCATTAAGCAGCAAAACGGGAGTGAGGCATGATGGTCGCGCCGCTGTAGTGCTTGATCGAATCACTGGGCTCCCAGGTACTTACATTGATTTACCAGGCTTTTCCAATGGGTCTTGCGGCTGAAATTACGATCGATTGCCGACACCGCACACACTGCCTACGAATCGTATTATTGCCGAAAGCTTGCGTTCGTGAAGCCTAGAAGCCGACCTTCGGGTGATGTGGGTCGCTAAAGTTAGTAATCTGCGCGACACCGGTGTAAGTTCTTTTTGTCTCCAATGACTGGATTGGTAAACCCCGGCTCCCAACCGACTACCTTTCCCTAAACCGACTCAACTCCCGCCGATCCCGCTTCGTTGGCCGGCCCTTCTGATCCGGCGCTGGTGATGGCGCCAGTTGTCGAAGTTCGGCTACCTGAGCTCGCCGCTGCGCACTCTCCGGTGTCTCCAGGTAAAGCAACCGAGCCTCCGACGCCGGTCGGCGCTGCTCATTGATGCCCTGCACGACAAGCTCCCAATCCTGTTCCCCGGTACGAATATGGAGTCGATCACCCACCTTGACCTCCTTGGCCGGTTTGGCGGCAGCACCATTCAACTTGACCTTGCCCCCGTCGACCGCATCGGTCGCCAGGCTGCGGGTCTTGAAGAAGCGTGCTGCCCAAAGCCATTTATCGAGGCGCAAAGTACCGCTCCATGATTTGTCGCTTTGATGAATCCAAGGAATTCCGAATGGCTGTCGGCATCCTTACTCCCCGGAAGGACGTTCGCGGTAGGCCTGGTCGAAGACATGCTCCAGGGCAGGATGCACCCCACGCAATTGGTCAATCACCGCCTTGGCCCAGTCGAAGTATTCCTGACGGCGCTGTAGTGACCAATCGTGGGGCGGGGAATGGGCAATGTCGCGCAGATTGCAGATCTTGTCGGCCAGTTTGACCAGCTTGGCCCGCCGGCTGATATGCGGGGCATGATCGATCTGTTGCTGCTTGCGGTCTGCCTTCAGTAGCGCCTTGTCGTCGCTGACTTCGACCACGATATCGGCGATCTCCTGGCCGAAATACCGGACCAGTTCCTGTACTGTGGTTTCCGTGTCTTCCAGGGTATCGTGCAACACGGCGGCGATCAGCACCCGCTCATCGTCGATCTCCGCTTCGTTGGCCAGTACATTGGCCAAGGCAATCGGATGGTTGATGTAGGGCGAGGCAGCGGCATCCTTGCGGCGCTGGTCTCGGTGTTTTTCAGCGGCGAAGGCAATGGCGAAAAGCAGTCGGTTCATGGCGTCATCCTACCTCAGCCTCAAAGAGGTAACTCGGCCTGGATGGCGGCTGGTTGTACGTCGCTGGAAGTTGCCGGCAGCAAGGTACTGGCGCGTACCCCGAGCAGACGAATCCGCTGTTGCAAGGGAACCCGCTTGAGACACTCGCCAGCCGCCTTGCGGATTTCCCGGCCATCGGCGGTTGGCGTCGGCAAGGTGATATCCCGGGTCACGGCCTGGAAATTGGCGTAGCGCAGCTTGATGCCGATAGTACGTGCGACATAGCCCTTGCGGGTCAGGTCATCGGCAACCTGCAGGCAGATCCCGGTGAAGGCATCGGACAGTTCAGCCCGATCCTGCCTTGGGTGCAAGTCACGCTGAAAAGTGCTCTCGCGACTGATCGACTTTGGCTCCCGGCTGGTCTTGATCGTTCGATCGTCCTCGCCGTGCGCCACCTGGTGCAGCCAGGTTCCCATGGTTCGTCCGAAATTGCGGATCAGATGATCGACCGGGGTGGCTGCCAACTCGCCGATCGTGGCAATTCCCATTCGGGCCAGACGCTCGTTGGCCTTGGGGCCAATCCCGTTGATCTTCCTGGCAGCGAGCGGCCAGATACGGGTGGGCACCTCGTCCATCCCGAGAATCGTAATGCCGTCCGGCTTGTCGAGGTCCGAGCAGATCTTGGCGAGGAGCTTGTTGGGCGTAATGCCGATCGAACAGGTGAGACCGGTCGCCTCATGGACGGCGCGCTTGATGCGCCGGGCGAGTGGCAGGCTGTCTTCCGGGATATCGCTGAGATCGATGTAGATTTCATCGATGCCGCGATCTTCAATACAGGGAGCAATGCTGGCGACAGCCGCCTTGAACCGTCGGGAGTAGTCACGATAGGCATCGAAATTGGCTGGTAGCAGAATGGCATCCGGTGCCAACTGGGCGGATTTCATCAGCCCCATCGCAGAGAAGACACCAAGAGCCCGGGCTTCATAAGTCGACGTGGTTACGACACCACGACCAACGTAATCGCGGAGTCGGGCGAAGGTATGGCTGCCGTCTGATTGGCGAACCGGCTGATGCACACTGCGTCCGCCGACGACGACCGGCTGTCCGCGCAATTCAGGGTGGTGCAGCAGTTCCACGGAGGCGAAGAAGGCATCCATGTCGAGATGGGCGATACGACGATTGCCCGTGGAGGCCGGATAGCCGTTCACGACAAATTAACCATCCATGTCTGGGCGACTTCACGGATTTGCTTCCCCTCGACGTAATTCTCGATGCCGCTGATGAAGCGTTGTATTTCCGTGATTCCGGGCGCGGCGGCCAGTTCGTTCTGGGCTAGACGAATGCCGACAGTACTGAGGGGGGTGAAGGTTGCTTTCATAGCTGTATGAATATACAGCATGTTGTTTATGGCAGCTATAGCTGCGGGGAGCATGTTTTCAGCAACTACAGAAATATATGCGAGATTTGTGCCTGCACCCTCGGATAGACTTCTCCAAGGTCTCCTATGGCTGACCAGTTGCCTGTTGCTGCTGGCATAAGGCCGATCACCGTACTAATCTCGGGGTGCAGGTCACCCCAACTCATGGTGTAAATCGACGCAGTCATTCAAACTGTTATCAAGGCTGCTCAAAGTTCAACCGTCAGTTTCGGGTTGAAATCGATATTCTCTCTTCGAAGCTCACTGGGAGCCGATACAAACTTGACCCCTTTGCAATAGCCCAGCGGATTTGCGATGACCCGGGTACCGCGAACATCGTAGTCGAACGAGTGGTGCGTATGACCGTGAATATGTACGGCGGCTGCCCCCAACAGTTCGGTCAGATCAGAAATGAAACCCGCGCTGACCAGGTCTTTCTCAAACATGGTGTGCAGGCTTCCCGGGGCAGGTGCATGGTGGGTAACGACGATGCTCTTTCCGTCAAAGGGTTCGTCAAGTCTGGAACGTAGCCAGTTCTTTTGCAGCAGGTGCATCTCGCGAGCAACGGCCGGGCTGAACGGAATATCGTCCTCAACCTTGATTACCGTGTGGTCAGGGAGGTTCGCGGCACAGGCCGTCATGGCCAGCTCACGATACTGCTCTCCGAAGAGGCAGTAGTCTGTCCAAAGCGTGCAGCCGATGAAGCGAATGCCGCCAAGGTCGGTAACACCTGGCGCCAGAACGGTGACGTTTGGAAAAGCTTTGGCCTTCTCCGCGAATTCCATCTGGACCTGAGCAAGAGAAGAGCCGTAATACTCATGGTTGCCTGGAACGTAGATTACCGGACAAGGCCATTCTTCGAATAGCTCAAGTGCGCGGGTACCGTTGGCGATATCGCCCGCAAGTACGAGTACGTCGGCGTCGGTGGGTTCGACACCTCGGTATTCTGGAAACCGCCATTCAAGGTGCTCCAGGTGAAGGTCAGAGGCAATCTGGATTCGCATGGCCGCAGTTTAAGGCGGATAGCCCGAGGTCAGCACAGGACTCTATTGTCAGTACGTTTCTTGCCGCAGGGAGGTAGCATCATGTACGCATGGTGAATCAATGGTCTGCATTCAAGCCGATGGCCCATGGCGTAAAGGGACGATCCTGAGAAACCAAATAGTTAAATTATTCCCCATCTTTGGTCTCCATTTTTTCTCGCTCCATGCGTTCGGTTACATTACGCACCATCGCCACCGAACCGAGAACCGCCCCTGCCGCATCGACGACCAAGGCGAAACTCATTTCGACATAAAGCCTGCTACCTGACTTGTGCAGGGCACGGGTAAGTGTCGGGCGGCCATGTAGCCGAGTCGATCCGCTCGCCATGGCAGCTTCGAAGCCACGCCAGTGCGCAGCACGCAGATGCTCGGGAATGATCAGGTCTAGGCTCTGTCCAACTGCTTCGTGGGCGTTGTAGCCGAACATTGCTGCAGCCGCAATATTCCAGCGCTCGATCGTGCCTTGCCGGTTGGAATAAATGATGGCATCGGCGGTCTGTTCGACTATCAACTCCCCTAGCTGGTTCCCTGGCTGCTCATTGCGATCCATGGTCATCTCCCATAATCGAGTTCGTCGCGGGCATCTGGCTGGCTACGTCGCAGCCGCGAGTCACCGGGATCAGTCCTTGCGGATTCGCCAATAGATCGGCCAGCGTATAGCCATCCAGCACCAGGAACAGGGCATTCAAAGCCTCGCCAAGAATAGCGTTCAAATGGCACGCTCCCTGGATCCGGCATGTAGCGTTGGTGCCAAAGCACTCGACGAGTGTGAAATCGCTTTCGGTTTGGCGGATAACATCACCGAGCACAATGTGCTGCGGCGCAAGGGCCAAGCGCATTCCCCCGCCCTTGCCACGAACCGTCTCGATCAAGCCGCAGCGGCCAAGCTGATGCACAACCTTCATCAAGTGGCTTTCGGAAATGCCATGACCGGCAGCGATCTCGGCAATCGTAGCCAGCCGGTTCGGCTGTACGCCCAAGTACATCAGGACGCGCAGGCTGTAGTCGGAAAAGGTGCTCAGGCGCATATCAGTTGTAAGATATATTTTATATATTGCTTATAGCTCGGAAGGTTGCTAGGATCAAGATTCATTTCATTTATACCTTATGGTGAATCCCCGGCGCAATCCGTACCGGGTTGCCGTAGCTGAAGCAAAAATGTCCAAGCAGCCTACCGCCAGGAAAGTCATCGAGATCAAGCCGGTCTCCGATCCGGATGCCAAGGTTTACCCGCGTTCGATCAGCGGCCCCTACACGCGCTGGCGTTGGGTTTGCGTCTGGCTGACTCAGATCGTCTTCTACGGCCTGTGCTGGGTACCCTGGCACGGTCGACAGGCCGTGTTGTTCGATATCGACAACCGCAAGTTCTATTTCTTCGATCTTGTGCTCTGGCCGCAGGACACGATCTATCTCGTGCTGCTGATGATTCTTGGGGCGCTGGCACTGTTCCTGTTCACAGCAGTAGCCGGGCGTCTGTGGTGCGGGTATGCCTGCCCGCAAACCGTTTATACGGAAATCTTCCTGTGGTTCGAGAAAGTCATCGAAGGCGAACGGCCGCAGCGCATCAAGCTCGATGCGGCGCCGTGGTCGCCGCGCAAGCTGGCGATCAAGAGTGCCAAGCACGCAACCTGGGGGCTGTTCTCGCTGTGGACCGGGATCACCTTCGTCGGTTATTTCATGCCGATCCGCGAACTGATGCACGATCTGCTCACCCTGTCGCCCGGGGCATGGTCATCGTTCTGGGTCGTTTTCTATGCTTTCGCCACTTACGGCAACGCCGGCTTCCTGCGCGAGCAGATGTGTCGGCAGATTTGCCCTTACGCCCGTTTCCAGTTCGTAATGCTCGACCCGGATACGCTGATCATTGCCTACGATACCGTGCGCGGCGAATCGCGCGGCGCGCGTGCCAAGGGCAGTGATCCGCGAGCCTTGGGTCTCGGCGATTGCGTGGACTGCGGCATCTGCGTCCAGGTCTGTCCGACCGGGATCGACATCCGCAATGGCCTGCAGAACGAGTGCATCGGCTGCGCAGCCTGTATCGATGCCTGCGACCAGGTGATGGACAAAATGAATTACCCGCGCGGCCTGATCCGCTATTCGACCGAAAACGCAGTCAGCATGCGCTACACGCCAATGGATATCGTGCGGCGGGCCGCCCGGCCACGGGTGATCATCTATACCGCAATCCTGGTCATGCTCACGCTAGCCACCGCCTGGTCACTGGCGACTCGCATTCCCTTGAAGGTCAATGTCCTCAAGGATCGCAACGTGCTCTCTCGCGAAGCGGACGACGGGTCGATCGAGAATACGTATCGCCTGCAGATCATGAATACCGGCGACCGGACACGGACCTTCCGCATCAGCATCGCCGGGATCGACGGCATCCGCCTGGCAGGGAACAATGAAGTCACTGTCGCCGGCGGCGAGATCGGCACGCAGACGGCGGTCGTCAGTGCGGATCCCGGGGCGGCGGGTAGCGGTGCCACGCCAATCACTATCGACGTCGTGGATGTGGCTGATGCCAGCGTTGCCGTCACCGAGCGTTCGAAGTTCTGGATGCCTTGAGCCGCTGGTAATGGTCCGGTCATTACCGCCAGCTGGAAGACAAGCCCCCCGTCGTGGGTGGTACCGGTTGCGCGAGCGATGTCTATCGTTCGCTTTCCATTGGTGATTTCCAACTGACAGCCGGGTGGTCTCTTTGGTATGCGGAATCACTGACGAGGCGAGATGTTAAGGCTGCGGAAGCTTTGCTTGTCGGAGGGAAGTTTCTTGCATTCGATGCCGTCAATCACAAGGCCGCCATCGTCGCTGAGCAACTGCACGCGATTGCTGTTTGGAATTGCGAACAGCGCTTCCGGTCGCAGGCTGTCGAAATTGATTTCCGGAACAGGGGCGGGTGCCTCACCGCGGTGACCTGACCAGCGATAGAGGGCAAAGCTGCCTTGGTCGCCGGTGGGGCCGGCAACGATCAGATAGTCCTTGCCGATGCGTTCGATGCTGCGGATGCCACGTTGGCCGAGGTCGAGCAGGATGGGCTCGCCGAAGCGGGCGGGTTGGCCAGCGATGACTTCGGCGGGGTTGTCGAGTGGGATGAGCAGCGCGCGCTGTTGCGGCAAGGGGTTGCGCAGGCCGATCAGCAGTTTGCCGTCGGCGGTGGCGGCGAGGCCTTCGATGTTGAGGCCGCCGTCGGCTTCGGGGGCGCGGTGGGCGGCTTTGTCCAGGCGGTAGGGTTTGAGCGTTTCGGCGGCGAGTATGTCGCGCAGCAGGTTGGCGTAAGCCTGGCCGGCCGGCTGGATGGTCGGTGGCTGGCCGGGCACGATGTCTGTGGCGAAGAAGCGTTGCCGGCTGGGCCGCGCCTTGCCCTTGCTGTTGCGACCGTGCGAGGTGATCCAGTAGATGCGGTTGCCGATGGCCGCCGCGCCTTCGATGTCGGATTCCTCGTCGGCGGCAGTGCCGAGGAAACCCGCCAGATTCAGCGCGGCGACTGGCGTTGCCCGGTCTTGGCGGTAAATGTGAAGGGTATTGTGTTCGTCGTCGCCGACGACGAAATGATTGGCATCGAGCGCCACGGCCGCCGAGGCGTCGCAGGGGCCGTTGTAGCTGGTGATTTGCTGGGCGGGTGCGGGCAGGGCGCTGGCCAGCAACGCGGCAAGGAGGGCTTTGACGATTGCGGGCAGGCGAAGCTTCATTGTGGCGCCTTTGTCGGGTTGCTCTCTCCTGTGCCGGGCCAGGGATCGGTGAGAGGCAGGGTGAGCAAAAATTCGGTGAGTTGGCCGGTCGAGCTGGCGGCGATGTTGCCGCCGTGAGCGAGGACGATGGAGCGGGCGATGGCCAGCCCGAGGCCGCTGCCTTCGCCGGATTGATCGGCGCGGATGAAGCGCTCGAAGATCGTGCGCAGCGCGGTTTCGGGGATGGCCGGGCCGCTGTTGCTGACGGTAATCAGCGCCGCTTCTTCATGTTCGCGCACCGAGAGGGCGACACGGCCGTGCGCCGGGGTGTGCTGGATGGCATTCAACAGCAGGTTGCCGATGGCCCGTTGCAGCATCAGGCGGTCGCCGCGCACCGTCAGTTCCTCGCCATCCAGCACCAGTTGTTGGCTGTCGGCCAGGATGCCGTAGTAATCAAACAACTGGCGCCCAAGGTCGAGCAGGCGGATCGTCTCAAGCTGCGGCACGATCAGCCCGTGCTCGGCTTTGGCGAGGAAGAGCATGTCGGCAATCATCCGCGACAGGCGTTCGTATTCCTCCAGATTCGAGGCCAGCAGGTCGCGGTATTCGTCGTCGCTGCGCGGCTTGGCGAGCGACACCTCGGTCTGCATGCGCAGGGTGTGGATCGGCGTGCGCAGTTCGTGCGCGAGATCGGCGGAAAAGTCGGAGAGGCGCTGGAAGGATTCTTCGAGCCGGCCAAGCATGGCGTTGAAGGCGGCGACCAGTTCGGCGAGTTCCGGCGGCACATCGGCTTCCGGGATGCGTGCGGCCAATTGCCCGGCGGAAATGCGGCCGGCAGTCTGGGCGATGGCGCGCACCGGGTGCATGCCGTGGCGGGCGATCAGGATGCCGACGATGACGGTGAGTAGCGTGGCGGCGAGCAGGGCCAGCCAGAAATCGTGCTGCAACTGGTCGAGAAAATCGGTGTGATGGCGAATGTCGCGGCCGACGACGACGCGCGCCGTTTCGCCCCAGGCGGTTTGCACGCTGCCGGCGACAACGCGGTAGTCGCGCCCGGCGAGCGTCAGGCGCACCGGGGTTTCACCGGCGGCACCGGCAGCGGCGGCCAGTTGGCCGGCGAGCGGTGAATCCGGCCAGTTGAAAATGGGCCCTTTTTCGCCGTCGACCGCAACCAACACGCCATGTTCGCCGATCAGCGCGTCGCCGAGGCGGGCGGCGAGGGCGGCCGGCGTCGGCTCGTGGCTGCCGACATGGCGGGCCAGCGCCAGCTTGCCGAACAGTTCGTGAGCGTCCAGTTCGGCCATGTGGGCATCGGCCGAGCGGCTCAAATAGGCGCCGAGCGCGGCGAAAACCAGCGTCGCCAGTAGCGCGAAGGCGAGCGACAGGCGCAGCGTGATGGAATGGCGCCAACTGGCCATGCTCAGCGGATTTCCATGACGTAGCCCATGCCGCGCAGGGTGTGGATCAGTTTCGGCGCGAAGTCGTCGTCGATCTTGGCGCGCAGGCGGCGGATGGCGACCTCGACGACATTGGTGTCGGAATCGAAATTCATGTCCCAGACCTGTGAGGCGATGAAGCTGCGCGACAGCACCTCGCCCGGCCGGCGCAGGAAGAGTTCGAGCAGCGCGAATTCCTTGGCGGTGAGGTCAATGCGCTGGCCGGCGCGGGTGGCGCGGCGCTTCAGCACGTCGAGTTCAAGATCGGCCAGGGCCAGGGTTTCGGCCTCACGGACGCGCCCCCGGCGCAGCAGCGTGCGCACGCGGGCGAGCAGTTCGGAGAAGGCGAAGGGCTTGACCAGATAATCGTCGGCGCCCAGTTCCAGCCCCTTGACGCGATCCTCGACCTGATCGCGGGCGGTCAGGAAGAGTACCGGCAGCTCGCGCCCGGCGGCGCGCAAGGCTTTCAGCACCTGCCAGCCGTCGAGGCCGGGCAGGTTGACGTCGAGAATCAGCAGATCGTGTTCGCCGCTGAGTCCTTCGTGCATGCCATCCAGCCCGTTGCGCACCAGGTCGGCGGTAAAGCCGGCCTCGCTCAAGCCCTGCTTGAGGTAGTCGCCGGTCTTCGCTTCGTCTTCGACGATGAGGATTTTCATGGGCGTATTCTGCCCGAGTGGTCGCCCCTTTGCCGAATGCCTTTATTCGTGGCCGCTGGTGACCGGCAACTGCTCGCGCAGCCGTTCAATCGCGCTGGCTGCGCCGCGAATGTGGAAGAGGGCGCCTTCTTCGTCGCCGCTTTCCGCCAGCACCTCGCAATTGGCGTAGATTTCACCGCGCAGTTGCTGGGCCGACCACGGCAGGAAGAGTTTGTCCTCGACCAGATCCTTGCGGAAGAAGGCGATAATGGTCTCGCGCAAGCGGGCGACTTCTTCCGGCCGGCGGGCGCTCATCACCACGCAATCCGGGTACTTGGCCTGCAAGGCGGCGGCGCATTCGGCCTGGGCCGCTTCGTCGCCGACGTGGTCGATCTTGTTGAAGATGCGCAGGCGCGGCACCTGGTCGGCGTCGATTTCTGCCAGCACCATGTCGGTGACTTCAAGCTGGCGCTCGAAGCCGGGGTCGCTAGCGTCGATCACATGCAGCAGCAAGCCGGCATCCAGCGCTTCGTCGAGCGTCGATTTGAACGAGGCGACGAGGCCGTGCGGCAGGTTCTTGATGAAGCCGACGGTATCGCTGACCAGCACGCGCGGCACGCTTTCCGGATGCAGCGTGCGCACCGTGGTGTCGAGCGTGGCGAACAGCTTGTTGGCGACCAGCACTTCGCTACCGGTCAGGGCGCGCATCAATGTCGATTTGCCGGCATTGGTGTAGCCGACCAGTGCGACGCTGGCCAGCCCCTGGCGCTCCTGGCGGCGCGCGCGCTGCGTCTGGCGTTCGGCATCGAGGGCAATGATTTCAAGCTGCAATTCGGCGATCCGGTCACGGATCTTGCGCCGATCCAGCTCAGTGTGCGACTCGCCGGCGCCGCGCCCGCCAACCCCGCTACGCTGGCGCCCCTGCGGCCCGGCCAGCTTGGCCGCTTCGCGCAGACGCGGCGCCATGTAGCCGAGGCGGGCAATCTCCACCTGCGCCTTGGCCGCCCGCGAGCGTGCGTTGCGATGAAAAATTTCGAGGATGACCATCGTCCGATCCATCACCTCGCAGCCAGTTTCCTTTTCCAGATTGCGCGCCTGCGAGGGTGAAATCTCGTGGTCGACCAGCAGCGCGTCGATCTCGCATTCGCTGATATGGCTGGCAAATTCCGCGACTTCCTGCCGCTTGCCGACGCCCAGATAACCGGTCGTATCGAAGCTGGCGCGCTTCTGGATAAAGGTTTCAGCGACCTTGTAGCCAAGCGTTTTCGCCAGTTCCCGCAGTTCGGTCAGCGAGGCTTCGAACTCAAGATCGGTCACATTCGGCAGTTGGACGGACGCCACGAGGGCGTTCAGGGGCTTTTCTTCTGGCATGCGCAGCAGACTTCTCTTTAGTGGGCAAAGGCAGATAGTACCCGGCTCCGGTGCGCTTGCCGGTATTGAGGGATGCCTGAAGATTACAAAACTGTAATTTTGCCGTCAGCAGGCGGTCGACCGCAGCAGGCCAGAATCGGGGCATCTTCAATTGACCTGGAATCCGCCATGCGCCTGCTGCTCCCGCTCCTCCTTGCCCTCAGTCTGCCGGCTTTTGCCCAGCACAACCACGGCGCGATGCAGCCGGCGGCCGCCCAGGCTGCACCATTGAGCGATGGCCTGGTGAAGAAAATCGACAAGGCGGCTGGCGAAGTGGTCATTCAGCACGGCCAGCTCGACAGCATCGGCATGCCGCCGATGACCATGGCCTTCGGCGTCGCTGACAAGGCGTGGTTGAGCAAGCTGAAGCCCGGCGACAAGATTCGTTTTGCCGCCGAAATGAAGGGCGGCAACGCCATCGTCAGTCGTTACGAAATGGCCAAATGAAACCGCTGCTCGCTGCGTTGCTGATGGCGCTGGCGGCCTCTGCCCAGGCCGAGCCGTTGCCCGGCGGCAATGTCGAATCGCTGCTTGCCGTCGCCCGCGAGGGCAGCCCGGACGTACGCATGGTGCGGCTGGAGGCGGAAGCGGCGCGTGAGCGCATTGGGCCGGCGGGGGCGCTGCCCGATCCTTTCCTGCGCGTCGAGCTGGAGAACATCACGCGCAACGGCACGCAGACGGCGACGCTGTCGCCGGCCAATGTCGGCGATACCAAATACCTGCTGGCGCAGCCGCTGCCGTTCTGGGGCAAACGCGACTTGAAGCGCGAGATCGCCGCTGCCGAGGCCGAGCAGGCCGGCGGCCGTGCTGCCGATACCTGGGCCGAGGTGGCGGGCCGCATCAAGGCGCTGTACGCGCAATACTGGCTGACCCACCGCGCGCTGCAACTGACGCGCGAGAACATCGCGCTGAGCCGCCAACTGGAGCAGATCGCCCAGGTGCGCTACGCCAGCGGGCTGGCCGCCCAGCAGGATGCGATTCGCGCTCAGGTCGAGCGCAGCACGCTGGACAACGAACTGGTCGGCATGGAAACCGATTACCGGCAGCAGGCCGCTTTCATCAACGCCATGCTGGCACGCAACGCCAATGCGCCGCTGGCCGAGCCGAGTGCTTTGCGCCCGGTGCCGGCGCGGCTCGATGCGGCGAAATTGAGCGAGCGCCTCGTCGAGCGCAACCCGCAACTGGCCATCGAGGCAGCGCGCATCGACGGCGCCGGCAAGAGCCGCGATCTAGCTTACCGCAACAACTTTCCGGATTTCATCGTCGGTGTGCAGCCGATGCAGGTCGGGGATCGCGTCGATGCGTGGAACCTGATGCTGGAATTGAACATTCCGCTGCAACAGGGCACGCGGCGCAGCCAGGAACGCGAGGCCGAGCGCATGCTGGAAGCCGCTGCCGCCCGTAAGGAAGCACTCGGCCATCGCCTGCACGGCGAGTTGAGCGGCGCGCTGGCCAGCTTGGAGGCGGCGCGCACGACCGAGGAAATTACCCGCAACCGCCTGCTGCCGCAGGCCGAACTGACTTTCAAATCGGCGCTCGCCGGCTACGAGACGGGCAAGGTGGATTTCGCCACGCTGCTCGACGCCCAGCGCCAGATTCGCAACGCCAGGCTCGCTCTGTTGCGCGCCCAGGCCAGCCAGCAGCAGCGGCTGGCCGACATCGAACGCCTGCTCGGAGAAGACCTGTGAGAAGCGGCACCACCCTGATTGTTGTCGCCATCGCCCTTGCGGCGGGCGGTTTTGCCGGTTATCGGCTGGCGTCGAGCAAGCCGGAGGCTGCCGTGGCGCCTGTTGCGGTCGACGGCCAAAAAGGGGCAAAAAAGCTGCTCTATTACCGCAACCCGATGGGCCTGCCCGACACCTCGCCAGTGCCGAAAAAAGACCCGATGGGCATGGATTACCTGCCGGTTTATGAAGGCGAGGACGATTCGGATAGCGGCCTGAAAATCAGCGCCGAAAAAATCCAGAAAATGGGCGTCAAGGCGGAAGCGGCCAAGCTGCGCCTGCTCGACCGCAGCGTGCGCGCCAGTGGCAGGGTGGAGATCGACGAGAGCCGCACCTACACCGTTACCGCCAAGTTCGAGGGCTACATCGAGCGCCTGTATGTGAATACCAGCGGCCAGCCGGTCGGGCGTGGCCAGCCGCTGTTCGAGGTGTACAGCCCGGAACTGGTCTCGGCGCAACGCGAATACGCGCTGGCGGCGCAGGGCGTCGGCAAGCTGGGCGAAGCCGGGGGCGAGGCGCAGGGGGCGATGAAGCAGCTCGCCGAATCCAGCCTGCAACGCCTGAAGAATTGGGATATTTCCGACGAACAGGTGAAAGCGCTGGCCCGCTCCGGCGAGGCCAAACGTACGCTGACCTTCCGTTCGCCGGTGGCGGGCGTCGTTACCGAGAAAAAGGCAGTGCAAGGCATGCGTTTCATGCCCGGCGAAACGCTGTTCCAGATTGCCGATACTGCGGTGGTCTGGGTGCTGGCCGATGTCTTCGAGCAGGATATTGGGGCGGTGAATGTCGGCCAGAAGGCCAAAATCAAAATCAACGCCTACCCCGGCGAAATTTTCGAAGGCCGCATCGCCTACGTTTATCCGACGCTGAAGGCGGAAACGCGGACGGTGCCGGTACGTATTGAACTGGCCAACCCGAAAGGCAAGTTGAAGCCGGCGATGTTTGCCGATGTCGACATTCCGGCGGGCGGCGCGGCACCCGTGCTGACCGTGCCGGCCTCGGCGGTGATCGACAGCGGGGCGCGTCAGACGGTGGTTGTGCAGTTGGGCGAAGGACGCTTTGAGCCGCGTGTTGTGCGCCTTGGTCAGCGTGGGGGTGAATTCGTGCAGGTGCTGGAGGGTGTGCGCGAGGGGGAAATGGTGGTTTCCTCCGCCAATTTCCTTATTGATGCCGAGAGCAATTTGAAGGCGGCGTTGGGGGGGATGCAGAAGGCGGATGGCACTGCTTCTGCCGCGAAGCCTTCTTCTGTGGGGCACAAGGCGGTCGGGGTTTTGAATGCCGTCGATGCGGCGGCGGGAACGGTGACGATTTCGCACGAGCCGGTGGCGAGTTTGAAATGGCCGGCGATGAAAATGGATTTTGTGCTGGCGAATCCTTCGCTGGTGGCCGGGGTGAAGCCGGGGGCGGCGGTTGAGTTTGAGTTTGTGGAGCGGGGGCAGGGGGAATGGGTGGTTACTTCTTTGGGGAAGAGGTGATGGGGGTTTCCTGTTCTCAGCAGGGGTTTCCGCCCTTGCGGGGCGGCTTACTTTCTTTTGCTTCGCCAAAAGAAAGTAAGCAAAGAAAAGGCGACCCTGGGTCGGTGCCGGCTGCGCCGGTTCCCTGCGCTACTCGGTTTGGGCGGGGGCTGCGCAACTCGGGGCTAATGCCCCTCAGACAGTGCTCGCCCTTTTCCCGCCCAAGCCTGCGTTGCTCGGCACTTCTCAAGGGGCCCGGTAAACCATCCGGGGTTGAAGCGGGTGTCGCCACGATAAGCGCTGGCGCGAACGCTGAGGTTTTGATTTTTGGTCTTTTTTCGCGGTCGACCGCAACAGGCCAATTTTTCCAATTCTGGTTGAGCCGGGACGCCTTTCGGGCCCCCTTGAGAGGTGCCGAGCAACGCAGGAATGCCGGGGGCTTTCGGCTGGCGTTGTCTGAGCCGCAGGCGAGTTTAGCCAGCCGCCCGGCGTTCCGAGTAGCGCAGGGAACCGGCGTAGCCGGCACCGACCCAGGGGTCGCCTTTTCTTTGGCTACTTTCTTTTGGCGAAGCAAAAGAAAGTATGCCCGCCCGCAAGGCGGAAACCCATGCCAATTGAAACCACGAAGCCAAAAGCAAAGAAACCAGCCATGCTGAACGCCCTGATCGACTGGTCGGCAAGAAACCGCTTCCTCGTCCTCCTGGCGACCATCTTCATCATCCTCGCCGGCCTCTGGTCACTAGCCAAAACCCCGCTCGACGCCATCCCCGATCTCTCCGACGTGCAGGTCATCCTGTACACCGAATTCCCCGGCCAGGCGCCGCAGGTGGTCGAGGATCAGGTCACTTATCCGCTATCCACCGCGTTGCTTTCGGTGCCGAAATCCAAGGTCGTGCGCGGTTTTTCCTTCTTCGGCGCGTCCTTCGTTTACGTGATTTTCGAGGATGGCACCGACATCTACTGGGCACGCTCCCGTGTGCTGGAGTACGTCAATTCCGTGTCCGGCAAGCTGCCCAAGGGCGTCACGCCGACGCTCGGCCCGGATGCCACCGGCGTCGGCTGGGTGTATCAGTACGCGCTGCTGGCCAAGGACAAAACGCTGGCCGAGCTGCGCACCTTGCAGGACTGGTATCTGCGTTACCAACTGGCGAAAGCGCCGGGCGTCGCCGAGGTGGCGAGTATCGGCGGTTTCGTGCAGCAGTATCAGGTGACGGTCGATCCGGCCAAACTGAAGGCTTACGGCATTCCGCTGATGCGCGTCGCCGAGGTGATCCGCAACTCCAACCGTGATGTCGGCGGGCGCACGCTGGAGATGGCGGAGACGGAATACATGGTGCGCGGGCGCGGCTATTTGCGCGGCAAGGAAGACATCGAGAATCTGGTGCTCAAGGCGCAGAACGGCACGCCGGTACGCATCGCCGACATCGGCCGCGTCGAGCTGTTGGCCGACGAGCGGCGTGGCTTGAGCGAGTTGAACGGCGACGGCGAAGTAGTGTCCGGGATTGCCATGGCGCGCTACGGGCAGAATGCGCTGGAAGTCATCGACAACCTCAAGGCCAAGGTCGCCGAGATCAGCGCCGGGCTGCCCGCGGGCGTCAGCATCGCCACCGTCTATGACCGCTCGGAACTGATCCAGCGCGCCATCACCACCTTGAAGCGCACGCTGGCCGAGGAAAGCCTGATCGTCGCGCTGGTCTGCATCGTTTTCCTGCTGCATCTGCGCTCGGCGCTGGTCGCCATTCTGATGCTGCCGGTGGCGATTCTTGCCGCCTTCATCGGCATGCGGGCGCTCGGGATCAACGCCAATATCATGAGCCTGGGCGGCATCGCGATTGCCGTCGGGGCGATGATCGATGCGGCGATCGTGATGATCGAGAACGCGCACAAGCATCTGGAACGGTTGCAACCGGGTGATTCAAGGCAGGAAGCGATCATCGCCGCCTGCAAGGAAGTCGGCCCGGCGCTGTTTTTCAGCTTGCTCATCATCACCGTCTCCTTCCTGCCCGTGTTTACCCTCGAAGCGCAGGAAGGCCGGTTGTTCGCGCCGCTGGCATGGACCAAGACCTTCTCGATGGCCGCTGCTGCCTTCTTGTCGGTGACACTGGTGCCGGTGCTGATGCTGCTCTTCATTCGCGGCCCGATCCGGCCGGAAGCCGAGAATCCGGTCAATCGTTTCCTGATCCGCCTCTATCGCCCGATCATTGCCGGCGTGATGCGCTGGAAGAAGGCGACCATCGCCGCTGCCGTCATCGTGCTGGCAATCAGCATCGTTCCGGCCAGCCGGCTGGGCTCGGAATTCATGCCGACGCTCAATGAAGGCACGCTGTTCTACATGCCGACGACCTTGCCCGGCCTGTCGGTGACCAAGGCCGCCGAGCTGTTGCAAACGCAGAACAAGATCATCAAGAGCTTCCCCGAAGTCGCCTCGGTGTACGGCAAGGCGGGCAGGGCGCAGACGGCGACCGATCCGGCGCCGATGGAAATGTTCGAGACCATCATCAACCTCAAGCCGGAAAGCGAATGGCGGCCCGGCCTGACCACCGACAAGCTGATCGCCGAACTCGACAAGGCGTTGCAATTTCCCGGCGTCGCCAATTCCTGGACGATGCCGATCAAGGCGCGCACCGACATGCTGTCCACCGGCATCCGCACGCCCATCGGCATCAAGATTTTCGGCACCGATCTGGTCGAAATGGAACGGCTGGCCAAGGAAATCGAAACGGTGGTCAAGGCCGTGCCCGGCACCAGCAGCGCCTTTGCCGAACGCATCACCGGCGGCTTCTACCTCGACATCGTGCCCGACCGCCGGGCGCTGACCCGCTACGGGCTGAGCGTCGGCGAGGTGATGGACGTGGTGGCGGCGGCGCTCGGCGGCGAAATGGTCACCACCACCGTCGAAGGCCGCGAACGCTTCGGCGTCACCGTGCGTTACCCGCGCGACCTGCGCAGCGACCCGCAAGCCATCGCCCGCGACGTGCTGGTGCCGGTGCCGGCTGAAATGGGCGCGCCGGCGACGATGGTGCCGCTCGGCCAGCTGGCGGAAGTGAAAATTACCACCGGCGCCCCGGCCATTCGCACCGAAAATGCGCTGCTCTCGGCCTATATCTACGTCGACATCCGCGACCGCGACATTGGTTCCTATGTCGCCGAGGCGCGGAAAGCGGTCAATGAAAAGGTCAAATTCACGCCCGGCACCTACGTCACCTGGAGCGGCCAGTTCGAGTACATGGAACGCGCCACGGAAAAGCTGAAAGTGGTGGTGCCGGTGACGCTGCTCATCATCTTCGTGCTGCTCTACCTCAACTTTCGGCGCATCACCGAAACGCTGATCGTCATGCTCTCGGTGCCTTTCGCGCTGGTCGGCGGCATCTGGCTGATGTGGCTGCTCGGCTACAACCTGTCGGTTGCCGCTGCCATCGGCTTCATCGCCCTGGCCGGTGTTGCTGCCGAAACCGGCGTCATCATGCTGATCTACCTCGACCACGCGTGGACGGCGGTACAGGCAAAATGTGCCGCCGAAGGCCGTCGACCGCAGCAGGCCGATCTCTACGCCGCGATCATGGAAGGTGCCGTCGAGCGCGTGCGCCCGAAGATGATGACCGTCACCGCCATCATGGCCGGCCTGCTGCCGATCCTGTGGGGCACCGGCACCGGCGCCGAAGTGATGAGCCGCATCGCCGCGCCGATGGTCGGCGGCATGATTTCATCGACAGTACTGACGCTGGCGGTGATTCCGGCGATTTACGGTGTCATCAAGGGCTGGCGGCTCGAAACGCAAGTTTAAATGCAGCAGGTCGGAGAACGGCAGAACTTTTCCCCGCGCACCCTCATCCAATGCTTATGTCAATGAATCAGTCCATTGGCATTTCGCGGAATTTACGGAGGGCACATCATGAAGAAGAAATCCGGTTTTGCATTGGCGCTTGTCCTGCTTGCCTGTGGCACTTCCGCACTGGCGCAGACCAGCGCAAAACAGATGACCGGCAACTGGTCGCTGGTATCGCTGGAGACCGATACCGCCGATGGGCACATCCAGCCGTTCGGCCCGGCGCCGGTCGGCTACATTTATTTTGCGCCCAACGGGCGTTTCGGATCGCAGTTCATGCGCATCGACGTTCCCAAGGTCGCCGCCAACAACCGCCTGAAAGCCACCGCTGAAGAGAACATCGCCATTGCCTTGGGGGCCGTCGCCTTTTTCGGCGAATGGAAACTGGTCGATGCCAAAACCGGCGAAGTACGCCTCCACATCATCGGCAGCTCCTACCCCAATTGGAACGGTGCCGACCAGACGCGCTTCATCAAGGTCAGCGGCGAGACCATGACGCTCGTCAATCCCAGTTCGCCGTCGGCCGGAAAGTCCACCCTGATGCTGAGCCGCGTCCACTAGCCGCCACAGAACGAAGCACTGAACGAAGGAAGCATCGGGAGCCGGCCAGGTGTCGGACTCCTGTACTTGCTTTGCGGCATTGGTATGTGAGCATTTTTGCCCCTTTTTGCCTGTCGACCGCAACAGACTTCGTTTACGTCTTCCATCGCAGCCCCGAGCGCTGCGGCTTGCCGTTCACCACATCAAGTCATCGGGAATCTGGTATGCCGCGTAGGGATCGTCGGCGTCGATTTCGTTGCTGGTCTTGTTCACCCGCACCACCATCGAGGCATCGCGTTCGGCGATCTTGTTGGCGATCACCCGGGGCACCAGTTCTGTATTTTCGCCCTGGCACACAATCACCAGCCGCCCGGCGACCAGATCGGCCTGCACCGCGGCCGATACGTAGATCCGCTTGATTTTGTTGTCGTGGGTGAAGTTGTAGGCGATGTCGCCTTTGCCCTTGCTCTGGCGGCTTTGCTGCACCATCTGGACGATCTGCGCCATGATCGCCTTCTGGGCGGCGGCCGCGTCGCGCTGGGCGTTCAGTTCGCGGGCGCGTTCGGCGTTTTTGCGTTGCGTTTCGAGGGCGGCGAGGCGGACTTCGTCGACGGTTTGCGTGCCGGTGCGGCGCTCGACTTTTTTCTGCTGGCTTTTTTCCTGGTTCGCCTTGTTGGCCTTCTTTTTGTCGATGAGACCGGCTTTCAGAAACTGTTCTTGCAAGGAGGCCATGCGCCACTCCGTAATTTGAGGTTGTCCGGCGCGGGCAGCGGCGCTGGCCGGAAATTGGTGGCAGGATAGCAAAAATGCGTTTGATGCAGCCGGGTTGCGGTGCGCGCCTGACGATTTTGTGCGCACCATTTGCCGTGGCGACGATCCAAAGGCGATGCAAACAGGGGATACGCGATGAAAACCATCGAAAAAATCGCAGCACGGGCTGCCGATCTCGGCAACGGCATGGTGATCCGCCGCGCCTTGCCCAGTCGGCAGCGGCGCATGGTCGGCGCTTGGTGCTTTCTCGATCATGCCGGGCCGGTCGAATTTCCGCCGGGGAAGGGAATGAACGTCGGCGCGCACCCGCATACCGCCTTGCAAACCTTCACCTGGCTGATCGAGGGAGAGGTCCTGCACCGCGACAGCCTGGGCAATGTCCAGGTCATCCGCCCCGGTCAGGTCAATCTGATGACCGCCGGGCGCGGCATCGTCCATACCGAGGAATCGCTCCCCGAAGAGCGGCGGCTGCATGCGGCGCAATTGTGGATCGCGCTGCCATCGAGCGTGGCCGACTGCGAGCCGGCATTCGATCATTACCCGGATCTTCCCCTTTGGGCTGAAGGCGGCTGCACCTTCACGCTGCTGGCTGGTACGTATGGCGGGAATACGGCGTCGGCGAAGCTCTATTCGCCCCTGGTCGGCGTCGATGTGTGCAGCGAGCAGGGTGGCACGGTCGAACTGCGGCTGAATCCACGCTTCGAGTACGGAATCCTGCCGCTCGAAGGGAGCATCCGGATCGGCGCAGAACGCTTCGCAACGGACGAATTCGCCTATCTCGGCGCGGGGGCGGATACGCTCACGGTGGAACTGGCGGCGGGCACCCGGATGCTGCTGCTCGGTGGCGAGCCGTTCGGCGAGCAGATCGTGATGTGGTGGAATTTCGTCGGTTATGGCAAGGAAGCGATTGCCAAGGCGCAGCACGACTGGGAAAGTGGCGACCCGCGTTTTGGCGAAGTGGCCGGGCATGAGGGCAAAAGGCTGGCTGCGCCGGCCTTGCCGTGGGCGAATCCCGCCTGAGGCAGCAGGTAGTCGTATCGGGGGGCGCATCCGGCGCTCCTGTAACCTTGAAGAAAGGCAAGTAATGGAACTGTCCCAGATCAGCGAATCCCTGCAACGCGATGCGGTCTGGGTCGTTTTTCTGAACGTGCTGCTCCAGCAGGCGGGGCTGCCGGTGCCGGCGGTGCCGACCTTGCTGCTGGCCGGCAGCCTGGCGGTTTCGTCCGGGCAGTTCGCGGCGATCCTGGCAGCGGCCATCATTGCCTCGGTGATCGCCGACTGGATGTGGTATCTGGCCGGGCGCGCCTTTGGCTATCGGGTACTGTCGGGCCTGTGCAAGCTGTCGATCAACCCCGGCTCGTGCGTCAGCCAGACGGAAGCGCGTTTCGTTCGCTGGGGGCTGGGTTCGCTGGTGGTCGCCAAGTTCATCCCCGGTTTTTCGACGGTGGCGCCGCCGATTGCCGGGTCATTGCGCATGGCGCTGCCCGGCTTCCTGCTGGCGGCGGCAGCGGGGGCGGCGTTGTGGGCGGGCCTCGCGCTGGGCGCCGGCTGGGTGTTGCGGCGCGAGGTGCAAAGCGTGATCCGGGCGCTGGACGAACAGGCCGGCAGCGTTCTGCTGGTGTTTGCCGGCTTTGCCGCCATCTGGCTGGGTTGGAAGCTGTGGCAGAAATACCGCTTTCGCCAATGGTCGGCGGTGCCGCACATCACGCCCCCGGAACTGCTGGCCGCGCTGGCGGGCGAACAGCCGCCGCTGCTGCTCGATCTGCGCGGGCCGAGCATGGTGGCCGAAGCGGGGCCGATTGCCGGCGCGGTGGTCGCCGAACATGATCGCCTGCTGGAGGCGGTAAGCCACTGGCCGCGCAACCAACCCATCGTGACCCTCTGTGCCTGTCCGGAGGACGCCGGGGCGGTGCAGGCTGCACGCCATTTGCTGGCCGAGGGGTACTTGTCGGTGCGCCCCCTTCGGGGCGGTTACGAGGCGTGGCTGGCGGCCGGGCAGGCGACTGACTGAGCCCGGCGGCTCAAGGCTTTTTGACCAGTTGCCGGGCGAAAGCGGCGTCATTTTTGGTGATGCGCGGTGCCTGCTGCGGCCCCTGGGCATCGACGAAGCGTACGAATTCATCAAGCGGCAGCGCTGCCGAAACATCCTTGTCGTGGCCGTCGACCTGCTCGCGCAGCACGAACAGGCCGCTGCCGGTCATCGCCATCAGGTAATTGCGCCCATCGCTGCGCCGGTTAAGGCGGGCGATGGCGGCGCTGGCGCGGGTTGAACGCATCCGCTGGCCCTTATTTGTATTTCTTGAACACGGTTTGCGCATCCCTATGGGCGCGGTCGAGGGTGCAGATCGACGGATCATCATCGTGCCCGCTGAAAAAGTCGTCGGCCTGGGCGCGCATGACCATCTTGATCGCTGCCGCATCGGCAACGGCGTATTTTTCGGTAATCAGGGTGGTCACTTCGTCGAGGTGTTCTTCGTAGGTCATTTTGGGTTCGACGGTTTCAAGGGTCAATGTAGCGTCGGTTCGCTTGCGAACAATTCAGCCACGTCTTCCGGGCTGAAGCGGTATTCGTGGTTGCAGATGTCGTCGCGGATCAGGATTTCGCCGTGTTCGGCGAGGATCGATTCGGCGTCTGCGCGGCCCAGGCTGCGGATCATGTCGCGTACCTTGGTCCAGTCCTGCGGGCAGTGGTAGACCACCGGCAGCGGGTCGTAAACGCGCACGCCGTGGGCTTCCATCTCTTCATGGAACAGACGGCCGAGCAGGGCTTCGGCATCCAGTTCCAGCAATTCGTCGGGCTTGACGGTGGCGGCGAGCTGGGTGATGCGGTGCCAGCCATCGGCGTCGCGCGCGTCGGCATCCGGCATCTTTTGCAGAAAGAGGCAGGCGGCGGCTTGCGGGTCGGCCATCAGGAAAAGACGCGAAGGCTGCTGCTCGGACTGTTCGAGGTAGTGCTCGAAGATCGCCGCGATGCTGTCGCCGACCAGAGGCACGAAGCTTTGGTAGGGGTGGCGGGCATTCGGCTGGTCCAGGCTGAGCATCAACTGGCCGCCCTGATGGGCGCCGAGCAGTTCCGGCACCGGCGCCGGCAGGACGACCGGGTTGCTGCGTGCCATGCCGCGCATCTGCAGTTGCTCGTTGCAGTCCATCACCAGCAACTGGATCGGGCCGTTGCCGCGTACTTGCAGCGTCAGGCGGCCCGGTTGCTTCAACTGGGCGGCGATCAGCGCGGTGACAGCGGCCGTTTCACCGAGCAACTGGGCGACGGTCGGCTGATAGTTGCGGTCGACCTGCATTTGTTGCCAGGAATCGCCGAGATGGACGATGGCACCGCGAATGTCGAGATGCTCGAACAGGAAGCGGCGAACGCTGCTGTCGCTCATTTCAATTCTGCGGCGTAGGTTTCAGGAGCGAAACCGACGAGCAGCTTCTTGCCCGTATCGAGCACCGGACGCTTGATCAAGGCCGGGTATTGGGCCATCAGCTTCAGCGCCTTTGCTTCGTCGACGCCGCTGCGCTCTTCATCGCTTAGCTTCTTCCACATCAGCCCGCGCGTGTTGAGCAGCTTTTCCCAGCCAGCCCGCGCTGCCCAGTCGGGCAGATTGGCCTCGGCGACGCCGGCCTTCTTGTAATCGATGAATTCGTAGGCGACACCGTTTTCAGTCAGCCAGTTCATGGCTTTCTTCATGGTGTCGCAGTTTTTAATCCCGTAGACCGATATGGTATATTTGCCATTCGGGAAATTTGATGACTTTTGCATATAGTTACATCCGATTCATTACGCCTGAACAAGCCAAAGGCGATAGTTTAAGGCGTCAGATTGAACTGCGCGAAAAATATCTAGCGGGGAAGAATCTCGTCTTGGACGAAACACTCTGCACATTGATATCAGTCGAGGTGAAGTGTGACCAGCCAATGCTCAGGACTGTTCAGCAACTATTCCGGCAGGGCCAAAACCTTGCTGGTGTAACAGTGGAGTCGGGTGTAACCCCGACGGGTTTTATTGCTGTTCCTGAAGGTGCTATCGGTCAGGTCTATCAAATGGTGCTTTGTATGGATGAGGGAAAGCGTAATCAGGGCTTGGAGCGGAATCAGACGAAGTTTCCGCAGTACCAGCCTTTGAGTTTTTCACCCAAAGACATTGAACGCTAGTCCAGCAGGGAGGCAATTTTGAAGAATTTTAAATGGTCTGCAATCTTGCTGGCACTGTTTTGGTTTGGTAGCCCTGTGTTGGCGCAGGATGCAACTCCAGTTCCAAAGCATCTGGAGTTGGCGCGGGAACTGGTAGCAACGGTCAAACCTGAAAACAACAAATACCGGTTTATCGGGCCAGAAGGGGTGCGCTGGAAAGGCGATTTGTTCACCAGTGAAAACACGGTGAATACGATGTGTACCGGCTTTGTTGGTGCCATGCTGGAACGTGCAAAAAATCCAACCATCAAGGAAATCGAGTCGAAAACCTACTGGAAGAAATACGTTCGGATGGACAGCTACTACGAAGCTGTTCAAAAGGGGTACGGACTCCAAAAAATCGAAAACTTGGATGCGGTCAAACCCGGCGACCTGTACATGTTTATGTGCAATACCAACTGCAACACGTCAGAAGGTCCGGCATTGGGGCATGTCACCATCGTTGATGTGAAGCCAAAGCAGAAAGCGCCTACACCACCTTTGATTGATGGCACTTTGCAATGGCTGGTCACGGTGATTGATTCAGCAGATGGCCCTCACGGGAAGGATGACACTCGCTGGCGGCCTCAAGGTGAACCAAAGGCATCGGGTGTCGGTCGTGGAATTTTTCGTGTCTATACAGATTTGAACGGGGTGCCAGTTGGTTATACCAGTGGCCCCAACGGTCCCAAGTACCAAGATACCAAGGATCGGCCTATCGCGTTTGGTCGTCCCTTCCCGTATTGAGAGAAATCCATGAAGAAAAATGTATGGTTTGCTGCCCTTGCGGTAATTCAATTAGCGTTTCTTCAAGCAGCTTTGGCTGCTGAGGAATCTGTTCCAAAGCACCTTGAACTGGCACGCGAGTTGGTTGCAACGCTCAAGCCTGAGAACAACAAGTACGAAATATTTGGGCCGGGGCGGGGCGTGCGTTGGAAAGGTGACTTTCTGACTAACGAGAGTTCGGTCAAGGCTGCCTGCACAGTCTTCGTGACGGCAGTGTTGGATCGCGCACAAAGCCCTGTGTCGAAGGCTGTTGCATCGAATACGAGCTGGAAGCATGAACTGCGAGTCAATAACTACTACGAGGCAGTACAGAAGGGCTTCGGCCTAAAGCAGGTCGGAAGCGTGGCTGACGCTGCGCCCGGTGATCTGTTTTTGTTCAGTTGCAAGGATGTGTGTACAACCTCTCAGAGCACTGACATTCAAGGGCACATCACTTTCATCGACGCAAATCCGGTAAAGAAAGCGCCCACACCACCAATAGTTGAAGGCACACAGCAGTGGCTTGTTACGGTCATTGATTCCGCTGACGGCCCCCACGGACGTGAGGACACTCGCTGGCGTCCAGAAGGTGACCCCAAGGCGCGAGGTGTTGGTCGTGGCACCTATCGCATCTACACAGATATGAATGGCGTGCCTGTGGGCTACACCAACGGCCCCAATCACCCCAAGTACCACGATGCCAAGGAACGGCCAATGGCGATTGGCCGTCCTTTGCCTTACTGACATGGTATCCATCGGGCATTCCCAAGTTTTCGATTCCTTGGCGAATCTAGCCTACTTGGTGCGTGATCGGATCGACCCTCTCTGTCTGGATCAGGAAACACAGGATGCGCTGGATTCTGCAGATGATTTGCTTGAGCAGATCAGACAGGCGGGATCGGCAGCAGGAGGTGGCGATTGCCAGCCAAGGTGAAACTGGAACTGGCGGGGGCTGAATGGCAATGCCTTCAACCTGCAGGCACATTTTCGACAGGCGGCAAGGCATCAATGGTTGACGGCAGAGGCAATCCAAGCGGTTATCGACGAGGCTGCCAATGCGGATACGATCACCTCTTGGCAACTCTCCTAGACCACATGGAATCGCCCGAATTTGGCGGTGACTGACGGCAGTGATCGGTATCGAATGAAAATCAGCATTGGTGTAACGCGGTATTTGGCCTTGTCAGTTGCAGCTCTGTTTTCGGTAACTGCTGCTTTTGCGGCAGACACGATCAGCGGCAAGGTGGTTGGCGTTGCTGATGGTGGCGGTGAAGCAGGGCAACGACCGTTTGGTTTTGGTCGTAGCTGGCAATCAGAATGGCCGGTTGCTTGGGGTCATGTGCCATATCAAACCATCTGCTGAGTCCTTGACGGTTTGATAGTAAAAAAATCTTTCGGAAGGTGAAATCGGCTGGAATGCCTTTATTTTCGTCCTCGTTGCTCCTTTCTTCTACAGGAGCAACGAACGGACTACTGGTATCAATAACCTAGATTTTTATATTTGATATGCTTACCTGGTTTTTGAAGCCAAAAACCTTGTTCATTACCGGCACTTTCTTCAATGGGGTAAGGGCGCGATTTTACCAGCACCGCTTAACGGAACTCGAACGCCTCCTGATGGAAGGCGCGGGGCGCCAGGCCGTGCGCGACGAGCGCTTCGCGCAGGCTGCGACCCCAGTTGGCCGGGCCACAGAACCAGACGCTGCCGCCGGGTTGCAGGCGCGCGCCGATGCTATCCGCGGCGAGCAGGCCGTCGCGCTGGCTGATGTGGTGGTGCAATTGCACCCCGGCTGCCGCGCAGCGCGCTTCGAGGTTTTCCGGGAAAGCCGCTGGTGCGGGCGTGCTGTAGAACAGGTGGGCGCGCAGCGTTTCCGGCGTGCCGTTTTGCGCCAGTTCGTCGATGCGGGCGAGGAAAGGCGTGATGCCGATGCCGCCAGCCACCCAGATTTGCGGTATCGGGCGATTGTCGCGGTCGACCGTTCCAGAAGGGCAAAAATCAAATTTGCCGTAAGGGCCTTCAAGCTGGATCGGCTGGCCGATGGCCAGGCTGCGCGCCAGCGTGCGCGTGTAATCGCCCAGCGCCTTGATCGCCAGCGTGATTTGTCCATCCTGCGCATTCCATGCCGAAGCGATGGTGAACGGATGCGCGCCTTCGGCACGCTTGCCGAAATCGGCAAACAGGAATTGCCCGGCGCGATGCCCCGGCCAGGTGCCGTCGGTGCGGCAGACCACTTCGAGCACGCCGGCTTCGGGCTGGCGCAGCGCGG
>Ga0209310_1000515_pt1 | contig 42055 bp, 41 predicted proteins | sample AD_UKC030_MetaG_FD_184415 | JGI IMG/M metagenome (GOLD analysis project Ga0209310, IMG submission 184415) | Active sludge microbial communities of municipal wastewater-treating anaerobic digesters from USA - AD_UKC030_MetaG (SPAdes) (version 2) | ecosystem: Engineered > Bioreactor > Anaerobic >...
GCATGAGGGTCAATTGGCTACGGGACTCGCCCTCGATAAATCGCTTCATTCCTGCACCTCCGTACAGGAATTAACGCACCGCACCCCTGTTTGGCGTACACAGTCGAGGAGTTTTCACACAGCCTCGACCCTAAGCGGTACTTGGTGAATTGGGGAAGCGGACGTTCAGGAACGCCCCGGTTCAGCGGCGGCACCCTAGCGCCGTCCGCTGCAACCGGTTGTTAGCTGGCGATCTGGTGCTCAGTTCACCTTCTCGATGTCCGGCAACCTCCAACTCTTGTCCATGATCGCCTTTTCCGGCCCATACACTCGGAACCACGGGAACCATTTCTGACCGGCAGGTGTGTAAAGCCAGTTGGGCTCCAGACCAGCGGGCGGCTTGGGGCCGATGTAAATATCTACCGAGCCGTCGGCGTTCTTCCGCAATTCCTTGTCGAGTGAACCGAGCGTTAGGCGCGTCGAATTGCGAAAGAAGCTCGAGGTTTCCAAGCTGTAAATGGTGATGGACCAAAACTCCTTCACCGGAACATCCGCCGAAACGTGCAGCCGGTAGTTGTTCCCACCCTCCAACGGCTTGCCGTTGTGGTCGTTAAAGGTGGCGAAGTAGAAACTGCCGGTACCCGGCTTTGCCGTTGGGCAGAAATATTGATAGAGAGCGATGGCTCGCGCATCCACACCAAAATAGTCTGGCATCTCCCAAGTAAATCCGGTCGGTATGCTAATCGGCGGACTGGGCACGATCCACTGACTTTCCGGCCACCACGGCATGTCGCCCGTTGTGACCGCGTCCATTAACCAGGCATGCGCTTCCGCTGCCGCCTTTTTCAACACGGCCACGATTGCGGCCTCGGGTTTGAACTCCTTGCCCTTCTCGATGCCGAGCGCCCGGAGCATGCCCATCATCTGGAGGTCGCGGGGCTGCACCGTCTCTTCATTCAGTATGCGGGACAGGCTGGTGAAAAAGGTTTCGTCAAACTTGACCAGGCCGTCGTACAGGATGTCGCTCATGTCGAGGAGGCGCTGCGCGGGCGGATTGGCCGACATCGACAATGGGTAAACCTTGACCTGCTTCACCAGAGCATCGCCCGCCTGCACATCCTTTTCGGAGTACGACCCCAAAATGGAGCGCAGCAGCGTCATCGTGTTGTAGGTTGCGGGACGCACCACGGTGTAGCCGTCCGGCACGTTTCCCTTGTAGTCAGGCGGCAGCACGAGGTATTTCCCGCCTTTGCCTTCGAACCCAATATCCGTGAGCGGCACATACCAGGCATCTTCGATGGTGCCGTAAAAGCTGGCCCCGGGGACGGCTGGTGGCAGTTCCACCACGACCGGGCCGTCCTGCTTGGTGTTGATGAAGAAATACATGTAGCGCGTGTTGACGTTGGGCGTGGGGGACTGGTTCTTCCAGCTACCTTTTGGCCACCAGACGATGTCGTTGTAGTTTGCCTTCCCGTCGCGGAAAGCAGCTTGCTTTACTGCGTACTCGCCGACGAGCGGTAGGCCCCAGATGACTGCGTCCACGGCACGGCGTTCCACCATGCGCTCTCGGAGCGCTGCGGGAGATAAATCCTGTGCGGACGCCTGGATTATCGGCACGGCAAGCGTAGTCAGTGCGAGCAGCAGCACCGATAGTCGTTTCATGTTCATCTTCCTATCGTTGAGAATGAAAGCCAGCTAACGTGAAGTAGACGTCATTTTTGCAGGGTTTCTCGGATTCGTGACGTAAAACCTGACAGCGCCCATATGCCCATGCCATTGTCGCTCAAAGAAAATTCGAGTTCTGTAAGTCTGCATACCGTTCTAAGCCAACCGGCAAACCCAGCGAGCGCCTAAAAATAGCTGTTGGCATTGTACGACCGCGTTCAGCCCTTCGCAGCAACTGCCGCTTCTGGCCGAGGTCGGCCTGTCCGACTCACATCCCCAAAGCGGACATCAGGAAAATTCAATGGCAGCTATCGGGTGAGGTACAGGGATACGTGCTGTCGTTCAGTTACGGACGTTGCCGAAAAAATCACGCCGATCGAACAGCCGGTAACTCATCGAATACCTGCCGCGCGTTCTTCTTGAAGCCGGGTTTGCCCCTTAATTAAAACTGCCAATCCGAAGCCAGTACAGTAATTGATGGGACGTCGTCACAATCAAAGCTTCCGGATGCCACTGCTGCTTGGAAGATTTTCCTTGATTTACCCTTGGCAAGGTGGAGAATCGGTTCATCACAACAACCGAATAGGAAAGGATCACTATCATGAGACTCCATCAACTATTTACGGTGGCAGCGGTTTCATTCTCGCTTATGGCCGGTGGTGCCTTGGCGCAGGATGAGAAGGCGAGCAAGCAGGCAGAGATTCGCAAGGTAACGCAGACGAGCCTGGAGAAATTCTACAAAGCCGAGCCCAAAATCAAGGGCGAGGTCGGCAAAGCGCCAGGCTATGCGGTCTTTACCACGTACGGCCTGAGTTTCTTGATTGGCGGTGCTGGCGGCAAGGGGCTCGTCCATGACAGCATGACGAAAAAAGATACATTCATGGAAATGGCGCAGGCGAGTGTCGGGGCGCAAATCGGTGCTGCAGAGAGCGAAACGCTGATCGTTTTCCAGTCCGCCAAAGCGATGAACGAATTTGTGACTAAGGGTTGGGAATTTGGCGGCGGTGGCGGTATCGGCGCAGGCGCTGCTGGCAAAACCGCTGGAGGGCAGAGCGGCGGCAACGCTATCGCCCATGCGAAGTATTACACGCTGACCAAGAACGGTCTCCAGATTGGCGGAGCTGCGGCTGGAACAAAGTTCTGGAAGGACAAAGAGTTGAACTGACCGTGGTTTGTAGGTCTGTTCGGAGCGGGCCCGAAGCGCTCCCTATGAGTTACGCGTACGGGCTTATGGATTTGCAAGCTCAACCTTTCGGCCAGGAACCGACCTTCGCTTCTGGATGATGTTTGGTAGCAATCGGTCGATTGTTCGCGTTCACCGAATCCAAATGCTGCCGTTTGGCCCAGACCGGCCATAAACGGCAGTTATGCGGACTTATCCGTCGATGATTTCTCCGGGACGGCGTTTCAGTCTGCAAACTTCGGTGCCCGCTTCTCGCGCTGGGCGGTCACGCATTCGCCAAGATCACCGGAAATCAGCAGCGCCGAATTCCACGTCGCTACGAAGTTGAGGCCGTCGGCGACGGTGTGGTCGCGGCTGTAGTTCATCACTTCCTTTAGTCCGCGCACGGCGAGGGGGGATTTGGCGGCGATGGTCTGGGCGATTTCGCGGACGGTTGCGGTCAACGCTTCTGGAGAGGCAAAAACGCGGTTGACTAGGCCGAGCGCTGCTGCTTCTTCGGCGCCGACATTGCGGCCGGTGTAGGCCAGTTCGCGCGCCATGCCTTCGCCGATCAGGCGCGGCAGGCGTTGCAGGGTACCGACGTCGGCGACCATCGCGAGGTCGATTTCCTTGACCGAGAAGACGGCGTCCGGCGCGGCGTAGCGCATGTCGCAGCAGGTGACGAGGTCGAGCGCGCCGCCGACGCAGGCGCCCTGGATGGCGGCGAGCACCGGTTTGCGGCAGCGTTCGATGGCGCTCAGGCAGTCCTGCAGATCGAGGATCAGCCGGCGCAGCATTTCGCGACTGCGCGCGCCGTCTGGGTGGGCGATGCGTTGCTGGATGCCGCCGAGCATGGCGAGGTCGATGCCGGCGCAGAAGTTGCGGCCCTCGCCGCTGAGGATGGCAACACGTGCTTCCGGCGTCGCGTCGACCCAGTCGGCGGCCTGGCGGATTTCCTGCCACATGGCGTCGTTCATCGCGTTCGATTTGTCCGGCCGGTTGAGGCGGATTTCGGCGATGCCATGGTCGAGGCTGAGCGACAGGGTGGAAAGGCTGGGCAGGTTCATGGGGTGGCTCCGGGCATGGGTGCGGGAGAGCTTACCCGGGACGGCGCGCTTCCGGGTAGAGGGCGCTGCCCAAACGACGTTTCAATCGCTGAAGACGACGAGGTCGAGGTCGGCGGCTTGCTGGCGCAGCGGGATCAGTGCCTGGTATTCCGGGGAGTTGTACCAGGCGTCGACGGTGTCGGCATCAGGGAAGCGGATGACAACGGTGTCGAGGTGCTCATGCTGGCCGGCGAGGATACCGGCGCGCTGTCCGCGAAACAGTAGTTCGGCGCCCCACGGGGCGAGGGTGGCTGGTACCTGGGCGCGGTATTGCGCCCATTTTTCTGCATCCTTGACGGTGATGTGACCGATGACGCAGGCGCTCATGCGGCGGTCTTCCCTTTTTGCCACAGCACGTCGCCACGGCCACCGGCGCGGTTGAGCAGGCGGCCAAGGATGAACAGTAGGTCGGAGAGGCGGTTGATGTAGCGGCGGCCGGCCTCGGGGATGGGTTCGGCGTTGTGCAGCTTGACCATGGCGCGCTCGGCGCGGCGGCAGACGGTGCGGCTCAGGTGGGCCAGCGCGGCGGCGCGGGTGCCGCCGGGCAGGATGAATTCCTTGAGCATCGGCAGGTTGGTGTTGAATTCCTCGGCCAGCGCCTCGAGCCGGCTGACCTGAACATCCTTGATGATTTCGTAGCCCGGCATGCAAAGTTCGCCGCCGAGATCGAAGAGGTCGTTCTGGATGTCGAGCAGCGCGACCTGCACCGAATGCGGCAGGTCTTCGCAGAGCAGCACGCCGAGGCCGGAATTCAGCTCGTCGACTTCGCCGATAGCGTCGATGCGCAGGCTGTCCTTGGTGGTGCGGCTGCCGTCGCCGAGGCCGGTGGTGCCGGCGTCGCCGGTGCGAGTGACGATTTTGGAAAGGCGGTTGCCCTTGCGTTCGTTGTCTTGTTGCGTTTCGCTCATGTTGCTCTCCTCCATGAAGTGCGCGGATTATACTGACGAGTCCAACTTGCAGACTGTCGTTGCCATGCCAAAGTTCGCCGCCAATCTCAGTTTTCTGTTTACCGACGCGCCATTTCCCGAGCGCTTCGCGCGGGCGGCGGCGGCGGGATTCAAGGGCGTCGAATATCTTTTCCCCTATGAGCATGCGGCGTCCGACGTTGCCGAATGGCTGCGCGCCAACGATCTCGAACAGGTGCTGTTCAACCTGTCGGCGGGCGACTGGGCGGCCGGCGAGCGCGGCCTGGCCTGTCTGCCGCATCGTCAGGGTGAGTTCGCCGAGAGTGTCGAACAGGCACTGAGCTACGCGATGGTGCTCGACTGCCCGCGCGTGCATTGCCTGTCCGGGCTGCGGCCGGCGGGCATCGACGAGGCCGAGTTGGAAGCGACCTACGTCGCCAACCTGCGCTTCGCTGCCGACCGCTTCGCCACTATCGGCGCCACGGTGATGATCGAGCCGATCAACAGCAGCATCGACATGCCCGGTTACTGGCTGGATGACGTGGCCAAGGGTTTTCGCCTGTTGGAGGCGGTCGACCGCAGCAATGTCAAACTGCAGTACGACATCTACCACGCGCAGATCATTGCCGGCGATCTGGCGCGCACGTTGGAGGCCAACCTAGGGCGCATCGGCCACATCCAGATCGCCGACAACCCCGGCCGCCACGAACCGGGAACTGGCGAAATCAATTACCCCTTCCTGTTCGATCTGCTTGATCGGTTGGGCTACGACGGCTGGGTTGGCTGTGAATACAAGCCGCTGACGACGACCGAGGCCGGCCTCGGCTGGCTGCCGAAATGACCCCGCGCGAGGTATTGCGCCGCCTGTTCGACGCCGCCATCGCGGCGGCCGATCCGGCCTTGTGCGTGCCACCGCACCTGCCGCCGGACGATGGCGGACGACTGATCGTGATCGGCGCCGGCAAGGCCTCGGCGGCGATGGCGCGGGCGGTCGAGGATCACTGGTCGGGGCCGCTCGACGGGCTGGTGGTGACGCGCTACGGCCACGGCGTGCCCTGCCAGCGCATTGAGATCGTCGAGGCCGCGCACCCGGTGCCCGATGCGGCGGGCGAAGCGGCGGCGGCGCGCATTTTGGGCAGGATTTCCGGGTTGACCGCAAGCGACCGGGTCTTGGCGCTGATTTCCGGTGGCGGCTCGGCGCTGCTGGCGGCACCGGCCGCCGGCGTCACGCTGGCCGAAAAGCGTGCTCTCACCGCGGCGCTGCTGCGCTCGGGGGCGAGCATCGGCGAGATCAACTGCGTGCGCAAACACCTGTCGGCGATCAAGGGCGGACGGCTGGCCGCTGCCGCCTGGCCGGCTTCGGTACTGACGCTGGCAATTTCCGACGTGCCGGGCGACGATCCGGCGGTGATCGCTTCCGGCCCGACCGTGGCCGACCCGACGACGGCGGTCGACGCGCTGAAAGTGCTCGATTTCTACTGCATCGCCATTCCCGAAGCGCTGCGTGCGCGGCTGGCTTCCGGCGAACTGGAAACGCCGAAACCGGGCGACCCGCGCCTGGCAAAAAGCGAATTCCACCTGGTCGCCAGCCCGCGTCAGATGCTCGAAGCCGCCGCCGAAGCCGCGCGCCGGCTCGGCATCGCGCCGCTGATCCTCGGCGATGCCATCGAAGGCGAGGCACGCGAGGTTGGCAAGGCGCTGGCCGGCATGGCGGTCAGTTGCGGTCGACACGGCTTTCCTGCCGAAAAACCCTGCGTGCTGCTGTCAGGCGGCGAAACGACGGTAACGCTGAAAGGCGAGGGGCGCGGCGGGCGCAATACCGAATTTCTGCTCGGTCTGGCGCTGGCGCTCGATGGCTCGCCGGGCATCCACGCACTGGCGGCGGACACCGACGGCATCGACGGCTCCGAGGACAACGCGGGCGCCTTTGTCGCGCCGGACAGCCTGCGCCGGGCGCGCGAACTGGGCCTCGACATTCGCCAGGCGATGGCCGCCAACGACGCCTGGGGCTATTTCTCGGCGCTCGGCGACCTGCTGATCACCGGCCCGACACGAACCAATGTAAATGACTTTCGCGCCATCCTCGTCGGTTTAGAATGAGTTCATCATGACAACGCCCGATCCCGAATTCCGCACTGACCGCAAGGCGCTGGCCACGCGCCTTGCGACGATCCTGCCGGCGCACTGCCTGCTGGTCGACGACGAGGATCTGCGCCCCTACGAGTGCGATGGCCTTACCGCCTACCGCGAGCTGCCGCTGGCCGTCTGCCTGCCGGAAAACGAGGGGCAGGTGATCGACGTGCTGCGCACCTGCCATCAGCTTGGCGTGCCGGTGGTGGCGCGTGGGGCGGGCACCGGGCTGTCGGGCGGAGCGATGCCGCATGCGCAGGGCGTGGTTTTGTCGCTGGCCCGTTTTAACCGGATTTTGCAGGTCGACCGCAATAGCCGCACCGCCATTGTCCAGCCCGGCGTACGTAACCTGGCGGTGTCGGAAGCGGCGGCGCCGTTCGGCCTTTACTACGCGCCCGATCCGTCGTCGCAGATCGCCTGCACGCTGGGCGGCAACGTCGCCGAAAACTCGGGCGGCGTGCATTGCCTGAAATACGGGCTGACCGTGCACAACGTGCTGCGCATCCGCGTCGTCAGCATCGAGGGCGAGGTCTTCGAGATCGGCTCGGCAGCGCCGGATGCGCCGGGCTACGATCTGCTGGCGTTGCTGATCGGCTCGGAAGGCATGCTCGGCGTCGTCACCGAAGTCACCGTCAAGCTGGTGCCGAAACCGGAACTGGCGCAAGTGGTCATGGCGTCCTTCGACGATGTCGCCAAGGCTGGCGACGCGGTGGCGGCAATCATCGCCGCCGGCATCATCCCGGCCGGGCTGGAGATGATGGACAAGCCGGCGACCGCTGCGGTCGAGCCTTATGTGAAAGCCGGCTACGACCTCGACGCGGCAGCCATCCTGCTCTGTGAATCCGATGGCACGCCGGAGGAAGTGGCCGAGGAAATCGCCCGCGTCACCGAGGTGCTGACCGCTGCCGGCGCCCGCGACATTCGCGTCTCGCAGTCCGAAGCCGAGCGCCTGCGCTTCTGGGCCGGGCGCAAGGCGGCCTTCCCGGCGGTTGGCCGCATTACCCCGGATTATTACTGCATGGATGGCACGATTCCGAGGAAGCGGCTGGCCGAAATGCTGTCCGCCATCGCCGAAATGGAGAAGAAGTACGGCCTGCGCTGCGCCAATGTCTTCCATGCCGGCGACGGCAACCTGCACCCGCTGATCATGTACGACGCTGCCAAACCCGGCGAGTGGACGAGTGCCGAAGCCTTTGGCGCCGAGATTCTCGAACTCTCGGTGGCGCTCGGCGGTTCGATCACCGGCGAGCACGGCGTCGGCATCGAAAAGATCAACCAGATGTGCGTGCAGTACAAGACGCCGGAACTCGAAGCCTTCCGCCGCATCAAGGCGGCTTTCGACGAAGCCGGCCTGCTCAACCCCGGCAAGGCGGTTCCCAGCCTGCACCGCTGCGCCGAATACGGGCGCATGCACGTGCATCATGGCGACGTGAAGTTTCCTGAACTGGAGCGCTTCTGATGACGCTCGACGATCTTTTCGCAGCGATTCGCGCCGCCCACGACAGCCATACGCCGCTGCGCATTCGCGGTTCCGGCAGCAAGGATTTCTACGGCGGCATGCTGGCCGGCGAAGTGCTGGATGTAGCGGGTTACAAGGGCATCGTCGCCTACGAGCCGACCGAGCTTTACATCACCGCCCGTTGTGGCACGCCGCTCGCCGAAATCGAGGCGGTGCTGGCCGACAAGGGCCAGATGCTGGCGTTCGAGCCGCCGCATTTCGCCGGCGCGACGGTCGGCGGCTGTGTCGCCGCCGGGCTGTCCGGCCCGCGCCGGCAGCAGGCGGGGGCTGTGCGCGATTTCGTGCTCGGCGCCAAACTGATCGACGGTACAGGCCAGGTGCTCGATTTCGGCGGCCAGGTGATGAAGAACGTCGCCGGTTACGACGTCTCGCGCCTGCTCGCCGGCAGCTTGGGCACGCTTGGCGTGCTGGCCGAAGTCACGCTGAAGGTGCTGCCGAAACCGGTGGCCGAGCAGACGCTGGTCTTTGAGCTCGACGAACACACGGCGCTTGCCCGCCTCAACCAGTGGGGCGGCCAGCCGCTGCCGGTTTCCGCCTCGTTCTGGCACGCCGGGCGGCTCTGGCTGCGATTGTCGGGGGCGCGGGCGGCGGTCGACGCAGCGTGCGGCAAACTGGGCGGGGCGGTTGCGGTCGACGCCGGAAAACACTGGATTTCCGTACGCGAGCAGATGCATCCGGCGTTCTCAGCGCCCGTGCTGTGGCGCCTGGCCTTGCCGTCGACGGCGCCGTCGCCCGGATTGGACGACTTGCGCGCCATCGAGTGGGGTGGCGCCCTGCGCTGGTATGCCGGCGAAGCCGGCGAGCGCCACGATGCCGTGCGTGGTGCAGCGGCCAAGCTCGGCGGCCACGCCGTGTTGTACCGGGCGCCGGAGTCGTTGCGCTGCCTGGAAGGCGCTTTCGCGCCGCTGTCGCCGGCTTTGCTCGCCCTGCATAGGCGCTTGAAGAAAAGCTTCGACCCGTGCGGCATCCTCAACCCCGGCCGCCTTTACGCGGAATTCTGAGGAGCCACGCGATGGATACCAAGCTCGCAGACTTCATCCGCGACACGCCGGCCGGCCAGGAAGCCGAGGCGATCCTGCGCAGTTGCGTGCATTGCGGCTTCTGCACCGCCACCTGCCCGACCTACCAGCTACTCGGCGACGAACTCGACGGGCCGCGCGGGCGTATCTACCTGATCAAGCAGGTGCTGGAAGGCAAGCCGGTCACCGAGAAAACACGCCTGCATCTCGACCGCTGCCTGACCTGCCGATCCTGCGAAACCACCTGTCCGTCAGGCGTGAAATACAGTCATCTGCTCGACATCGGCCGCCAGGTCGTCGAGGAAAAACTGCCGCGCCAGGGCGGCGATGCGCTGACGCGCTGGGTCCTGCGCGAAACGGTGACGCGTCCCGGCGTTTTCGGGCCGGCCGTCAAGCTCGGCCAGCTGCTGCGTCCCTTGCTGCCCTCAGGCCTGGCCGACAAGCTGCCGCCGGAAGCGGCCGGTGTCGTCCGGCCGTGGACGGCCAAGGGCGCTCATTCCCGCCGCATGCTGGCGCTCGCCGGTTGCGTGCAGTCGGCGCTGGCGCCCAATATCAACGCCGCCACGGCGCGCGTGCTGGACAAGCTGGGCATCGAGTTGTTCGAGGAGAGCAAGGCTGGCTGCTGCGGTGCTGTGCGGTTTCACTTGAACGACCAGGACGCAGCGCGCAACGACATGCGACGCAATATCGACGCCTGGTGGCCGCATGTCGAAGCCGGTGTCGAGGCGATTGTCGTCACCGCTTCCGGCTGCGGCGTGCAGGTCCGGGATTACGGGCATGCGCTGGCGTCGGATGCGGTCTACGCCGAAAAAGCGGCCAAAATCAGTGCCCTGTGCCGCGATCCATCGGAGATTCTGGCCGTCGAGCACGAGCGCTTGCAGGCGCTGCTCGCGGCACAGCCGGCGGCACGCGGCAAGCTTGCCTTTCACGCACCCTGTACGCTCCAGCATGGCCTGAAGATTCGCGGCGTGATCGAGGAGCTGCTGAGCGCCGCCGGATATTCGCTGGTAACCGTGGCCGACGGGCATCTGTGTTGCGGTTCGGCGGGTACCTATTCGCTGCTGCAGCCAGAACTCTCGTCCCGGCTGCGCGACAACAAGCTGACGGCATTGACGGCGGGTTCGCCTCAGGCCATCGCCACCGCCAACATCGGCTGCCTGACGCACCTGCAGGCGGGTAGTGAGCTGCCGGTGCGTCATTGGGTGGAACTCCTCGACGAGGCGCTGGGCTAATTTCTGAGCGCTACGGGGCCAGCGGCAAGATGTCGCAGCTACTGTGGAGGCTATTCCTTTCGTGCTAATCTTGCGCCCGACAAGGAGAACCAATGCCCATAACAGTCGATGCGTGCGCCGCACAGCACCAGGGGGATCGCAAGGAACAGCAGGATCGCGTCGCCATCCTGGCACACGGGCGGCAACGTGGCGTCGCGCTGGCCGTCGTTGCCGATGGCATGGGTGGCCACGCCGGAGGCGCGCTGGCCGCCGAACAGGTGGTCCATACGGCGAGAACCTCGCTGGAACACTTTTCGTCAGCGACCGAGTCGCCGCGCGAGATGCTCGAAAACAGCATGCTCGAAGCGCATACCATGATCAAGGCATCGCGCTTCATCAACGAAAAGGACCCGCACAGCACTGTGGTCATGCTGCTGCTGCAACCGGGCAAGGTGAGCTGGGCGCATTGCGGGGACAGCCGCCTGTATCGCTTTCGCGGCACCGACACCCTGTTCCGCAGCGTCGATCATTCCTACGTCGAGCACCTGGTTTCCATCGGTCGCATCACGCCGGAAGAGGCGCTGGTGCACCCGAACCGCAACGTCCTTATCACCTCGCTGGGCGGCAAGGATGCGCCGAAATTCAGCTTCGGCGAGGCCGACGACCTGAGCGACGGCGACATTTTCATGCTGTGTTCCGACGGCTTGTGGCCCTATTTCGAGGAGCCGGAAATGGCGCGCATCATGGCCGACAACTCGGCCCGCGCGGCTTCCGAAATCCTGATCGACCTGGCCCGCACCCGCGCCGCCGGATCGGGAGACAACGTTTCCGTGGTCATCATCAAGTTCAAGGACGCCAAGCCGGCGTCGGCCGCAGTCGCGCCCCGGTAGTCCTAGCGTTTGCCGAGGCCGCCGAGCAGCGCCGCGACGACGCGTTTCGGCTTGTGCGGGTCGGCCTTGGCCGGCGCCTGTGGCGAATCCGGCACGTCGCCGCGCGGCGTGGTCTCCTCGTAGGGCTTGCTGAAGTCGAATCCGTCGGCGGCGATCATCGGATTGCGGCGCGGTGGGCGACGTTCGGAGCGTTCGTTCCGCTCGTGCCGTTCATGCCGCTCCGAACGTTCGGGACGCTGTGCCACAGGGGCCTTGATCGGCGGCGCGCCACGGCGCTTCTTGTTGCCCGGGGGGTATTCGTATTCCGGTTCCGGTTCGAAACCGGCGACTTCGACCTGTTCGATCGGCCGCTTGATCAGCTTTTCGATATCGACCAGATAGACGACTTCATGGGCGCTGACCAGCGAAATGGCATTGCCAGTCTTGCCGGCGCGGCCGGTGCGGCCGATGCGGTGCACGTAATCTTCCGGCGTGTGCGGCAATTCGTAGTTGATGACGTAGGGCAGGTCATCCACATCGAGGCCGCGAGCTGCCACGTCGGTCGCGATCAGGGCGTCGGTTTCGCCGCCCTTGAAGGCTTCGAGCGCCTTGATGCGTTCAAGCTGGCTCTTGTCGCCGTGGATGGCATCGGCCTTGATGCCGGCACGCTGCAGTTCGCGGGTCAGGCGCGAGCAACCCTGCTTGGTGCGACAGAAGACGATGCACTGGCGGATATTGCCGGATTTCAGCAGCTTGGTCAGCAGGCCGCGCTTGCCGTATTCGGAAACCGGGTGGACGCGGTGGGTAATGGTGTCGGAGACCTGGTTGCGGCGGGCGACTTCGATCAGGATCGGCGACTTCAGCATGCTGTCGGCGAGCTTCTTGATTTCTTCCGAGAAGGTCGCGGAGAACAGCAGGCTCTGACGCTGGGCCGGCAGCATGTTGAGGATGCGCGTGACGTCAGGCACGAAACCCATGTCGAGCATGCGGTCGGCTTCGTCGAGGACTAGGGCCTGGACGGAGTTGAAGCTGACACTCTTGTTCTCGACGTGGTCGAGCAGGCGGCCCGGCGTGGCGACGAGAATTTCGACGCCTTTTTTCAGTTCGGCGATTTGCGGCTTGATGTCGACGCCGCCAAAGGCGCACATGGCGCGGATCGGCGTGTGCTTGCTGTAGGTCTTGACCGACTCGAAGACCTGCATGGCCAGTTCGCGGGTCGGGGCGAGGATCAGGGCGCGCACAGGGTGCTTGGCCGGCGACGGGCTGCTCGAGGCGAAAGGCAGGATGCGCTGCAGGATGGGCAGCGTGAAGGCGGCCGTCTTGCCGGTGCCGGTCTGGGCGCCGCCCATGATGTCCTTGCCGCTGATAACGAGCGGGATGGCCTGGGCCTGGATCGGGGTCGGCTTGGTGTAGCCTTCGTCGAGCACGGCGCGCAGCAGTTCCGGGGCGAGACCGAGGTCGGCGAAGGTGATTTCGGGCACTGCGTCGGCAGCGATGACTACGGCGTTTTCGCCGGCTAAGGTATTGATTTCAGACATGGGGCAGCATTATACGCTACGGTTATCCGATCGCCCGAATATGACCGCCGAAAGCCCGTCTGTTGGGCGCTGGGAGAAACGGCTCGACAAACGATCGCTGCCTCCGTGCTCGCTTCACCGTCATGAAGCGGAGAGTATAATTCCCCACCTTTTCACGTCTTCCGGGAGTATTCATGTCGCATTCTCTTCGTCCACTGGCGATTGCTATTGGTCTTACCCTGGCTGTTCCCGCCCTCGCGGCCAAACCTGTCAAGCCGACGCCTGCCCAGGAAGCGGCACCAGCTTCGGCCGCGGCCGCTTCCGCCGATTTCGAGCTGGCGCACAATCTGAGCCCGGAAGGCGAAAAGGCTTTGCAGGCCATCGTTGATCGCTTTAACAAGGAAAATAACGGCAACCTGAAGGTTTCGCGTCTGGAAAAAGGCGAAAAGCCGGCTGGCCTCAATCTCGTGCGCCGCTACGACATGAGCGAAGTGTTGAGCCAGGCGAAGAATTTCATCCCGCTACACGAGATGATGGCCAAGTCCGGCGTCAAACTGGATGCTGGCGGGCTGTCCAGTGACCTCAAGGCCAACGTTGTCGATGGCAAGGGCCGTCTGGTCGCCCTGCCGGTTCTTTATTCCACGCCGGTTCTGTTCTACAACAAGAATGCCTTCCGCAAGGCCAAGCTGGACCCGGATCAGCCGCCGAAAACCTGGTTCGAGATGCAGGGCATGCTCGACAAACTGCAGGAAGCCGGCTACGCCTGCCCCTACACGACGGCCTGGCCGGTGTGGGTGCATGTCGATAACGTCAGCACCATTTCCGGTCTGCCGGCGACGACGGATAAGGGGCAACTGGTGTTCAACGGCTTGCCGCAGGTCAAGCATGTGGCGATGATGGCCACCTGGACCAAGGCCAACTACTTCAAACTGTTCGGTCGTGGCGACGAAGCCAGCGAGAAATTCCGTGCCGGTGACTGCGCCATGATCACCGCCGATTCCCGTGCACACATCGATTTCCGTGATGCCAGGGGTGTCGAGCTGGGTGTCGCACCGATGCCTTTCCATGATGACCTGTACGGTGGACGCCGTCCTTCGCTGGCTGACGGCGCGTCGCTGTGGGTCGGTGCCGGCCGTTCGCAAGCCGAATACAAGCAGGCGGCCAAGTTCGTTTCGTTCCTGATGTCGCCTGATATCCAGATCGAACTGGTACGCGCTTACGGCGGTCTGCCGCTTACTGCGGCTGCCAGGTCGGCGGCGCGTAGCAAGCTTTTGCAGGATGGCGACCAGGCACTGCAGGCTGCCTATGTCTCGTTGAAGGGTACCAGTGACAAGCCGGTGGTCCACGTTTCCGATATCGATGCCGTGCGCATCATCGCCAACGAGGAACTGGAACTTGCCTGGTCCGACAAGGAACCGTCGAAGGCAGCGCTGGACAAAGCCGTCTCCCGCGGCAATGCGGTGCTCAACGCCAAGCCGGTGTTGAAGAAGGCGCAGCCCTTCTGATGTCTTTCCCGCTGCCGCGCTGGATTGCCCATCGCGGCGGCGGCCGCCTGGCCCCGGAAAACACCCTGGCCGGCATTCGTCTGGCGGCCAGGCTCGGTTACCGGGCCGTCGAATTCGATGTGATGCTCTCGGCAGACGGCACGCCGGTGCTGATCCACGACGAAACGTTGGAGCGCACGACCAATGGCGCGGGCCGGGTCTGTGACACTCCGGATGCCGTGCTCTTTGCGCTCGATGCTGGCGACGGCGAGCGCATTCCCCGGTTTGCAGACGCCGCCGCGCTGTGCCGTGAGCTCGGTCTGCTGGCCAACGTCGAGATCAAGCCGGCGACCGGCCACGAAGTGGCAACGGCCGAAGTTATCGCCCGCCTGGCTGGCGACCTGTGGCGCGGGGCCGAAATTCAGCCACTGATTTCCTCCTTTTCCCTTGCCGCACTCGAAGTGGCACGCGATCTGGCGCCGGAAATACGCCGTGGGGTGTTGTTCGAGACGCCGCCGGCCGATTGGCGAGCGGAGTTACGACGCTTGCATGCCGTTTCGCTGCATTGCGATTCCGATCTTCTGCGCGACGACGTGCTGGCCGAAGCGCGGGCACATGAGATTCCGGTGCTTTGCTACACGGTCAACGTCGAAAAACAGGCAAAAATGCTTTTTGCGCGCGGCGTCAGCGCGCTGTTTACCGATCGACTCGACCTCTTCGCCAGTGATACAAATACTTACGATTGCTTGCATCTGGTCGGCTGATTTTCGTCCGGTTTTGTCTTCTAATTCGTTCCGGGGAATTCACCCGGCGAACAGGAGGTCAACATGAAAACCACCCAGGCAGTTGCCGTACTCGGCTTGCTTCTACCCTTGCTGGCCATGGCGCAGGCCAACACGCCGCGCGTCGATCAGCGCCAGGTCAACCAGGAGGCACGCATTCAGCAGGGTGTCGCGTCGGGCAGCCTGACCCCGAATGAAACGATGCGCCTCGAAAACGGCCAGACGCATGTCCAGAACATGGAGACGAAGGCGAAGTCGGACGGCATTGTCACCCAGCAGGAGCGTCACCGGCTACACCATGCCCAGGAGGTGCAGAGTGACCGCATCTATCGCCAGAAGCACGATCTCCAGCACGACTACAACCACAATGGCCGTAACGATCATCGCCCGCGCCAGGGCTGACGATCGCGTTGCCTGACGAAACCCGCCCTCTGGCGGGTTTTTCTTTTAAAATCGGTGGTTTCGAATTCATTGCCGCAAGGGCCGCCAGCTTATGAAAAGCGCCGAAATCCGCCAGCAGTTCCTCGACTTCTTCGCCTCCAAGGGGCACCAGATCGTCTCGTCCAGTTCGCTGGTGCCGCATGAGGACCCGACGCTGCTGTTCACCAACGCCGGGATGAACCAGTTCAAGGACGTTTTCCTCGGTTTCGACAAGCGCCCCTACACGCGCGCCACCACCTCGCAAAAATGCGTGCGTGCCGGCGGCAAGCATAACGACCTCGAAAATGTCGGCTACACCGCGCGCCATCACACCTTTTTCGAAATGCTCGGCAACTTCTCGTTTGGTGATTACTTCAAGCGCGATGCCATCAAGTACGCCTGGGAGCTGCTGACCGAAATCTGGAAGCTGCCCAAGGACAAGCTGACGGTGACGGTTTACGCCGAGGACGACGAAGCCTACGACATCTGGACAAAGGAGGTTGGCGTGCCGGTCGAGCGCGTGATTCGTATCGGCGATAACAAGGGCGCCCGCTACGCTTCCGACAACTTCTGGATGATGGGCGACACCGGCCCCTGCGGCCCGTGCACCGAGATTTTCTACGACCACGGCGAGCAGCACTGGGGCGGCCCCCCGGGATCGCCGGAGGAAGATGGCGACCGTTTCATCGAAATCTGGAACAACGTCTTCATGCAGTTCAACCGCGACGAAGCCGGCGTCATGCACCCGCTGCCCAAGCCGTCGGTCGACACCGGCATGGGGCTGGAACGCATTTCGGCGGTGCTGCAGGGCGTCCATGCCAACTACGAGATCGACCTCTTCCAGGCGCTGCTCAAGGCAGCGGCCCGCGAGACCAGCGATGCCGACATGAACAGTCCGTCGCTCAAGGTGCTGGCCGACCACATCCGCGCCTGCTCCTTCCTGATCGCCGACGGCGTCATCCCCGGTAACGAAGGGCGCGGCTACGTGCTGCGCCGCATCATCCGCCGCGCCATTCGCCACGGCTACAAGCTGGGCGCGCGCGCCGCCTTCTTCCACAAGATGGTGCCCGATCTGGTGGCCGAGATGGGTGCTGCCTATCCGGAACTGGCGCAGAACCAGCACAAGATCATTGCCACGCTGAAACAGGAAGAAGACCGCTTCTTCGAGACCATCGAGCACGGCATGGCCATCCTCGAAGGCGAGCTGAAGGCATTGGGCGAGGGTGGTGTCTTCAACGGCGAAACGGCCTTCAAGCTGCATGACACCTACGGCTTCCCGCTCGACCTGACGCAGGACATCTGCCGCGAGCACAAGATCACCGTCGACGCCGCTGCGTTTGACGCGGCGATGGCGCGCCAGAAGGAACAGGCGCGTGCCGCCGGCAAGTTCAAGATGGCGACCAATCTCGAATACGCCGGCCCGGCGACGGTTTTCCACGGCTACGACGCGCTGGAAACCAAGGCAAACGTATTGGCCCTGTACAAGGACGGTGTTGCGGTCAACCAGCTAAATGAGGGCGAAATGGGCGTCGTTGTCCTCGACGACACCCCGTTCTATGCCGAATCCGGCGGCCAGGTCGGTGACCGTGGCGCCTTGCAGTCGGTGCATGGCATTTTCGCCGTCGAGGATACGCAAAAGATCCAGGCCACCGTTTTCGGCCATCACGGTGTCGTCAAGACCGGCACCATTACGGTCGGCAACGGCGTCGCCGCCAAGGTCGATGTGCTGGCCCGGGCGCGTACAGCCCGCAACCACTCGGCCACCCACCTGCTGCACAAGGCGCTGCGCGAAGTGCTTGGCGATCACGTTCAGCAGAAGGGCTCGCAGGTCGATCCCGACAAGACGCGGTTCGACTTCGTGCACAACCAGCCGATGACCGACGCGGAAATCCGCCGCGTAGAGAATATCGTCAATGCCGAAATCCTGGCCAATACCGCCAACGAAACCCGCGTCCTGCCGATTGCCGAAGCGCAGAAGCTGGGCGCCATGATGCTGTTCGGCGAAAAATATGGCGACAGCGTGCGTGTCCTCGACATTGGCAGTTCACGCGAACTGTGCGGCGGCACCCACGTTTCGCGCACCGGTGACATCGGTTTGTTCAGCATCACCGCCGAAGGTGGCGTCGCCGCCGGCGTGCGCCGCGTCGAAGCAGTGACTGGCGACAACGCGCTGCATTACATGCAGGGCATGGAAACCGCGCTCGGCGGCGTCGCCGGCACGCTGAAGGTGTTGCCGAAGGACGTGCCGGCCCGCGTCAGTGCCGTGCTCGATCAGGTGAAGAAGTTGGAACGCGAACTGGCCGCGCTCAAGGGCAAGCTGGCTTCGGCACAGGGCGACGACATGGTCGCCCAGGCGCTCGACATCAAGGGCGCCAAGGTGCTGGCGGCGAAGCTCGAGGGCGCCGATATCAATACGCTGCGCGAAACCATGGACAAGTTGAAGGACAAGCTGAAGTCCGCTGCCGTCGTGCTGGCCTCGGTCGCCGATGGCAAGGTGACGCTGATTGCCGGCGTCACCGCCGATCTGACCGCCAAGGTCAAGGCCGGCGAACTGGTCAATATGGTCGCCCAGCAGGTCGGCGGCAAAGGTGGTGGCCGTCCCGACATGGCGCAGGCTGGCGGCACGCAGCCGGAAAACCTGGCAGCAGCGCTCGCTTCGGTGCCAAGCTGGGTGGAGGGCAAGCTGTGAGAGCCGTTGCCGGTGTGTTGATGGTCGGTTTGCTGGCGGCCAATGCGTTCGCCGCCGAACTGGACCGCTCGCCGGTCGAGGCGGTTACGGTCGACGGCGAAAAAGTGCGCCTTTTTCCCAATGGTCGCTGGGAATATGTCGATGCCGCCAAGGCGCTCGCCGCAGCGCAAAAGGCGGCGGCCTACCCGGAAAACCAGACGCGCCCGGAAGGCGCTCAGGGTGGCCTGTTTGGCATCGGCCGCACGGTGATGCCGGGCGACAAGGACTACAACCGGGGTTCGCTGAACCCCAAGATGCGCTGAGGCGCGGTGAGCGACGGCTGGCGCTTCTGCCCGCAATGCGGAGGCGGGCTTGTCGCACGCGAGGCGGGCGGGCTGGCGCGCCCGACTTGTCCGGACCAAGCTTGTGGCTTCGTGTTGTGGGACAACCCGGTGCCGGTGGTTGCGGCGTTGGTCGAGCATGAGGGGCGCATCGTGCTGGCGCGCAATGTCGCCTGGCCGGAAAATTCCTTCGGGCTGGTGACCGGCTTTCTGGAGCGCGCCGAAGCGCCGGAAGCCGCGGTGGCGCGCGAAGTCGCCGAGGAATTGGGGCTTGCCGCGACGGCCGTCAGCCTGATCGGCCTCTACCCTTTTACGCAGAAGAATCAACTCCTGATCGCCTACCACGTGGCGGCCGAAGGGCGAATCGTCCTCAACGAGGAGCTGGCCGAAGTGCGGCTGATCGAGCCGGGACGCCTCAAGGCTTGGGATTTCGGTACCGGTCTTGCCGTGGCGGACTGGCTGCTGGCCCGCGTCGCGGTTTAAGGAAAGCTCAGTTCAGCAGGCGGCTGCCCTGGGTGGCTTGCTCGGGTTCGCGAACCGCTTCGCCTTCGATGATGCGGCCGTCGAATACGGGTTCGTCCGGCTGAAACGGTGACTGTTGAGCTAATTGTTCCTCGATCTGGCGGCGCACGGCGCGCGTCTTCCACCATAGCCAGGTGCCGGCCAGAACGACGCCAACTGCGACGACGGCAAGGGCAACCAGCGAGAACATGAAGCCGAAGACCAGCAGGACGGTGCCGAGTACGAAGGCCACGATTCTGGCCAACGGGCCTTGCGGCTGGCCGCCGAGGCTGGCGTGAAACTGCCGGAATTTCAGTTGTTCTTCGATTGTGCTCATTGGCTTCCCTGTGCTGCGTGCGAATTGACGCCAAACCATTCTAACGACAGTCGCACCCAGTATTTGTGGCGCGACTGTCGTGTTTTTGTAACGCGGCCGTTGTCAGAACGGCAGCGCGATACCTGGCCAGACAGCGTTCAGAGCTTGGCGGAACCCGGCCTGGATGCGTTCCAGCGCGGTGGCGTTGTCGGCCTCGAAGCGCAGCACGACGACCGGCGTCGTGTTCGACGGGCGGGCCAGGCCGAAACCGTCGGCGAATTCGACTCGGACGCCGTCGATGGTGATGATCTCCTTGGCGCCGGCGAACTTGCCGTCGGCCTTGAGCTTGTCGATCAGCGTAAACGGCTCGCCTTCAGCCATCTTGATGTTGAGTTCGGGGGTCGACGGCGAATTCGGCAGGGCTTTCAGCGGCGCATTGACATCGGCCGAGCGCGCCAGGATTTCCAGCAGGCGGGCGCCGGTGTACAGGCCGTCGTCAAAGCCGTACCAGCGCTCCTTGAAGAAGGTGTGGCCGGACATTTCGCCGGCCAGCGGGGCGCCGGTTTCCTTGAGCTTGGCCTTGACCAGCGCATGGCCGGTGTTCCACATCAGCGGCACGCCGCCGTGTTGGCGAATCCACGGTGCCAGCAGGCGGGTGCATTTGACGTCGTAAATGATCTGGCCGCCCGGCACGCGCGACAGCACGTCGGCGGCGAACAGCATCAACTGGCGATCCGGGTAGATGATCTCGCCATCCTTGGTGACGACGCCTAGGCGGTCGCCGTCGCCATCGAAGGCGATGCCGATCTCGGCATCGGTTTCCTTGAGCATGCGGATCACGTCTTCAAGGTTTTCCGGTTTGGAAGGATCGGGGTGATGGTTGGGGAAGTTGCCGTCGACTTCGCAGAAAAGCGGAATGATCTCGCAGCCGAGGCGCTTGAACAGTTCTGGGGCGACCGCGCCGGCGACGCCGTTGCCGCAGTCCATGACGATCTTCAGCGGCCGGGCCAACTTGACGTCGCCGACGATCTTGTCGATATAGGCGGTCTTGACGTCGGCGCTGCGTTTTTCGCCTTGGCCGTGCTTGAGGTCGCCGGCTTCAATGCGACGCTTGAGGTTCTGGATGGCATCGAGCGCCAGCGTAGTGCCGCCGATGACCATCTTGAGGCCATTGTAGTCGGGCGGATTGTGGCTGCCGGTGACCGAGACACAGGAGTTGCAGCCCAGCTCGTAGGCGGCGAAATAGGTGACCGGGGTAGGAACGCAGCCGACGTCGATGGCGTCGCAACCGGCGGCGCAGATGCCGTCCATCAGCGCGCCGGCCAGTTCGGGGCCGGACAGGCGGCCGTCGCGGCCGACGGCGATGGCTTTTTGGCCCTGCTCGACGGCCAGCGAACCGAGCGCGTGGCCGATCTGGCGCACGACGTCGGCGGTCAGCGATTTGTCGACGATGCCACGGATATCGTAGGCCTTGAAAATTTCGGCGGGTAGTTTGGTCATGTTGTTTGCCTATGACGTTTCGTAAAGGAAGAAGTGTAAGAGCCTTTGCGGCAGCCAGTCCAGATTTCCCGGAAAGGCGCCGCTGACAAAACCGACGTGGCCGCCGCAGGCTGGCTGTTCCAGGCGTACCTGGGGACTGACTTCGGCGGCGGTCGGTAAATAGCTGGCTGGCAAAAACGGGTCGTTTTTCGGGTTGACCGCAACAGCCGGTACGGCGATCGATTTGAGCCAGGGTTTGGCCGAGGCGCGCTGCCAGTAGTCGTCGGCGCCGGCAAAGCCATGCACGGGCGCGGTGACGGCGTCGTCGAATTGGTAAAGGTTGATCGCCGCCAGCATCCGCGCTTCGTCGAAGAGGCCGGGGAACCGGCGTAGGCGGGCGGCGGAAACGGCTTTCAGCGTGTTCAGAAAATACTGGGTGTAGACGCGGTTGAAGCCGCGCGCCAGGTGGTGGCCGCAGGCGGCGAGGTCGAGCGGGGCGCACACGGCGGCGACACCGGTAACCACTTCGCCAGCTGCGGCGCCGCGCTCGCCGGCCCATTTGAGCAGCGCGTTGCCGCCGAGCGAGACGCCGGCGGCGTGCAGCGGACGGCCGCCGTTGGCCGCGTACAGGCGGCGCAGGATCCAGTCAATCTCATCCGAGTCGCCGGAATGGTAGGCGCGCGGGCGGTGGTTCAATTCGCCGGAGCAGCCACGAAAATGCGGAAGCGCGAGGCGCCATCCGGCTTTTTTGCAGGCGTGCGCGGTGCTCAGCGCGTAATGGCTGCGCGAGCTGCCTTCGAGGCCGTGGAACAGTACGAGCAGCGGGGCCTGTGGCGGGCCATCGACCCAGTCGACGTCTATGAAATCGCCGTCCGGTGTATCCCAACGTTCGCGCCGGAGCTTGATCGGCGCCTGCCGGATGAGCTTCGGCCAGATGGTCTGGGCATGGCCGCCGGGCAGCCAGGGCGGTGCCTGGTAGGGTTTCAATGCAGCGTGTGCGGCACGGCTTCGGCCATCGCCTGGTGGCCGTCGTCGGCGGCCGAGGCGTGGCGGCTGACCAGGCGCCAGCCGTGGGCGCCGCGGGCATAGACGTGGGTGACGTGCAGCGGGCCGTGCGGGCTGGGGTCGTCGCCGACGAACAGCACTTCGGTCAGGTGATGGATGGCCAGCACCGAGCCCTGCCAGTGGGCGATCGATTCGGCCTGGACACGGATTTTCGCGTTGGCGAAGATGCCGCGCCAGCTTTCGCGGATCGGCACGATGCCGGTCAGGCGAACGCCGGTCGGGTGCACGCAGAGGGTTTCCTCGTCCTCGGCCCAGAGCAGGATCAGCAGGTCGGCATCGCCTTTTTGCACGGCTTCGTAAAAGGCCTGTTCGACATCTTCGGGGGCGGCGAAATTGGTGGGCTTGCTCATGTGGCGCTCCGTTTCAGGCAGGCGGCGAGCACCTGTGCTGGCGAGAGTTTGTTGAGGCAGTCGAGGTGGCCGAGCGGGCACTCGCGCTTGAAGCACGGGCTGCAGTCGAGGTTCAGGCTGAGAATGTCGGCTTGGTCGGAAAGCGGCGGCGTGAAGCCGGGCGATGACGAACCGTAAAGGGCGACGATCGGCCGGTCGAGAGCGGCGGCGACATGCATCAGGCCGGAATCGTTGCAGACGACGAGTTCGGCCATGGCCAGCAGGTCGATGGCTTGTTCCAGCGAGGTGGCGCCGCACAGATTGTCGCAAAGGCCAGGCGCGAGGGCGCTGATCTCGTCGGCGACTGCCTTGTCCTTGGGCGAGCCGAAGAGGCCGATGCGGTAACCATGCCCGGCCAGGCTGCGCGCCAGCGCGGCGAAATGGGCGGCCGGCCAGCGCTTGGCCGGGCCATATTCGGCGCCGGGGCAGAAGGCGGCGAAGCGTTCCGGGCGCTCGCGGCCGAGTGCCGTCAGCGTGTTCTGCTGGTCGGTTGCGGTCGACCGGATTTTCGGGTGCAAAATGGGTTTCGGCACCGGTGCGCCGGGGGCTTCGGCGAGTTGGGCGAAACGCTCGACCATCAGCGGCAGGGCGGTCTTGTCGAGGTGATGGCGGACATTGATCAGCCCGTAGCGCGATTCGCCGGTGAAACCGATGCGCCGCGGAATGCCGGCCAGGAACGGAACCAGCGCCGATTTCAGCGAATTGGGCAGGACGTAGACGGCATCGTAATCGCCCGCCGCCAATTGCCGGGCCAATTGCCAACGGGCCTTCAGCGATACCTGGCCGTGACCGAAGGGGCTGTCGATGACCTCAGTGATGTCATCCATGCGCCGCAACACGGGCGCGACCCAGCTGGGTGCCAGGGCGTCGAGTCGCAAGCCGGGGTGTCTGGCGTGCAGCCGTGCGAACAACGGCTGCGCCATGATGGTGTCGCCGATCCACGAGGGGGCGACGATCAGCGCCTTTTTCATGCAATAGCGGCGGGGCCGGGCGAAAAATCGCGGCCCGCCGGCCGAAGCTTAGTGATGGCCCTTGGGCGCTTCGCCCTTGAAGACATACTTGGCGCTGCAATACGGACAGGTGACCTCGCCGGTCTTCAGCACGTCGAGGAAGACGCGCGGGTGCTGGGACCACAGCGGCGCGTTCGGCGTCGGGCAGTGCAGCGGCAGGTCGTGGGCGGTGACTTCAACAGTCTTGTTGTCGGACATCGGTTTCTCCCTGAATTAAACGTAGGCCAGCCAGTCGGCGTGTGCAGCGGAACGGCCATAGACCACGTCGAAGTACTTTTCCTGCAGGGCCTTGGTGATCGGGCCACGGTGGCCGGGGCCGATCTGGCGGTTGTCGAGCTCGCGGATCGGCGTCACTTCAGCGGCGGTGCCGGTGAAGAAAGCTTCGTCAGCGCAGTAGACTTCGTCGCGGGTGATGCGCTTTTCGATCACTTCGACGCCCAGTTCGCCCGCCAGTTGCATGACGGTGGCGCGGGTGATGCCTTCGAGGCAGGCGGTCAGGTCCGGCGTGTAGAGTTTGCCGTTACGGACGATGAACAGGTTCTCGCCAGCGCCTTCACAGGCATAGCCTTCCGGATCGAGCAGCAGGGCTTCGTCGTAGCCGTCGGCCGTCGCCTCGTTGTTGGCGAGGATCGAGTTCATGTAGTTGCCCGACGCCTTGGCGCGCACCATCGTGATATTCACATGGTGGCGGGTGAAGGACGAGGTCTTGATGCGGATGCCGCGCTCCATGCCTTCCTCACCGAGGTAGGCGCCCCACGGCCAGGCGGCGATGATGACGTGCACCTTGGCGCCCTTGGGCGAGACGCCCATTTTTTCCGAGCCGTAGAAGGCCAGCGGGCGCAGGTAGCCCGATTCGAGATTGTTGACGCGGATGACTTCCTTCTGGGCTTCGTTCAATTCCTCGGCCGAGTACGGCATCTGCATCTGGAAGATGTGGGCCGAACGGAACAGGCGCTCGGTATGCTCCTTGAGACGGAAAATCGCGGTGCCTTGCTCGGTCTTGTAGGCACGTACGCCCTCGAATACGCCCATGCCATAGTGCAGCGAGTGCGTGAGGACGTGGGTGGTCGCCTCGCGCCAGGGCACAAGTTTTCCATCCTGCCAAATAAAGCCGTCGCGATCCGACATGGACATGTTCGATTCTCCGTGTTGCGCGTGTGAAAGCGCATAATTCTAGCCGAAATCAGCAGGTAAAATAACGCTTTTGCCGTTTGAGCACCGCATGATCTGGAAACCCAATGTCACCGTTGCCGCCGTCGTCCAGCGCGACGGCAAGTTCCTGCTGGTCGAGGAAGAAACCGATGCCGGGCTGGCTTTCAACCAGCCGGCCGGACACCTGGAAGAGGGCGAGTCGCTGGTCGATGCCGTCGTGCGCGAGGCGCTGGAAGAAACCGCCTATCACTTCAAGCCGACGCATCTGGTCGGTATTTACAACTGGAAGCATCCGAGCAAGGATGTCACCTACCTGCGCTTCGCTTTCGCCGGGGAACTGCGCGGCTGGGAGGCCGAACGCAAACTGGACGACGGAATCGTGGCCGCCCGCTGGCTGACGCTGGATGAAATCAAGGTGACACAGGCGCGCCATCGCAGCCCGTTGATTCTGCGCTGCATCGAGGCTCTGCTTGCCGGCAAGCGCTATCCGCTCGATTTGCTGGTGCATTACGACTGATGGTTGGGCGCTTTTTTCTCGCGCTGCTGGTGTCATGGGTGGGGGCCGTGGCTGCCGAGGAAGTCGTGCCGGTCTGCTACGGCTACGGGTGCATCGCACAGGCGAAAATCATCTACAGCGAGGAACAACTGCGCGAGATTGGCCGCCAGTTGTCGGTTGCGGTCGACGCCGAAAATGAGCGCAAATTGCTGGCCGTCGCCATCGGCGAGCTATATGGCTGGGCTGGCCAGCAGTCCGATATCAAGAATGATCGTGGCGGCAACTATGCCGACGGACATACCCCGGGCAAGATGGACTGCATCGATCACTCGCAGTCGACAACGCGGCTCCTGAAGTTGCTGGAGGTGCGCGGCTACTTGCGCTGGCACCGGGTATTGCCGCCGGAGGTGCGGAGCCGGATGTTCCTGACGGTGCATTGGTCGGCAGTGATCGAAGAGACGCACACGGCTGGCGAGAAAAGCGATCGCGAGGCGCCACGCTTCGTCGTCGATAGTTGGTTTGTCGATAATGGACAGCCAGCGGTAATCCTGCCGCTGGCTGAATGGAAGAAGGGGGCGGGGCCCGATGTCTGAAAAAACGGTAGTGGTCGGCTTGTCCGGCGGAGTCGATTCGTCGGTGGCGGCCTTGCTGCTCAAGCGCCAGGGCTGGAAGGTGATCGGCCTCTTCATGAAGAACTGGGAGGATGACGATACCGAGGAGTACTGCTCGTCGCGCCAGGATTTGGTGGATGTGATGAGCGTCGCCGACAAGATCGGTATCGATGTCGAGGTGGTCAATTTCGCCGCCGAATACCGCGAGCGCGTGTTCGCCGAGTTCCTGCGCGAATACCAGGCCGGGAGGACGCCGAACCCGGACATCCTGTGCAACTCCGAAATCAAGTTCAAGGCCTTTCTCGATCACGCCATGAAGCTCGGGGCCAACAAGATCGCTACCGGCCACTACGCTGGCGTCCGCGAATTCAACGGACAGTTCCAGTTGCTGAAGGCCGAGGACGGCACCAAGGACCAGAGCTATTTTCTGTATCGGCTGAACCAGGCGCAGTTATCGAAGACGCTGTTTCCGCTGGCCGACATCTACAAGCGCGAGGTGCGCAAGATCGCCGAGGCTGAAGGCTTGCATGTTGCCGCCAAGAAGGATTCGACCGGTATCTGCTTCATCGGCGAACGGCCGTTCAAGGACTTCCTGGCCCGCTACCTGCTGCCGAAGAAGGGCGAAATCCGCCGTCTCGACGACGGCAAGGTGCTCGGCGAGCACGATGGCCTGATGTTCCATACGCTGGGCCAGCGCAAGGGTTTGCACATTGGCGGCCTGAAGGAAAAAGGCCAGCCGGGCGGCGGCGACCACGATGCGTGGTTTGTCGCCGGCAAGGACATGGCGAAGAACGTCCTGTATGTGGTGCAGGGGCACGATGACCCGGCGCTGCTCAAGGGCGATCTGGTGGCCGAGCAATTGAGCTGGGTTTCCGGCGCGGCGCCCCATACGCATTGGGTTTACACCGCCAAGCCGCGCTACCGGACGGCCGACCAGCCTTGCGAGGTCGAGCGCGTCGATGGCGAAAGCTGTGAAATTCGCTTCGCCGAACCACAGTGGGCGCTGACGCCGGGGCAGTCGGTCGTGCTCTACGAAAGCCGGGTGTGTCTTGGCGGTGGCGTGATTCGCTAGGTCCGCTCAGTCGTCGGTAGCGCGCATCTCGGACTGTTCGATGACGCCAAAAAAGGCGTGCAACAAGTCGGGGTCGTGCTTGTTGCCGCTTTCGCTGACCAGAATGTCCATCACTGCCCGATGTTTGCGCGCCTGGTGGTAAGGGCGCGTAACCGCCATCGCATCGTAGCAGTCGGTCAGCATGATGATCCGCGAAAACAGCGGTATCTCGGTGCCGCGTAATCCATCGGGGTAGCCCGAACCGTCGAAATGTTCATGGTGGTGGCGCACGATGCGCGCCACTTCGGGGGATTTTTCGTCGCCGATGGCAAGGATGATGCGCTCGCCGATTACCGCGTGCTGTTTCATGCACTCCCATTCGTCGTCGTCGAACGGGGTGGGTTTGCGCAGGATGCGGTCGGGAATACCGATCTTGCCGAGATCGTGGAACTGGGCGCCGAGGGCGAGCATTTCCAGTTCGCGTGCCGAAAGATCGATCTGGCGCCCGAGTTCTGCCGAAAGCTGGACGACGCGTTCCGAGTGGATGCGGGTGTGCAGGTCGCGCTCGCCAAGAGCCACGGTCAGCGAGCGCATGATGTTTTCCATCGGCAAGGTAGCACGCTTGATGTCCAACGTCGTCGTTCTCCGTTCAGGGCTGCAATGGTCCAAGGTTGACCACGGAATCGGTCGCGGGTTGCATGCAACGGCGCACCGTTTACAGACCTGGGTGACATGCTGTCTGTCTTTCGGATTCGTCCGCTTCAGTCGTGTGGCGTCGTGTCTGTGAAAGACGGGCGCTGGAGCAGTTTTCCGTAGAGTTTTGCCAGATTGGGGTGGCTCGTTTGCCAGTCGATACCGGGGAAACGGAAGCACAGGTAGCCGAGCGCCATGCCGACGGCGATGTCGGCCAGCGAAATATGCGTGCCCATGCAGTACGCGTTGTCCCCGAGTTCCTTGGCCATGAATGCCAGGCTGCGTTCGATCTTGCCGCGCTGGCGCAGTATCCAGTCGCCGCTTTTCTGACCTTCCGGGCGCCGGCTTTCCAGCAGGGCACTGATGGCGGCGTCACAAAGCCCGTCGGCCAGGGCTTCCCAGCGCTTGACCTCGGTCCGTTCGCGGTTGGATGCCGGAAACAGCTTGTTGTTCGGCGCGGCGTTGTCGATGTATTCGACGATAACGCGCGAGTCGAACAAGGGTGTGTCGTCGTCGATCACCAGCACGGGAATCTTGCCCAGCGGGTTGATGTCCGGTACCCCGCTGTCAGCCAGCCAGGGCGAGTCGATCACGAAATCGTAGTCGATTTTCTTTTCCGCCAGCACGATGCGCACTTTGCGCACGAACGGGCTGCTATGCGATCCGATCAGCTTCATCGCGTGTTCTCTGATTTGGGGGAGGCCATTATAGCGTGTGGCGACGGGGTCGCCGGGCAGGTAAAATTACGGGCTTACCGAAAAGGACGTGGCCATGAACTTCAATCCCCTGACTGCACTTTCCCCGCTCGATGGCCGTTACGCCGGCAAGGTCGACGCCTTGCGCGAGCATTTTTCCGAGTTCGGCCTGATCCGCGCCCGCCTGAAGGTCGAAATCGAATGGCTGAAGGCGCTCGCCGCCGAGTCGCATTTCTCGGAAATTGCCCCTTTTTCACCGTCGACCGTAGCTGAGCTCGATGCGCTGGTTGCCAACTTCACGGTCGAGCAGGCCGCCGAGGTCAAGGCCGAGGAAGCCGTCACCAACCATGATGTCAAGGCGCTGGAATACTGGATCAAGAAGAACACCAAGGGCAACGCCGAGGTGACCAAGGTCAGCGAGTTCATCCACTTCGCCTGCACCTCCGAGGACATCAACAACCTGTCGCACGCACTGATGTGCCAGGGCGCCCGCGAACAGGCCATGTTGCCGATGCTGGACAAGGTCATCGCCAAGCTGGTCGAACTGGCCCACGCCTACGCCGACATCCCGATGATGAGCCGCACGCACGGCCAGCCGGCGACCCCGTCGACCATGGGCAAGGAAATGGCCAACACCGCCTACCGCCTGCAACGCGCCCGCGCCCGCATCGCCCAGGTTGAACTGCTCGGCAAGATCAACGGCGCCGTCGGCAACTACAACGCCCACCTCGCCGCCTACCCCGGCTACGACTGGGAAGGCTTCGCCAAGCGCTTCGTCGAGTCGCTCGGCCTGACCTTCAACCCCTACACCATCCAGATCGAGCCGCACGACGCGCTGGCCGAACTGTTCGACGCCTTTGCCCGCGCCAACAGCATCCTGGTCGACCTCGATCGCGACATCTGGGGCTACATCTCGCTCGGCTTCTTCAAACAGAAGGTCAAGGCCGGCGAAATCGGCTCGTCGACCATGCCGCACAAGGTCAATCCGATCGACTTCGAGAACTCCGAAGGCAACCTCGGCCTGGCCAACGCCATGCTCAAGTTCCTCGCCGAAAAGCTGCCGATCTCGCGCTGGCAACGCGACCTGACCGACTCGACCGTGCTCCGCAACATGGGCGTCGGCCTCGGCTACGCGCTGCTCGGCTACGACTCGCTGTTGAAGGGCCTGGGCAAGTTGGAAATCAACGCCGACCTGATGCAAGCCGACCTCGACGCCAACTGGGAACTGCTGGCCGAGCCGATCCAGACCGTGATGCGCCGTTACGCCGTGCCGAATGCCTACGAAAAGCTCAAGGAGCTGACGCGTGGCACCCGCGTTTCGCGGGAAGGCATGCAAGCCTTTGTATCGACGCTGGAAATTCCCGAGGCCGCCAAGGCCGAACTGCTCAAGCTGACGCCGTGGGATTACACCGGCAAGGCGGCCGAACTGGCGAAGCGCATCTAGGCCATGCAGTGCAGCAAATGCAGGCAGGAAGTTCCCGCCGACGCCATCTATTGTCCGCATTGCACCGGTGACGGCAGGACAAGCGACCGCGAAGTCATACGCGGTGGCGTGGTGGGAGGTGTGATTGGCTTGCTCGTCGGGCTCGTGCCGGCGCTGCTGATTCTTTACATCTACGGCGCCGAGCGCGGCATCAAGGCCATTGCACTGACCGTACCGATCGCCACTTTCACCACCGGGCTGATCATCGGTCTGGTCAAAGCCAAACGGGAATGGAAATAATGTCTTTTGCCGAAAACCTGAAAAAACTTCCGGGAATTTCCCATCTTGCTGCGGTCAACCTGCTGGACAAGGCAGAAATGGTCGTCGCTACCATCGAGAACAAGCCGGGCAGCCAGGGCTCGCTCGCGGTGTACAACCATCTGGCGCAGACCTACGGCTCGATCAACCTCGAAGCCGCCAAAAAGGGTCTGGAAATTTTCGCCGAGCATACCGAGGATGCGCGGAACAATCCCGGCAAGCATCCCAATATCGACCGCTTGATCACCATCGAACAGGGTGGCCCCGCGTTGCGCGTCAAGCACGTCTTTGCCGTCTGACCCACTTGCAAGCCTGAGTGGCTCGGCCGACGCATTTGTTGGTCTTGACCAATAGTCTGCTTTCTACTGCAGACGCTTTTGCACACAAGTCAGCACACTACATTTCTTGCCAAAACTTTGGGTCGACCGCGACGGTCAGCGTAGTGGCCGCGCCATCAGGTCATGCAGCAATTGCGTGTAAGTGCGAACCAAGGTCGCGTCGGTGGGCAGGTAGCGGCCAATTCTTTCCCGCTGGGTTGCCCGATAGGCATCTGCTTCGGCATCGTGCTGGTAAATCGCCTCCAGAAGGCGCTCGGCACCTAGATCGGCGCGGTTCTCCGGGTAAAAGTAACCCAGGTCCGGGCAAAGATGGGCGTTGTGAATCAACGGGTAGCCTTGCCAGCAGACTTCCAGATAGAAATAGTTCAACGGGTTTTCCATCTGATGAGAGATCACGATGTCCGTTTGTTCAGCAAGGAAGGCCGGCGTTTCGTAGCGACCTAGAAACACTGCTTTATGTTGCCGCACGATGTCGAGTTGATTCATGAGCGCAATGAATTCCGGGCTTTGCGTTGCGATCTGCTCGGAATTGGTCACGCTGAGGAGCGCGATGGCCTCCGGATGCTGCCGATAGGCCAGTTCGGCAATCAAAATTGGGTAAAGGCAGAACTTGACCAGATCAATGTTGGGCTCCATCACCACCAGGCGTCGCGGGGAATCCAGCCGCGCTTGATAGATGCCCCCATTCGGCAAGTCCTTGCTGCGCTGTTCGAGAAAGATAGGGCTCCAGACGAAAGGTGCGGTTTCGGCGGGGTGCCGGCGCAATACCTCAAAGAATGACCGACTGTTGTTGGCAACTTGCGGAATCATCCAGATTGCGTCATAGCGTTGATTGACGAAAAGGCCATAACCCCACAGCGGGCGATTGAACAGAATGGACTCCATGGCATGGATGTACTCGAATCCGCAACAATAGGAGACTAATCGTGTTCCGCGCTGTTTCAGGTACGAGGTCTGGTTCTCGTCGATCTGACCACCCAATTCGATCAAGATATCCAACTCGTCCTTGGCAGAGTCGAATGATCGGGTAAGCCAGCGTTCAAGATCCCAGTGGAGCCGTTCGGTGATCCGGATAGCCGTGGTGTTTACCAGCACGACTTTGGCAACGTTGGCGCAGTTCCGCAGAGCTTCGGCAAGGAAGACGGCATTCTGTTTGATCCCGTTGTTCCAGAGGGTCTCATCTTCATTTTTTAGGCCGATGGTAATACCGATGGTCAGGTTCATGGGTGTAGAATCAACGGGTTTGCGCTGGTACTTAAAGTTCGATATGCGAAATGGGAGCGTCGGGATCGCACGATGATTTTCAATGTTTATGCTTGGTTGCGATCGGTTGTTTTGATTTTGACCATATGTGAAATATTTCCTTGCGAGAAAACGGGTGCATGGTAGCTTCCCTTTGCGATTTCGGGAGCGAATTGATCGCATTTTCCTGAGCGGCTCTTTCTTTTTGGAAAGATACTTTCTTGTTGCAGGAACGCGGGTTTGAATGGTCTCAAGCGATTTTTTGGTCGCATGATAGAAGCGGCGTGGATTTGCTTCTGTTTTGCTGACGGTACCGGTAGTGCAGGTGTCTGGGTGAAAGTCGCATGCGTGCAGGAATGATATATGAATAAGATATACAAGGTAATCTTCTGTAAACGCACAGGAAAACGCATCGCCGTCAGCGAATGCACCAAATCCTCGGGCAAGCAGTCAGGAGGAAAGGCTGCGGTTTGCGTCGCAGCAGCGGCTTTTGCGGCGGGAATTGCCTTGTTGGGGGATGCTCAGGCGCAGCTGGCAAATCCTGAGGCGGCTTGCACCTCCGGGAGTGGGGGTAATATGTATTCAGGCAATATAAATTGCGTGAATTACGTAAATAATACCCGTGTGTTGGTAAATAGCTTGTCGACGTCTACTTCGACAACTGTAAATAGCCTGAGTACCGGCCTGAGCACGACGAACAGTAATGTCGACAGCCTGTCTGCCGGCCTCAGCAGCCTCTCGACCGGGGTCAGCAGCTTGTCCACGGGCCTGAGCAGCGTCAGCACGGGGGTTTCCTCGCTGAGCACGGGCGTGTCCAGTCTCAGCACGTCGACCTCGACGGGATTGAGTACAGCGACTAGCCGAATCAATAGTCTCTCCACAGGTGTCTCGTCCCTTAGTACTTCGACCTCGACGGGCATCAGCAGCCTGTCCACGGGCCTGAGCAGCGTCAGCACGGGGATCTCCTCGCTGAGCACGGGCGTGTCCAGTCTCAGTACCTCGACTTCGACCGGCATCAGCAGCCTGTCCACGGGCTTGAGCAGCGTCAGCACGGGGATCTCCTCGCTGAGCACGGGCGTGTCCAGTCTCAGTACCTCGACTTCGACCGGCATCAGCAGCCTGTCCACGGGCTTGAGCAGCGTCAGCACGGGGATCTCCTCGCTGAGCACGGGCGTGTCCAGTCTCAGCACGTCGACTTCGACCGGCATCAGCAGCCTGTCCACAGGCCTGAGCAGCGTCAGCACGGGCGTCTCGTCCCTGAGCACGGGCGTGTCCAGTCTCAGCACCGGGGTGTCCAGTCTCAGTACCTCGACCTCGACGGGCATCAGCAGTCTGAGCACGGGTGTTTCCTCACTCAGCACGTCGACCTCGACCGGGATCAGCAGCCTGTCCACGGGCCTGAGCAGCGTCAGCACGGGGATCTCCTCGCTGAGCACGGGCGTGTCCAGTCTCAGCACCGGGGTGTCCAGTCTCAGTACCTCGACCTCGACGGGCATCAGCAGCCTGTCCACGGGCCTGAGCAGCGTGAGTACGGGCGTATCGTCCCTGAGCACGGGCGTTAGCAGTCTCTCCACCGGCGTCAGCAGTCTGAGCACGGGTGTTTCCTCACTCAGCACGTCGACCTCGACCGGGATCAGCAGCCTGTCTACGGGCCTGAGCAGCGTCAGCACGGGCGTGTCCAGTCTCAGTACTTCGACCTCGACGGGTATCAGCAGTCTCTCCACCGGTGTCAGCAGTCTGAGCACGTCGACCTCGACCGGGATCAGCAGCCTGTCCACGGGCCTGAGCAGCGTCAGCACGGGCGTGTCGTCCCTGAGCACGGGCGTGTCCAGTCTCAGTACCTCGACTTCGACCGGGATCAGCAGCCTGTCCACGGGCCTGAGCAGCGTGAGTACGGGCGTATCGTCCCTGAGCACGGGCGTTAGCAGTCTCTCCACCGGCGTCAGCAGTCTGAGCACGGGTGTTTCCTCGCTCAGCACGTCGACCTCGACCGGGATCAGCAGCCTGTCTACGGGCCTGAGCAGCGTCAGCACGGGCGTATCGTCGCTGAGCACGGGGGTTAGTAGTCTCTCCACCGGTGTCAGCAGTCTGAGCACCTCGACCTCGACCGGGATCAGCAGCCTGTCCACGGGCCTGAGCAGCGTCAGCACGGGCGTGTCGTCCCTGAGCACGGGCGTGTCCAGTCTCAGTACCTCGACCTCGACGGGTATCAGCAGTCTCTCCACCGGCGTCAGCAGTCTGAGCACTTCGACCTCGACCGGGATCAGCAGTCTGTCCACGGGCCTGAGCAGCGTCAGCACGGGCGTGTCGTCGCTGAGCACGGGGGTGTCCAGTCTCAGTACTTCGACCTCGACGGGTATCAGCAGTCTCTCCACCGGCGTCAGCAGTCTGAGCACTTCGACCTCGACCGGCATCAGCAGTCTCTCTACCGGCGTCAGCAGTCTGTCCACGGGCCTGAGCAGCGTCAGCACGGGTGTGTCGTCGCTGAGCACGGGGGTGTCCAGTCTCAGTACTTCGACCTCGACGGGTATCAGCAGTCTCTCCACCGGCGTCAGCAGTCTGAGCACTTCGACCTCGACCGGGATCAGCAGTCTGTCCACGGGCCTGAGCAGCGTCAGCACGGGCGTGTCGTCGCTGAGCACGGGGGTGTCCAGTCTCAGTACTTCGACCTCGACGGGTATCAGCAGTCTCTCCACCGGCGTCAGCAGTCTGAGCACTTCGACCTCGACCGGCATCAGCAGTCTCTCTACCGGCGTCAGCAGTCTGTCCACGGGCCTGAGCAGCGTCAGCACGGGTGTGTCGTCGCTGAGCACGGGGGTGTCCAGTCTCAGTACTTCGACCTCGACCGGCATCAGCAGTCTGTCCACGGGCCTGAGCAGCGTCAGCACGGGTGTGTCGTCGCTGAGCACGGGGGTGTCCAGTCTCAGTACTTCGACCTCGACGGGCATCAGCAGTCTGTCCACGGGCCTGAGCAGCGTCAGCACGGGCGTGTCGTCGCTGAGCACGGGGGTGAGCAGTCTCTCCACCGGCGTCAGCAGTCTGAGCACGGGTGTTTCCTCACTCAGCACGTCGACCTCGACCGGGATCAGCAGTCTGTCCACGGGCCTGAGCAGCGTGAGTACGGGTCTGAGCACGACCAACAGTGGGCTGATCAGCCTTTCGACCTCGACCTCGACCGGTATTAGCAGTTTGTCTACCAGCTTCAGTAGCGTCAGTACGGGATTCTCGTCTTTGAGTACTGGTATTAGCAGCTTGAGTACAGGCCTGAGTTCTACCAACTCCTCGCTATCAACGCTGTCTACCGCGGTGTCGCCTATTGTTGATGCTCAGAATGCGGCTACGCCCAGAGGGGCGACGGTCGTGGCGAGTATTGCCGGAGGTGCCGCGGGATCTGGGAGCATAGTTACGCAGGGTCGAGGTTTTGATAATACTGTAGTGCAGACCGTTTCAAATGCTGCGGGCTGTTCGGTAGCCAATGGTGTTGACTCGACAGCCACCGGCACCTGTGCGGGAGCTGGAACTTTGATTGGGGTCAATGGTGCGACGCGTACGGTTGTCGCGACAGGAGCCACGGCATACGGGGCGCAATCGCTGGCGCAGGATACGAACACCACAGCGATCGGCTTCCGGGCAACTGCGAGGTATGCTGGATCGGTTGCCATCGGCTATCAAGCGCAGGCTATTGCAGATCCTGCTACCGCTGTTGGTGCGAATTCACTCGCTTCGGGTAATGATTCTGTGGCTTTGGGTGCAGGAGCTCAGGCGACTGCCGATCGCTCGGTGGCACTAGGCGCGTATTCGGTGGCAAATCAGCCCAATACCGTTTCGGTGGGTGCCCCGGGCTCGGAGCGCAGGATTACCAACGTGGCGCCAGGCATATATGCAACCGATGCGGTCAATGTTTCGCAGCTTCAAGGAGTGCAACAAAATATCGATAATGTCGCTAACATAGCTTATTCCGGTATTGCCATGAGCTTTGCTATGTCGGGTGCCTACATGCCAAGTCTCGAACCTGGCGAAAAAGCACTTGGGCTGGGAGTGGGCACATTTCAGAGTCGTAGCGCCGTTGCACTCAACTTCAAGCAGATGGGCGAGGATGGCAAAATGTCTTGGGGCGCGGGTGTGTCTTCAACTGGAGATCAGTGGGGCATGAACGTGGGTGTTGGCTGGAAGTGGAAATGATCATCTGCCAATCGTTTTAATATTTTTTCCAGCCAGGTAATGTGCCCGCCTTGAAGGGTGCCATTTTGCTAGTCTGAGTGCCATGCGCATTGGAATTTCAACGCTTAGTACTGCAGAACAGAATATTTGGTCTGCAGGTATTACACAGAACGCGCTGTTCCTGGCGAAACTGCTACGGAGCATTCCCTTCGTCAGCGACGTGGTGTTGCTGGATGCAGGCAGCGAAGACAGTCTTGGGCCTCAGGTAGATCTCGACTGGTTTGGCACGCGCTTGCTCAAGCTGCGGAACGCTACTGATTGTGTTGACGTCATAATCGAAATGGTTGGGGCAATTGATACCGCTTGGCTTCAATTGCAGCAGGCTCGGGGTAAAAAGACGGTTTGGTATTGCGTGGGGCATCCCTATGCTGGCTTGGTGGAGCCCTCAATCTTCAAGGACAGTGGATTTTTCTTGCCTCCGGATCGCCACGATGCAATTTGGCTTTTGCCGGAATATGCGGCTTTTACCCAGATGTTGCAGACGCTTCATCGGAGCCCAGTTTTTGAAACACCATACCTTTGGGATCCTGTATTTCTTAAGCTGCGCATTGATGAACTGGCTAAGTCAGGCTTGCAATTTGGCTATGCGCCGTATGCCAATAGTCCAAGTGGTGAGGCTGCCTCGGGTTGGAATTTGGCGATATTTGAGCCTAATCTCTCTCCGACGAAATCGGGGCTCATTTCGATGCTGGTAGCGGACGCTGCGTGTCGAAAAATGCCTGAGTCTATCCGGCAGTTGAATGTGCTAAATACGCAGCACCTGGTGGAGCATCCTACGTTGCTGCATTTTGCCAATGCATTGGATTTGGTGCGCAATCACCGAGCCATATTTACTGGCCGTCACGACACTGCTGGATTTATGCTTGGCAATCAGATTGATGCCGTTTTATCGCATCAATGGACAAACGACCAGAACTACTTATATCTGGATGTCTTGTATGGCAATTATCCGCTAATCCACAACTCGCCCTGGCTTAAGGATGCCGGATATTATTACCCCGATTTTGAGGTTCAGGTTGGTGCAACGGAGTTGCTCCGGGCGAAGTCAAATCATTGTCAGGATATGAAAGAGTATGCCAAACGCACTTCAAGAATATTGGAGCGTGTGTCAATAAGCTACCAACCCAACGTTTTGGCATTTGCCGACTTGTTGCGGGTGTTATGCCATGATCGGCCACAATGGCTGGAAGCCTGATGAATATGCACCGACACCGCTTGCGCATTGGTATTACGTTGTTTGTAAGAAAAGGGGCGCAGTCCATTTGGGAAAACGGCATATTCCAGAACTGTTTTTTCCTGGCCAATCTCCTTCGTTGCTCTCCTGTCGTGGCCGATGTGTCGCTGGTTTGCAGTGGCGATGGCGATGCGCAGGACAGGGAGCGATTCCTGGCAGACTCTCCCGTGCCCTGGATGAACGAGCAAGAGGCGTTTCAGACGCTGGATGTACTGATCGAAATGAGCAGCACGCTCGCGGATGACTGGACGGTGCCTTTTCGTGCGCGCGGAGGCAGGATTGTCGCCTGCTGCGTCGGTAATGACTTCGTGATTGATGCCGAAAGGCTGGCTTTTGGCCTGCCTCATGGCCGTCTGGTGCCGCAAACGCAGCGCGATGCAGTGTGGACACTGGAGGAATACCGTAAAACCTGCAAGCCTTACTACGAGGTACTGTTTCGCGCACCGGTTTCCATCATGCCGCATCTTTGGGCGCCAGACTTCATCGATCGCAGTGTTGTGCCAGGGGGCTTCACCTATCAACCAGGGAAAAAACGCTGGCGGGTTGCGATCGTCGAGCCCAATATCTGCATGGTCAAGACTTGTCATCTGCCTATGCTGCTGTGTGAATCAGCGCATCGCTTGAATCCCGATGCGCTCGAGGGAGTGCGAGTATTCAATACCGTCCATCTCAAGGATCACCCAGTCTTCAATCCATTTGCCAATAGCCTGGATATCGTGCGCCATGGCCTAGTCTTGTTTGAAGGGCGCTTGCCAATGGTTGAAATCCTTCCTCATCATGCGGATGCACTGGTTTGCCATCAATGGGAAAATGCCCAGAACTATGTGTATTACGAAGCGCTGTATGGCGGATTTCCTCTAATTCATAACTCGGATCTGCTGCAGGGCTGCGGCTATCGTTACCACGGCTGCGATTGTGAAGAAGGGGGGCGAGTGCTGATTGAGGCCTGGCAAACACATGATGCACAGTTGGCCGACTATCGGGCGCGGGCGCAGCGCTATCTGGAATTACTTGATCCGGCAAATCCGGCCAATATAGAAACCTATACTCAGGCACTTATGAAGGTGCTTGAATCCTGAGCGAATTGTCATGTTCCAGTTTCAGCCTATGAGTGACTTTGCTTCAGCTATATGGCGTTGCCGATATGGTGTTCGCCGCATGATGCTGTTGGCGGCCTGTGGTGCCGGATTTGCTCATGCGCAAGGCGTGCTTGCACCACCACAGCCGGCGCGGGTGCAGAATGCCTTATCTACGGCGGCAGCCAACGTCGGGCTAAGCGCCTGCAAGCCGGCGCTGGAGAGGCTCTCCACTCTTGCTATCAATGGCACGCGCAATAACGATGTGCTGCTCGACTGGGATCGCAAGCGTCCTGCCACCAGTCCCGTGTTCGCTTTAATAGGGCTTGAATACCCCAATGGTGGTGCTGCCATGTCCGTCACGACCATACCCGATGGAGCGGGTGGCTGCTCGGTTTCAGGCGAACGGATTTCCTCGGCACCGATAGCTTGCGAGGCGGTAGCCTCTCAGGAGTTAAGAGGGTACAGCGCCACGCGCTTGTTGGCGAATATGACGGTCTACACAGATGGCAAGGATCCTAACTCTACAGTGTCGTTGATCGACACGCCTCCGGGATGCCTGGTGATTCGACGTTATGTCGAATTCAACTGGAAGGCGCGTAGCAAGTAAGGCCCTCCTCTGTCATTGCTGCACTAACTTCAAAAGCATTACGGTAGATCGGAGAGTCGTTGTCGTATGTCGGACAGTTTCCATAAACCGAGACACCGATCAAACATCGGTACTGCGATACCATCCCCATATACGATGCATTCATGGCTTCCTTCAATAAGCACGGTTTGCGGAGGCGGAAGTTGATAGGGCGGCATTTCAAGATTTATCGGTGTCCACTCCCCCGTCCTGATATTGCCGTTTCGCGGGTAAGTTCTATAGGTAAACGTAGTCGTTAAAAGGTATTTCGCTTTACTGCGAACCAAATTTCGGAGGGCACGAAAAACGTCTGTATGCGAAAAGTGAAACAGGCAGTCTCTGCAAAATACAAGGTCGCAAGCCGGCAGATCTTCAGTGAGCAAGTCCAGGTGTAAAAATTGCCGATTTGGCGACCCATAGCGTTTCTGATTGGATTTGACCAAGTCATTGACGATGTCCGCGCCAATGTATTGGATACCGGAGAGATCCACTCGCTGCATCCAGTGGAAGTCACCACAGGGTATATCCAAAATCGATTTGACTCCAATACGGCCAAGTAATTCCGGCAACTCCCGAATGATGCGTTCAGTATTTCGGTGATCCGAGCCGCTGCCAGACAAGCTTTCTTGCGAGGGCCAAGTGTGACGCTCGTAGATATCCTGAAATATTTTGCTGGTTGATTCTTCGCTCATTATTTGGGTATTCAATGTGACTTTATTGCCCAACTACTGCTAGTTGGCGATTGCTGTTAATTGCATGCTGTGCCGATCCTGTGCTGCCATGAGTATAGGGCGTATCTCATTGGCGATGCCAAGGTAGTGAACGCATAGGCTATTGTCCTGTTGGAAAAACCACGGTGTATTCAACGCGATACAGTCAATTCCAGAGTCTGGCTTCCAATCCTGCTCCATAATGAGAGCTTCGCAAAATACAGCTTGGTCACCTCCGCTGGCATACACATCCGATTTGTTTTCTATATTTTCAATCTGTTGCCAGATCAATTGAATCAAGCGTAGGTTGTCCTCAGTGTTGCGCAATCCAACAATACCGGAATTGATCAACCAATTTCCAATATCGTGCGCCACTAGGATATTGCGGTTGTTCAGAAGGAAGCTCAGGGGTTGAGTCTGATTGAGAAACAACATATCGGCATCGACCCAAACCAGCCATTGGTGTTTTGCCAAATGCTTTTGCATGAACCATGGCTTTAGCCAGTTTGCAGTGATTTCAGCGGGTGCTTCCCAAGGGATTTGTCTATAAGCATGAAGCGTATAGCCGTGTCGTAAGCAATATCGGGTGAGGTTGGCTTCTGCAATGGCGCCAAAGCTGGCAATATTTGGTGTGTAGCAGGTAATCAATGCGATGTCGCAGCCTGGGTTGATTACTTTGTAGGGCGCGGTGTCAGAAATGGCATAAGCGGGAAATGACAACAACGGCACCCCCTTTTGGAGATAATCGCCAATGTGCCCGAAAATGGCTTTTCGGAGTATGGCAGGTACACCGCCATAGCCTTGAATCTCATTGAGAATCAGACACCATACCGCCGGGTGAGCCCAACGAGTATTGCCGCGTGCGATGCAGCCAAGTGCGCAGTAATATCCGCCGATATTGGCGTCAGGCTCAAGATATTCAAAGTCATTATATAGAGCCAACTCATCGGTGATGTTGAAGTTGACTTTCGCAAGTGAAATCAAGTTCAGAAGCACAGTATGTGTGCTGTGGTTATTTCTCCAGACTTGCAGTGCCAATTGATGGTGATGTTGACCTTGACCATCGGGCGACCAAATGGACGGTAGCACATAATCCCGGCCGGCGGCCATTGTTTCGACCGGATGCATGCCGTAGACCACACAGTCGTCGGAAAAGCAGACTAACAAGGCATCCTGTGGAAGCTTCGTCAGATGATGGAGAATCAATTCCAGTCTGAACAGGATTCTATGGGGGCCATGATCCAGTCCAAGCAGTGAGGCCGTGTGATGCTGATAGCCCATCTGCGCACAATAGTGCCGGTGATTTTCGAGCGCTAAAGGCTCGTCGTGATACAGCAACGTTAAACAAAGCGTTGTCATGGGAATTCCACCTTCGGGTTCCGGGAAGTCATCAGGCCTAAACAAAAGTAGCTATGGCGATCATAACGATGCACTGAACTTCATGGTTGCCACTTCCCGTTCGATCTCCCGATTATCCTCCGATGGTTGAAATGCCCCCGGTATTGGTCGTGCTTGCATGTGGTGAATAGCACTGGATCCTTTCTTTCGAGGGGCTTAGTCGTTTCACACCACCGCACCGTCCTCATTGGCACCTTCGACGACTTTTTTCGGCTTGGGCGCGAACTGTTCGCGCGAGACGCCGAGCCACATGACCAGCGGGCTGGCGACCAAGACTGACGAGTAGATGCCGAAGCAGATACCGATGGTCAGGGCCATCGCGAAGTAGTGCAGGGTTTCGCCACCGAAGATCAGCATCGACAGCACCATCAGCTGGGTGCTGCCATGGGTGATGATCGTTCGCGAGATGGTGCTGGTGATGGCGTGGTCGAGTACCTGCGGTGTGGTCAGGCCGCGCGACTTCTTGAAGGTTTCGCGCACGCGGTCGAAGACGACGACCGACTCGTTGACCGAGTAGCCGAGTACGGCGAGCACAGCGGCCAGCACCGACAGCGAGAACTCCCACTGGAAGAAGGCGAAGAAGCCGAGAATGATGATGACGTCGTGCAGGTTGGCGATGATCGCGGACACCGAGAAGCGCCATTCGAAGCGGAAGGCTAGGTAAATGACGATGCCGATGACGACCAGCAGGAGCGCCATGGCGCCGTTCTCGGCCAGTTCCTTGCCGACCTGCGGGCCGACGAACTCGACGCGGCGCAACTGGGCGCCCGGCGCCTCGGCTTCCAGCGACTGCATGACCGCTGCGCCGAGTTGCGAGGTGTTCTGGTCGCCCTTGAGCGGCAGACGAATCATCACGTCCTGCGACGAACCAAAGTTCTGTACCGAGAAATCGCTGAAGCCGGACTTGCCGAGTGCGCCGCGAATCTTTTCCAGATCGGCGGCCTGCGTGTAATTGACCTCGATCAGCGTGCCGCCGGTGAATTCGACCGACAGGTGCAGCCCCTTGGTGAGCAGGAAGGCCACGGCGAGCAGGAAGGTCACCAGCGAGATGATGTTGAACTTCAGCGCATGGCGCATGAAGGGGATGTCTTTTTTGATGCGGAAAAATTCCATGACCGTTTTCCCTTATTTCTGGTCGTTGACCGCAGCAGGGCTGGCGTTGATGCCTGGTTTCCAGATCTGGCCAATGGAAACCTTGGTCAGTTTCTTCTGGCGGCCGTAGATCAGGTTGA
>Ga0209310_1000521_pt1 | contig 41734 bp, 38 predicted proteins | sample AD_UKC030_MetaG_FD_184415 | JGI IMG/M metagenome (GOLD analysis project Ga0209310, IMG submission 184415) | Active sludge microbial communities of municipal wastewater-treating anaerobic digesters from USA - AD_UKC030_MetaG (SPAdes) (version 2) | ecosystem: Engineered > Bioreactor > Anaerobic >...
GGCATCACGGTACGCGCCGACAACATGAAGGCTGCGCTGACTCAGGGCTTCGCTACCGCCACCGACCTTGCCGACTACCTGACCAAGAAGGGCCTGCCCTTCCGCGACGCCCACGAAGCGGTCGGCCATGCCGTCAAGGCGGCCGAAGCCAAGGGCGTCGATCTGCCACAACTGAGCCTCGACGAAATCCGCGCCTTCTGCCCGCAAGTGGAAAACGACGTTTTTTCCGTGTTGACCGTGGAAGGCTCGCTGGCCAGCCGCAATCACATCGGCGGCACGGCGCCCGAACAGGTCAAGGCGGCGATCCGGCGCGCCCGCAGCCGCCTCCAGGGGCAGTGATCGCCCCGATGATCGCGAACTGATGAAAAAGCTCGGCAAATACGAACTGATCAGGAAACTCGGCGACGGCGCGACCAGCACCGTCTACCTCGGCCGTGACCCATTTACCCAGCGGCCCGTCGCGATCAAGGTCGCCACGCCGGACATCCTGCACGACCCGGAAAAGGGTCAGCTCTACAGCAGTCTGTTCCTCAACGAAGCCTCGCTGGTCGGCAAGCTCAATCACCCGCACATTGTCCAGATCTACGATGCCGTCGTTGCCGAGAACCTCTGCTACATCGTCATGGAATACGTTCCCGGCGGCACGCTGGAAGCCCATGCCCAGCCCGGCCACCTGTTGCCAATCGACCGCGTTGTCGAGCTGATTTTCAAATGCACGCGCGCTCTCGATTATGCCTATCGTCTTGGCATCACCCACCGCGACATCAAGCCAGCCAACATCCTGCTCGCCGGCGCTTCGGACATCAAGCTTTCCGACTTCGGCGCCGCCATCATCAACAACGCCAGCAGCACACGCACCCAGATCACCGGTATCGGATCGCCCGCCTACATGTCGCCGCAGCAGGTCCAGGAACAATATCTCGACCACCGTACCGATATCTACTCCCTGGGTGTCGTCATGCACCAGTTGTTGACCGGCGAGCTGCCATTCGCCTCCAGTAACCACTACAGCATGGTCTATCAGATCGTCAATGGCACAGCGTCCATACCTTCGGCCCAACGCCCCGGCCTGCCGCCAATACTCGACGAAATCGTCGGCCGCGCGATGGCCAAGTCGCTCGAAGCACGCTACCCGACCTGGGCCGCATTCGCCCACGATCTGGCACAGGCCGTGCGCAGCGGACAACTGAAAACGCCGCGCAGCGAATTTGCCGACACCGAGAAATTCGCCACACTGCGTGCCCTGCCCTTCTTCAGCGACTTCAGCGATGTCGAAATTTGGGAAGCCTTGCGCTTCGCGGACTGGCAGCGCGTCGCGCCGGGCACGACGATCATGCGCGACGGCGAACCGGGCAATTTCTTCTGCTTCGTCGCCGACGGTGAACTCGCGGTCAGCAAGAACGGCATCCGCCTCAGCACGCTGACCAGCGGCGAATGCTTCGGCGAAATGGCGGTCATCCGCCGGCACGGCCACATGCGTAGCGCCGATGTCGTCGCCGAAAGCGCGGCGAACATCATCACGGTTCGCGGCGAAGCTCTGGACAAGGCCTCCGAATCCTGCCGGATGCACTTCTACCAGGCTTTCCTCGACGTGCTGGCGACCCGGCTGGCGCTTTCCAACCAGCGTATCGCTGCCGTTTAGCTTCTCTCGGTTTTCGCCAGGCAGGCTTCAGCTTCGCCCGCTGTTTCGTATAAATGCGCCGCCACTTTCCTTTTCTCCAGCGCCTCGCCGAGTTTGACGCGCAGGAAGGTGTTCGAGGTGTAGCGCGTCACATCATGGTAATGGCGCTCGACGACCCCCTTGACCATGGCGATGTAGTCATCGACAAGTTCGGGCAGGATCGCGAAGCGGTCGTAATTGACGACGGCGAACACGCGGTGGCCGACCTGCTTGAGACACTCGTCAACTGCCTGCTCGACGCGCGCAATGTCATCCTTGCTGCGGATATCCAGCCCTTCGAAATTGAGGAAGAAAAGATTCTTCTCCGCATCGTAGGTCAGGCGCTGAGACAGCGGAATTTTCAGCATTTGCGCCCTGATCTTCATCGGCTCGTCCTGGAAGATGCGGCTATCCATCAGCACTGGCGGCGAACGCATGATCGGTGCGAAATCCATCCGGTCGAGAATGTCCTTCTGCAGATCGACACCCGGTGCGATTTCAATCAGTTCCAGGCCTTCGGTACTTAGTCTGAACACGCAGCGCTCAGTCACGTAGAGTACCGTTTTTCCCCATTTGGCGGCCTGCGCGCCGCTGAAGGTACGGTGCTCGACCTCGGTAACGAATTTGCACGCCTTGCCATCCTCAAGAATTTTCAGTTTTCCGGCGTCGACCGCAACATCGAGATTGCCAGCGGTGAAGGTGCCGACAAATACGACTTTCTTGGCATTCTGCGAAATATCGATGAAGCCTCCGGCACCAGCCAGCCGCGGCCCGAATTTCGAAACGTTCAGGTTGCCCTGCTGGTCGGCCTGGGCCAACCCGAGGAAGGCGATGTCGAGACCGCCTCCCTGATAGAAGTCGAACTGGCTGGGCTGGTCGATGATCGCCTGGGCATTGGTCGCCGCACCGAAACTCATGCCGCCGGCCGGCACACCGCCAATGACGCCTGGCTCGGCAGTCAGCGTCATCAGATCGACGATTTTTTCCTCGGCAGCGACATTGGCAACCCCCTCCGGCATCCCGATGCCGAGATTGACCACGGCATTCGCCTTCAATTCGAACGCTGCGCGGCGAGCGATGATCTTGCGCTCGCTCATCGGCATCGCGGCGATCGCCGACATCGGCACCTTGATCTCCCCGGCAAACGCCGCGCTGTAGGGTTCGCTGAAAGTCTGCATGTGGTAGTCGGCCTTTTCGGCGACCACCACACAATCGACCATGATCCCGGGTATCTTGACCTGGCGCGGGTTCAGCGTGCCGCGCTCGGCGATACGCTCGACCTGAACGATCACGGTGCCACCCGAATTGTGTGCCGCCATCGCGATCGCCTGTGCTTCGAGCGTCAGCGCCTCCTTCTCCATCGTGATATTGCCGTCAGGATCGGCGGTCGTTCCGCGAATGATGCCGACATTGATCGGGAATGCCTTGTAGAAGAGATATTCCTCACCGTCGATTTCCATCAGCCGAACGACGTCCGTCGTCGTCCTGTCATTGAGCTTGCCCCCCCCGAAGCGCGGGTCGACAAAGGTGCCAAGCCCCACCCGCGTAAGGGTGCCAGGCTTGCCGGCGGCGATGTCGCGAAAGAGATGGGTGATCACACCCTGCGGCAGGTTGTAGGCCTCGATTCGATTGGCGACGGCCAGTTGCTGCAGCTTCGGCACCAGCCCCCAGTGTCCGCCGATGACACGTGCAACCAGGCCGTCGTGTCCCAGATGATTGAGTCCGCGTTCCTTGCCGTCACCCTGACCGGCCGCATAAACCAGCGTCAGGTTGCGCGGGCTGCCGAGGCCATGCACATCTTGTTCCTCGCTCTCGAGAAAAAGCGCTTCAAGCGCAACCGCGATATTTTCGGCAAAGCCGATGCCGACGAAACCGCCAGTGGCAACCGTATCGCCGTCACGAATCAGGCGTACCGCATCACGGGCCGAAACCACCTTGCCGGTATCCGAGGCACGGAGCGATGAGTCCATGGGGTGTTTTGTAGCGGGCATTCCCGTCTCCTGAAAATTCTTTAACCGCTGACACTCAAACCATGCCGGTCAAGTAATAGGTACCGATCACAACGAACACGGCCAAGGTCTTGATCACCGAGATCGTGAAAATATCCTTGTAGGACTGGCGGTGGGTCAATCCGGTCACAGCCAGCAGCGTGATCACCGCGTCATTGTGTTCGAAGGCCTCGGGTTCGTTAAGCAGATTGGCGCCATAACCCTCGTTATTGGCCACCACCTTGCGTCGTTGCCATTCGAGATAGCTCATGCCGACGACGAAAATGAAGACCGCACCGATGATCCCGGGCATCGGTGCCGCATAGCTGTTGGTCTTGAAGAAGGCGGTCGGGATGCCGCTGGCCTTGAACATCTCGGCAGCGAACGGATAGACGGCAAAAACCACGACAAACAACGAAACCCCGCCGTAGGTCAGGATGGCGCAAACCAGCACGATCGAAAGCATGGCGCGCTGGCGGCCGATCAGGTTGATCACCGACGCAACGATGGCCTTGGAAAATCCCGAAAGTTCGATGACCTTGCCGAATACTGCACCGAGCAGGAAGACCGGGAGGTAGTTCTTGACGAAGACCACCATCTTGTCCATGAAGAGGCCGGTAAACATCGACGCCACCAGGGACGGGTCGGTAAAGAGCCCTGCGCCGAGCGCGGCCACGGGTGCAAAAAGAATCACGCTGTAGCTGCGATAGGCGACGAACATCAGGAAGAACAGCGCGCCAGAACAATCACGAAATCCATTTCCATCTCCTCGTTGTCGTTATTGCGGAAATCGGGCCGCGCTGCCCTTAATTGACAATGAATTTACGCGTCGGGCCAGTTTGCTCCAACGTAAAGACGGAATGCAACAGCCAGAGAGGCTTCAGCGCAAAAATTCCCTGCTGACTTGACGGAACATATCCGTTCCTGCCTTATGCAGCCACTCGAAGGCGACCATCTCGCGCGACACGATGCGGCAGCCTTCCTGACGCAGGCGGGCCAGCGCCAGTTCCTTGTCATCGGCGCGCCGCGAGCCGACTGCTTCGGCAACGACAAAAACCTCCTTGCCCAACGCGCGCAGACCGAGCGCGGTCTGCAGGACGCAGACGTGCGCCTCGGTACCGGTCAGCACGATCTGGCGGCGCGCGAAACCTGGCAGTTGTTCGAGGCAGCCGTCGGCAACAGCCGAAAAATGGATTTTTTCGACAATGGACTCGGGGTCCAGGCGTGCGCCCAGTTCCGCCACCGTCACCCCCAGCCCCGCAGGATACTGGACCGTCGCGCCAACCGGAATTTCAAGACGTTGGGCGATCTCGAGCAGCCATAGGTTATGGCGCAATACCGTGTCGATATCCTGGATCGCGGGCGCCAACCGCTCCTGCAAATCGATCAGCAACAGCATGGACTGTTCGGACTTGATCAACATTTTTTCACCTCCGTAAATCGACAACGCCATTCTCCGGCATGCTCCGTATCTCCGGCAAGCAGGATCAGCAGCCGCGTCCTTCCGGGTTGCGGGTGAACCCGAAGCCACCGGCGCCGAAACGGGCAGGCATGATGCAGATGACCATCGCCAGGGAACGTGCCGATTGGCCGATATCGGGCGGAAAAGGCGCGAAGGGCACGGCCCGGTCGACGACCGATTTGACAAAGGCGATCTGCTCCTGCTGATCGCCCGCAGTGAGAATGCGAAAGCTCTTGAGCGAACCGTCGGGATTGAGGCGAACCTCCACCGAAGCGGCCTTGACCCCTTTGCTGCGCGGGTCGCTCCCGACGAACGCGGCACTTCGGTTCAGCTTCTTGACCAGGGAATCGAGATACATTTCGAGACTGAACGGATCGACCGGCGGACTGTTGGGCAGGCGTTCGAGAACCTCGCTGCCTTCGCGCTCCTGCTGCGCCTGCTGGCGGCTGAGATCGCGGGCCATGGCCAGCGAACGCTGCGCCAGACTGGGCGCCTGAACGTTCAGTTCGCGCAGAAAACTGTTCATTTCCTCCTTCTGTGCCACCGACCACCGGGGAGTCGCCGGAGTCGCCACTCTGCCCGGCGCCTTGTCCATCGCCAGAATTTTTCTTTGCGGTTGTGGCCTGGCTGGCCTGACCCTTGCCGGTGCCGGAACGATGGCCGGCGCCATGGGTTTCGGCGGTATCCGGGTTTTTTGTATGAGGCTGGCTTCGAGACGCGTCGCCGCCCGCTCCTCGACCCGGTGCGACCGGGTCGAAAGCGACAGAATCACGCCGTGCACAATCAGTGACAGCAGCAGCGCCAGGCGGAGCGACCACTGGATGCGGAAATTTTCCGGTGGGGACATCGGCGGCATTTTAATCCGGCCGCTATCCGGCAAAAACGTCCGCCGCTTACTCCACGGCCTCGGCCACCCGCCGCGCACGCACCGCGGCGGCCAGCTTTTCCAGCACGACCACGCTGTCGTCCCAGTCGATGCAGGCGTCGGTGACGCTCTGGCCGTAGGTCAGCGCCTTGTCGGGCGAAATGTCCTGACGGCCTTCGACGAGGTGGGATTCGACCATGACGCCGACGATGCGCTCTTCGCCGGCGGCCATCTGGGCGGCGACGCTGTCGCAGACATCCATCTGCAACTTGTACTGCTTGCGGCTGTTGCCATGCGAGAAATCGACCATCAGCCGCGCGGCGAGACCGGCCTTGGCGATTTCCTCGCAGGCCGTGTCGACACTGGCGGCGTCGAAGTTGGGCGACTTCCCGCCGCGCAGGATGACATGGCAATCCTCGTTGCCCATCGTCGACACGATGGCGGTATGGCCGGACTTGGTCACCGACAGGAAGTGGTGCGGCGAATTGGCGGCGCGGATGGCGTCGACCGCGATGCGCATGTTGCCGTCGGTGCCGTTCTTGAAGCCGACCGGACACGACAGGCCGGAAGCCAGCTCGCGGTGTACCTGCGACTCGGTGGTGCGCGCGCCGATGGCGCCCCAGGCGATCAGGTCGGCGGTGTATTGCGGCGTGATGGTGTCGAGGAACTCGGTAGCGCAGGGCAACCCCAGCTCGTTGATCTCGAGCAGGATCTTGCGGGCGAGACGGACGCCTTCGTTGATGCGGAAGGTGTTGTCCATGCGCGGATCGTTGATCAGCCCCTTCCAGCCGACAGTGGTACGCGGCTTCTCGAAATAGACGCGCATCAGGACAACGAGATCGTCGGCATGCCTGTCCGCCTCCCTGGCCAACTTCTTGGCGTATTCCATGGCCGCAGCGTAGTCGTGGATCGAACAGGGACCGATGATGACCAGCAGGCGATCGTCGGCACCATGCAGGATGCGGTGGATGCTCTGTCGGGCGCTGTAGGTGGTCTGCGCCGCGCGACTGGACACCGGATATTCGCGGAAGACATGCGCCGGCGGCACCAGTTCCTTGATTTCCTTGATGCGCAGGTCGTCGGTATTTGGTTTGTTTTGCGGCATCATGGCCGGCCCCATTCAAAAATTGCTGAAAACCGTGCATTCTACCGGATGCGCATGGAAGATTTCGACCTGCAACCCTCCCCGGAAATTCCCCACCGGCCCGTCAAGGGGCGCGGCGCGGCGGGCAACGTCGCGCATCGCTTCAGCGTCGAGACCCGCCAGACAGAAGACGACGGCTGGGAACCGACGTTGCCGCCGCTGCCGCAAACGCGCCTGCTGATCGATAGCGCAAAGTCAATCATCAGCCGCAACGACTCGCCCGACATCGGCTTCACGCAATCGCTCAACCCCTATCGCGGCTGCGAACATGGCTGCATTTACTGCTACGCCCGGCCGACCCACGCGTACCTCGGGCTGTCGCCGGGGCTCGATTTCGAAACGCAGATTTTCCACAAGCCCGATGCGCCGCGCCTGTTGCGCGAGGAACTGAGCCACCCCGACTACGTCTGCTCGACCATCGTCCTCGGTACCGTCACCGACGCCTACCAGCCTTTCGAGCGAAAACTGCGGTTGACCCGGGCACTGCTCGAAATCGCGCTGGAAACCCGTCACCCGATTTCGCTGGTCACCAAATCATCGCTGATCCTGCGCGACATTGATCTCTGGGCGGAACTGGCAAAACGAAACCTTGCCCATATCGGCATTTCGCTGACCACGCTCGACGGGCCGCTCGCCCGCCAGCTCGAACCGCGCGCCAGCGCACCCGCGGCGCGGCTGACGGCAATGCACGAATTGAGCGACGTCGGGATACCGGTATCGGCATTCGTCGCGCCGCTGATTCCCGGTCTCAACGACCACGAACTGGAAACCCTGCTGCAAGCCGCGCAAGCGCACGGGGCAACGAGCGCCGCCTACACCTTGCTGCGCCTGCCGCACGAGGTGGCCGGACTATTCAGCGACTGGCTGGCATGGCACGCCCCGGAAAAGGCGGCACGCATCATGTCGGTGCTTTACGACTTGCGCGGCGGACGCGCCAACGATGCCAATTTTGGTAGCCGGATGACCGGGCTCGGTCACTTCGCCGATCTCATCCGCCAGCGTTTTGAACTTGCCTGCCGCCGCCACGGCCTGAGCCGGGAGTTGCCAACCCTCGACAGCAGACAGTTTTCGCCGCCAGCGCCGGCAAAACCGGCGGACGAGCGGCAATTGTCCCTGTTCTGACTATTTGAGCTTCTCGTAGAGCCCGACGACGATTTCCATTTCTTCGAGGATGCGTTCGCTGGTTGTCGCCACTGCGGCTTGCGGACGCTTGTCGGGGCCGGCCTTCTGGTTCAGCGCATTTTCAAAGAACAGCCACTGCTGGTTGACCAGGTCGAGGCTTTCCTTGATCTGCTGGGTATTCGTCGGGGCCGACGCCAGTTCGTTGTGAGCCGCCGTGAATTCCTTGCGCGCCTTTTCGAATTCACCCGGACTCTTGTCATTGCCCACACCCCAGGCGATTGCCTGATAGAACTTGGCCATGCGTTGGGACAACATGCGCTGACGACCCGAAATATTGACCAATCTTCCGGAAGTGGAGGTCGACAGTTTCTCGAACTGGAGTGTCCCCTGGTGCGCAAGCGCCAGCACCTGCTCGGAAATATCCAGCACTTTGCGCCCGTTGTCCGGCGACGGCTCGGCGCCAACCAGCAGGTCCTTGTAGGCGAGCCAGGACTTTTCGAGCTTGAGGTAAGTTTCCTTGATCTCGGGCGTCGGCGCGAAGTTTTTCAGTTCAACCAATTGCCGGTCAAACGTCGCCACCGAACTGTCGAGTATCTTTTTGCTGCGCGCGACCTCGACCTGCTGACCAATCTGGAAATAGGCCTTGGCAATGCGCTGCGAAAGCATGCGCTGCCGGCCGGCTTTGTTGATCGCCGAATTGACGTCGGAAATCTGCGCCAGCGCATCACCACCCGCGACGCTCAAAACGAACGCGAGCAGCACTCCGAAAATTGCTTTCATGATCCCTCCGGTATTTTCCCCAAACCGGAAGCTAACCGGGGAGAGCCGGCGGAACCATGACATCGGTCAATTTTGCCGACCGACGCGTGAAATGTTTACTGCTGCATCAGGGCAACTGGGTCAGATAGTTGGCGATCGCCTTGATGTCATCGTTTTTCAGTGTCGAGGTCGCGATCGACATCAGCTGGTTGTTGCGGATGCCGGTACCGTCACGGTAGCGGGTGATCGACGTCTGCAGGTAGGGCACCTGCTGCCCGGCCAACCGGGGAATGGTCGCGTCGCCGCGCGCCGCTTCGCCGTGACAGCGCACGCAGAGCCGGGTAAACAGATCCTTGCCACGCGCCGCCAGGGCCGGATCGGCGACCGCCGGCTTGACGCTCTGACTACCGTAGAAAAGCGCGATTTGCACCCGCTCCTCGTCCTTGAGAACCTTGATCAAGCCCTGCATGAATTGATCCTTGCGCTCGCCACTGCCGAACTTGCGGATCTGTTCGAGCAGGTAATCGGGGTTCTGGCCAGCCAGGTTGGGTACTTCCGGTATCTTGCTGATCCCGTTGTCGCCATGGCAATTCAGGCAAAAGAAAGTGGCCTTGTTGCCGGCCTCGATCGCCGCCTTCAGCGCAACCGGATCAGCCTGGATAGCCTTGAGTCGCTCGGTCGCCGCAGTCTGGGCCGTAGCGACAGCACAAACTGTCAGCAAGCCCAATGCAAAAATCCATCTCCGCACAATCATCCCCACCAAAATGACTAGGCATTATGCAGTACCCCCTACCGTTAGTCCATCGATGCGCAAGGTCGGCTGCCCGACGCCGACCGGCACGCTTTGCCCGTCCTTGCCGCAAGTGCCGACGCCGGGGTCGAGTTGCAGGTCGTTGCCGATCATCGACACCCGGTTCATCGCCTCCGGGCCGTTGCCGATCAGCGTCGCACCCTTGATCGGCCGCGTCACTTTGCCATCCTCGATCAGGTAGGCCTCGCTCATCGAAAAAACGAACTTGCCGCTGGTGATATCGACCTGGCCGCCACCGAAGTTGGCCGCGTAGATGCCCTTCTTGACCGACCGGATGATTTCCTGCGGATCGTATTCGCCAGCCAGCATCATGGTGTTGGTCATGCGTGGCAGCGGCAGGTGGGCGAAGGATTCGCGACGCCCGTTGCCGGTCGGCGCAACGCCCATCAGACGGGCATTGAGGCTGTCCTGCATATAACCTTTGAGGATGCCATCCTCGATCAGCACGTTGCGTTGCGACGGGTTGCCTTCGTCGTCGATATTCAGCGAACCGCGGCGGTCGGCGATGGTGCCGTCATCGATGACGGTGACGCCCTTCGAGGCGACGCGCTGGCCGATGCGGCCGCTGAAGGTCGAGCTGCCCTTGCGATTGAAATCGCCTTCGAGGCCGTGGCCGACCGCTTCGTGCAGCAGGATGCCGGGCCACCCGGCGCCGAGTACGACCGTCATCTGCCCGGCCGGCGCCGCTTCGGCATTGAGGTTGATCGCTGCCTGATGCACTGCCTCCTTGGCATAACGCTGCAACAACTCATCGTCGAAATAGCCGAAATCGAAACGCCCGCCGCCACCCGCACTGCCCTGCTCGCGCTTGCCGTTCTCTTCGATGATGACCGACACCGAGCAACGCACCAGCGGCCGGATATCGGCGGCCAGACGGCCATCCGAACCGGCGACCAGAATCACTTCATATTCGCCGGCCAGCGAGGCCATGACCTGAATCACGCGCGGGTCGAGCGCCCGGGCGAAACCTTCGAGCCGCTCCAGCAACCTGACCTTGGCAGCGGCTGGCAGCGAGGCGATCGGGTCGTTCGGCACGTAAAGTACATTTGTTAAGGTCGACGGCGAAAAAGCCGGCAAAATGCCGTTCTGTCCGGCCGCCGCAATGGCGCGCACAGCACTCGCCGCATCGCCCAGCGCGCGAGAACTGATATCGTCGGAGTACGCGAAGGCAGTTTTTTCGCCGGAAATTGCCCGCACGCCGACACCCTGGTCGATATTGAAGCTGCCCGATTTGACGATGCCTTCATCGAGGCTCCACGCCTCGGAACGCGAATACTGGAAATAGAGGTCGGCATAATCGACCTGATGGCTGAGGATCTGGCCGAAGGTCCGTGAAAGATCGCCTTCGTTCAGCGAAAAGGGTGTCAGCAGCAGCGATTCGGCTTGCGCCAGGGCGCTTTGATTGTTCATTGAAGCTCCGTCAGAGAATACGGTGAGCGAGCGCCGGCAGGCTCTCGCGAATTTCGGCGATACGGGCATGGTCGAGGTCGGCAATGACGACGCCCGGCCCTTTCATTTTGCGGTCGAGGATTTCGCCCCAGGGGTCGACGATCATGCTGTTGCCATGGGTCATCCGTCCATTTTCATGGCGGCCGCCCTGTCCGACCGCCAGCAGGTAGCATTGGTTCTCGATGGCGCGGGCGCGCAGCAGGATTTCCCAATGTGCCCGGCCGGTGGTGTCAGTGAAGGCGGCCGGCACCAGAATCAGGTCCACGGTGCCGAGCGCCCGGTACAGCTCGGGAAAACGCAGGTCGTAGCAGATCGACAGGGCGACCCGGCCAAACGGCGTGTCGACGGTTGCCAGTTCCTTGCCCGCTTCGATGAAGGCGGCTTCGTCGTAGGACTCCTCGCCCTTTTTGAAGCCGAACAGATGCACCTTGTCGTAACGCTTGACACATTCACCGGCTGGATTGAAAACCAGGCTGCTGTTGCGCATCTTGTCGGCGACTGTTGCGGTCAACGGGATGGAACCCGCAAAAATCCAGATGCCATAGTGCCGGGCGGTGGCGGCCAGCCAATCCTGAACCGGCCCACTGCCAAAATCCTCGCGCGCGCGCACACGATCAGCATCAGCTACGCCGATGATCGGAAAATATTCAGGCAGCGCAACCAGTTGGGCTCCCTGCCCAACCGCCGCCTCGATCAGGCGGTCGGCAGCCTGCAGGTTGTCCGCGACACGCGGCCCGGAAACCATCTGGATCGCCGCCATCCGGCAATTCTGCTTGTTCATTGCTTGACTCCCTCCGTCGTTCCCGACGCTGGCTGCAACGCTTCGGCGCCGACCCTTTCGACCTGGGGGTCAGCCCAGCTACCAGTGACATGATAGCTGTAGGCGAACAGGCGACCGATCGGATTCTGCAGAACCGCGCCGGCCACCAACGCCGCCACCCCCAGTACGGGATTGACCAGCGCAGCAGCGCCGGCGGCGGCGACGCTGCCGACGTAGGGCTGAACCATCACCCGCAGGTTCTGTGTTTCCGCCTTGAGGTCGGTCTCGCCGGTGATCTCGATCTGGGCTGCCGGACTGTTGATGCGCAACGGCTCCACTGTTCTCATTACGCCTGCAGTGACATCCATTTTGCCGGTGATCCGGTCGAAAACCAGGCCTTCGCTGAAAATATCGCGAAAATCCAGGGTCAGACGGCGTGGCAACGATTGCAGGGAAATCAGCCCTAGCAATCTGCCGACCCCCGGCTCCAGCTTGTTGAACTGGCCATTCTCGGCGTTCACCGCCATTTGTCCAGTGAGCGACGGGTAGTGAATGGCGGTCAGCCCGCCGTCCCAGTGCAAATCGCCGCTCAGCGTCGCTGTGCCGCGCCGGACCGCATCGATATAACCCAGCCGCGTCAGCAGCTTGCCGACATCTTCGGCCTTGATCTCGAAATCGAGTCTGGTCTGATTGCGCCCCGCCGTATTGTTCCAGACGCCTTTGCCCCTCAACGAGCCATCGGGATTATTGATACCGAGGTTGTCGAGCTGCCAGGCCCCGTTTTCGTTACGCGCCTTGACCGCCAGCTGGCCGAGCTGCATTTCCCCGATACGGAAGTCATCCACAGCGAGATTCAGGCCCGGCAAAGTATTGACCAAGGTTCGACTGGCGCTCGAAGTCACCGTAACCGGCTGCACGACCAGCCGCTTCAGGCGCCCTTCAAGCGAACCATCGCCAGCATTGCGCCAAAATAGGTCGCCAGCCGCCTCCTGCGTCGCGAGGGTAATTTGCCAGCCGTCGTCGCGCGGACGCACCGCGGTATCGACCTGCGTAAAGTCACGGCCGAAAAAGTGCAGCGTCGGCGTCTTGAGCGACAGCACATTTATTTGCGGTGCTGCCGCGACCTTGCTTTCGGCGCTGCTTGCAAGGCTGCTTCCGGCACCATTTCCCGCCAGCATTTCCCGCCATGCATCGGCATCGAACTGCGGCACGGCGATGCGCACGGCAATTCCCTTATCGGGCAATCGCGCCTCCCCCTCACCGAGCGTGATCGCCGCGCGCTCCACTAGCGCGTCACGCTTGATCAACTGGCCACGGGCGACACTGCCCAGCGTCATGCTGACTTGCTGGCGACCGTCTTCAGCCGCGATTCGCTCGATGCGCAGCGGCAGCGCCGCCGCGGCGCTCTTGCTCAGCGGCTCCGGCAGGCGCGAGCTGACACCCACCAGATCCGACCCGATGACGACATCGGCATTTCGCCGGTAGATATTGATGTCGGACGTCCACGCCGCGTCGCCGGCCAGGCTGTCGCCCAGCGGCAAGGCGAGCTGCTTGACCAGTTCGGCCGCGTTCGCCGTGCCGCTGGCAGCAACCGCAACCCGGCCATCGCGACTGCGGATATCGACCTTGAACGGCCCGCCCAATGCCTGGCCCTTGATATTCGACGCCGAAATGCTGGTCTCGCTCAGCTTCAGTCCGCCATTGACGCTGGACAGACGCGGCATTCCCTCGAACAGTTTGATCTGATTATTCTGAAAACTATAGTCGCCGCGCAACCGGGTTTCCAGCGGGTGCCCCAGCGGAATATCGAGTTCCAGATCGAGCTTGCCATTACCGCCGGCCTCGATGCCGGTCGTGAAATTGTCGATCATCGCGCTAACCGGGCTCTGTTCGATAAAGCGCAGGAATTCGCTGGTCGGTCCGCTGGCATCGCCGCGCACCAGCAGCATGTTGTCGGCTGCTTCGAAGTCGGGGATTTCGACGGTTACACCCGACAACCTGACACCAAGGACGTTTGCCTTGTCCGATGTGACCCGCATGCCGGGACCAAAGCTCATCTCGCCATCGATCCGTTCGATGGCCGGCCAGCCGGGCACGTAATCAACCTTGGCACCAGTTGCCTTGGCGGTGATCAGGAATATCCCCTTGCTCGCATCGCGGAACGGAAAATCCGCCAGATTCCCCTTCAGCACCAGCTTGCCGTCATGCGCACGCCCGGCGACGATGCCCTGGCGTACCCAGTCGCGCACCTCGGCACCGACCGCGTGCGGCAGGTAGCGCCATACCGTGCGGCCATCGGCGCGCGAAATGGTGGCCGCGAGATCGATCACGCCCGGCCCGCCACTCATGTGACGATAAGTGCCGCTGGCCGTTCCAGCAGCATCCGGGCCCGCGAACTGCAGGCTTTCCAGCTTGACATCGACCACCTGGCCAGTCACCTTCCAGTTGACGCGGCCGCGCAACTGATCGAAGGCAATGTCGGGCTCGGGAAAGACCGCCGGCAGCGAAAGTCCGGATTCTCCGCTACTGAGTGACAGCGAGCCCCCTTTTTCGGTGACGTCGACCAACCCGGAAAGCCCCTTGCTCCCCGGAAAATAGTCACCAGCCAGTATGCCCAGATCGTTGAAATTGGCCTTGAGGGCATAGCGTTCAAGCTCGTCGCCTGCCTTGTTCCAACTGACGCGCAATTCGGAAACCTGCCCCACCGGCTGATGGCGGGCCAGCAACCCGCGACTTGCCAGATCGAGCGGAATGTACGAGGACAATTTGCCAAGAGCGCCCAGATCGAGAAAGCTGGCCCGCGCCGAACCGCTGACTCCGCCATCCGAGCCATCCTGACGCCAGGCGACCTGAAAATCGGTTGGCGCCACCTGTGTTCCATCGACCGCCAGCAGCTCCACCTTGCGCCCGGAAAGCTCCCAGTCATTCTCCTTGTAGCGCCCCTCGAGGCGCCCGCGCAAACTGTCCAGCGCCAGTTCCGGCACCTCGTTTCCAAGACGGACGCGCAGGTTCTCGAGCGCGACATCGCTGGTCAGTCTGCCCTGTCCGGCAGCCAGATCGCCCCAAAGTCGTAGCGCCCCATGCCCCTGCGGCAGATGGATCGGGTAGTCGACCCAGGCTTGCCAGCCGGCGAGATCGGCATAATCGAGCTGGACGAAAATGCGTCCGGCAAGATGTTCGAGCACTTCGCCGAGCGAGCCGTCGATTTCACCGCGGATGTCGATACGCGCGGCCAGTTCGGGCGGTGGTGCTGCCGAAAGTCCGAAACGGTGGTTGCGTCTCTTGTTGTCGAGGCCGAACTGCAAGTCTTCGAGCGCCAGGGGCGGCGCCCCGCGCAGGCGATCTTCCCAGAGGACGGTCGCATTGCGGATCCGGATACGCTGCTGGTCGAGCACCCAGCGGGCAAATGCCGGATCGCTCTCGCTGTCCGTCTCGGTTTCGATACCGGCAACCGTGATGCGGCCGCTGGTTTCACGACGCACATGCAAAATCGGCCGTTCGAAAGCGAGCAAGGCAAGCGTGACCTGGCGGCGCCACAGACTGTCCCACGAGAGCACGGCTTCCACCTGTTTCAGTGAAAATGCCGGGGCGCCCTGAGAATCGGCAATCACGACGTCGTCCAGCACAAGGTCCGGATTGAGCCCCTGCCAGCGCGCAGCAATGGTACCGATCGTCACCGGCTGACCGATGGCTTGGCTGACGGCTTGTTCGATCTTACCGTGATAGACAGCGATATTGGGCAGCACGAAGAAGCGCAAACCGAGGACCAGCGCGGCGAACAGCAACCAGGCGACCAGCACGACCCGCCACGCCACGCCCAACAGCGTGCGCAAAGCGGGTGAATAGAGCAACGGCCACAGCCAGTGCAGGCGTTGATAGAGCGTCAGGCGCAGCGCGCGACCAGCTTGCGCGTCAGTCACGGAGCAAACAGCTTTGCCAGGACAAGGAATAGATCACTACAATCAACGACCCGCTAAAAATCCGCATTCTATCCTTTTCGGCCGCTGTGCCGAGCGAGCAACCATGGACAATCTACTCGACCCAAGCTGGCAGGACGCGCTTCGGCATAGCCGTTACCTGGCCAACCTGCTGGCTACCCAACCGCAACTGATCGCCGGACTGGCGGCCACCTGGACAGCACCGCTTTCCGCCGAACTGATGACGGCAGAGATGACGCCGCCGGCCGCCACCGACGACGCCCTGAAGACACAGTTGCGCCGTCTGCGCCAGCGGACAATGGCGCATATTGCGTTGCGCGACCTGTGCGGCCTGGCGCCGCTTGCCGAAGTGGTCGAAAGCATGACCCTGCTCGCCGACTTCACGACCAACTTCGCGCTCGATTACTACCATCGCCAGCTCGTCGCGACGTATGGCGAACCGCTCGACCGGAACGAAAAGCCGCAACGCCTGCTGATCATCGGCATGGGCAAGCTCGGCGGACGCGAGCTCAACGTATCGTCCGACGTCGATTACATCTTCATCTATCCCGAGGAAGGCGATACCGCCGGGCCGAAGACCATCGAAAACTACGATTTTTTCACCCGACTCGGCAAGCGCGTGATTGCCGCGCTCGGTGAAATCACCGCCGACGGCCAGGTCTTCCGCGTCGACATGCGCCTGCGCCCGAACGGTGACTCGGGGCCGCTGGTCTGTTCGCTCGACGCGCTGGAAAACTATTTCATCACCCAGGGTCGCGAATGGGAACGCTACGCGTGGATCAAGGGGCGCACCATGAACGCGGACGACAACCTGCAGCCGGAATGGGTGACGGCAATGCAGAAGATCGCCCGCCCCTTCGTCTTCCGCAAATATCTCGACTTCGGCGCCATCAACGCGATGCGCGACCTGCACGCGCAGATTCGCCGCGAAGTCGCGCGCAAGGACATGGCCGACCACGTCAAGCTCGGCCCCGGCGGCATCCGCGAGATCGAGTTCATCGCCCAGGTTTTCCAGCTTATTCGCGGCGGACGCGACCCGGCACTGCAGATTCGTCCGACGCTTTCGGTCCTCAAACTGCTGGCAGAGCGCCGGCTGATCCAGAGCGAAACCGAAGACGAATTGCGCGAGGCCTACATTTTCTTGCGCCGTCTCGAACACCGCCTGCAATATATCGAGGACAAACAGACGCACATGCTGCCGACAAACCCGGCCGACCAGGCAAGCACTGCCCGCAGCATGGGGTTTGCCGACTGGCCGGCCATGCTTTCCGCGCTCAACGCGCATCGCGAGAAAGTCAGCCGCCATTTCGAGCAGATCTTTTCCGACCCCGAAGCCGGCGAGCATCCGCTGACCGGCCTGTGGATGGGCCAGCTCGACGACGACAGCGCCATCGAAGCATTCGGTGAACTCGGTTACCGGCAGCCGCGGGATGCCATCACCCGTCTTGCCGAGCTGCGTTCATCGAACCGCTATCTGCAACTGCCGACCACCAACCGCTCGCGCCTCGATGCCATCGGGCCGCGCCTGATCGAGGCCGCCGGCGCCACCGCCAATCCGGACACGACGCTGGCACGCGGCCTGAACTTCATCGAAAGCATCAGCCGCCGCGGCGCCTATCTGGCCCTGCTGCAGCAATATCCGATGGCGCTGCGCCGCGTCGCCGACATGGTCTGCGCCTCGTCGTGGGCCACCGACTACCTTGGCCGCCACCCGCTGCTGCTCGACGAACTGCTCGATCCGCGCCTCTACGACATCGCCACCGACTGGGCCAACTTCCGCGAGGAACTCCGGCGCAGCCTGGCCGACCATGCCGACGACACCGAACGCGAGATGGATATCCTGCGCGAAATGCACCACGCGCAGATATTCCGCCTGCTGGCTCAGGATCTGGCCGGACTGCAGACCATCGAGACACTGTCCGACCACCTCACCGAACTGGCCGACATCATCGTCCAGGAAACGCTCCCGCTATGCTGGGGAACGATCCGGAAGCGGCATTGCTCGACACCGAAATTCGCGGTCATCGGCTACGGCAAGCTGGGCGGCAAGGAACTCGGCTACGTCTCGGACCTCGACCTGGTTTACCTCTACGACGACCCCGACCCCGATGCGGAAGAAAACTACGCCCGCCTCGGCCAGCGCCTGAACACCTGGCTGTCGAGCCAGACCTCGGCCGGCATACTGTTCGATACCGACCTGCGCCTGCGCCCGAACGGGGTTTCCGGCCTGCTCGCGGTGTCCGTCGATTCGTTCCGCGATTACCAGCTCGACAAGGCTTGGGTCTGGGAGCACCAGGCGCTGACCCGCGCCCGCTTCTGCGCCGGCGACCCGGCCGTCGGCGCCCGCTTCGAGGCGATCCGCTGCGAAATTCTCTGCAAGCAGCGCGATCCGCTGAAGCTGAAAGAAGAAGTCGTCGCCATGCGCCAGAAAATGTATGACGCACACGCCTCGAAAAGCGAGGCCCTGTTTGATCTCAAGCACGATCCCGGCGGCATCATCGACGTCGAATTTATCGTCCAGTATCTGGTTCTCGGCTACGCCCATCAGCATCACCGCCTGACCGGCAACCTCGGCAACATCGCGCTGCTCAGGATCGCCGCCGAACTCGGAATAATTCCGGCCGACTTGGCGGCAGCCGCCGGCAACGCTTACCGGGAATACCGCCGCCTACAGCACGCCAAGCGCCTGAGCGCCAACCCCAAAGGCTATAGTGAGCGGGAGAGCATCGAGAAACACATTGCCGCGGTCAACCTGCTGTGGAAGACGGTTTTCGGCGACTGAACTTGAAACGGCGCGACAGCCGTCAGCGCACCGGCGCCATGCCCCATTCGGCAACGCCTTCCGGCAAATGGATCGCCTCGAAGCCCTGCTGTTTCAGCAGCAGCACCGCATCCCGCGCCATCAGGCAATACGGGCCACGGCAGTAGGCAACGATGGTTTTTCCCTGCGGCAACTCGGCAAGACGGGATTTCAGTTCCTCGATCGGCATAGATTGCGCATAGGGCAGATGCGCCGCTTCGTATTCCGCCGATGGCCGCACGTCGAGAACAACGACGCTGCCCTTTTTCGCCATCCTGACCAGTGAGTCGCGATCCTGCGGCGTCAGTTCGCGCGGATCGCTGGTCAGCTGCGCCAGCGCCATCTTCAGCTCGACCAGGCGGTCTTCAGCCAGCGAGCGGATCGCGACCCAGAACTCGGCCACCTCCCGGTTGGCGATCCGGTAGATGACATTCTTGCCCCGTCGTTCCGTCTCGACCAGATGCGCCGAGCGCAGCTCGCGCAGATGTGCGCTCGCCAGCTTCATGCTGATGGCCGCCTCGCGGGCCAAGGTGTCGACGGTCTTTTCGCCCTGGCAGAGCAGTTCGATCAGTTCCAGCCGCTTCGGACTGCCGGCCGCCTTGCCGATGCGGGCCACCTGCTCGTAGAGCAAATCCTTGAAACGTCGCGTATCGTTCATGATGCTGAATCTAAGCGGGCAAGGAAGCAGTGTCAAATCGTCTTGACAGCAGTCATTCTTTTGCCTAGATTGATCCAACGATTCTTAGATTGTTTGAAATCGAGAACTCTCCCATGCACACATTGACTTCCCTGACCAACACCATCGCCCTTGTATTCCTCATGCTGGCTTCCACGTTGGCACATGCGGACGACAAAGGTGAGGCCATCAAGGCCATGGAGGATTATCTCGCCTTCGTCGATTACGGAGGCGCCACAATTTTCCCCGAGCAGATACCTGCCGAAGACTGGAAGCGGTTCCATGTAATCGATGCCCGCGACAAGGCCCAATACGACAAGGAGCATATCCCCGGCGCCACAAATCTCGAATGGCGGCGTGTGTTGGAGAAGCGTGACGCGATTCCCCGCGACAAGCCCGTGCTGATCTACTGCAATACGGGCTCGCTCTCGGCCCAAGCAGGTTTTGCCCTGCGTGTGGCCGGTTACGAGAACGTCCGCATCCTGCAAGGTGGCTTTGCCGAGTGGAAAGCGAAGGGTGGATTCGACGCATCGTCCCGACCGGCCAGTAGATCGCCAAATTGAGCGGTCGCTAACCAAAAGATAGATGACGCCCGCCGACTATGATGCCTGGTACGACACACCGCGCGGCCGCTGGATCGGTGACCGTGAGTTCGCGCTGCTGGCACGCCAGCTGGGTGCCAGACCAGGAGAAACGCTGCTCGATGTCGGTTGTGGCACCGGTTATTTCTCGCGACGCTTTTCCCGGGAGGCGGGCTTGATGGTCACGGGAGTCGACATCGCGCCGGACATGCTCGACTTGGCACACCGCAAGGCACCGGAAATTGCCGTGGCACAAGCCGACGCGGCATGCCTGCCCTTTGTCGACCACGCCTTCGACCATGTCGTTGCCGTGACTTCGCTGTGTTTTGTTGCCGACGAAGGTCGCGCACTGAGCGAAATGACGCGCGTGGCACGGCGGCGTGTCGCGCTCGGCCTGCTCAATCGCCGCAGCCTGCTGTATTGGCAAAAAGGCGGCGATGAACGCGGCGGTTATGCACGAGCGCGCTGGCATTCCCGTTCCGAAGCCCGGGAGATGCTTGCCGGCGTCGGACTACAGAGAATTCGGGTGGCCAGTGCGATATTCCATCCCGCCGGCGGTTGCGTGGCGCAAGCGCTCGAAGCGCGACTCCCTTCCTCGCTGCCATTCGGCGGCTTTCTCGCAGTTACCGGCACTCCACATTCCGGCTGTTTGCGAAGCAAACCAGGGAATCGACCACAATGAACATCCGTCTGCTCATCGTCTGCGCTTTGCTGGGCAGTGCCAGTCTGTTTGTCCGCGCCGAAGATGGCCCTATTTGGACCCATCGCGCCGCCCAAGGCGCCGTTGTACTTACCGCCAATCCGCTGGGCAGCGAGTCACGCATCGCTTTTTACGGTGCGCGCGGTTTCCCCGAGGCGACAATCCTGCCCTATGCGCAAGCCTGCGGTTTTTCATTCGGCATGCAGAATGGCAGTGCGAACAAGTTGACCACCCGCCTGGCCGACTGGCATGCGGTCAGCGCCGACGGCAAGCATGTTGCGCTACGACTTCCGGAAGCATGGGATATGGAGTGGGTGAAATCCGGGGTGTCGGAAGCTGCCCGCATCGCCTTCCGCTGGGCGCAGTTCCAAAGCGAAAACACATTCGAACCAGGCGACTGGATCATGGGCATGGCGACGCTGGAAGTTCCGCCATCCGGCACGTTCCGCCTCGTAGCCCGCTATCGCGATGACAAGGGAAATCATGAAATCGCTCTTGACAAGCTCTCCTGTGCCAAAGACTGAGCGCCGTCGTTTCCTGTACGCCAGCGCTGGTCTTGGTTTACTGGCGCTTACCCCGATGCTGCGTGCGCAAGGCCGTGGCATGACCGCCCTACCCGCCCCCATGCCTGCGCCGGCTTTGCGCCTGCCGGACAACGATGTTAAGCCGGTCGATCTCGCCGGCTATCGTGGCAAGGTGGTGCTGGTTAACTTCTGGGCGACTTGGTGCCCGCCCTGCCGCAAGGAATTTCCCTCGCTCGCCCGCGTACGCAAACGCTTCAAGCCCACCGAGTTCGAAGTGCTCGCCGTCAATGTCGGCGAAGACCCGGACATGGTGTTTTCCTTTACCGGCACCACTGAATTTCCGGTGCTGTTCGACCGCGACTCGAAGGCGATGGGTGCCTGGCCGGTCAAGGGATTACCGACTACTTTCCTGGTCGACCGCCAGGGGCGACTGGCCTTGAAGGCGGTCGGCGGCCGTGAGTTCGACGACCCCGAGATCGTCGCCATCATCAAGCAACTACTGGATTCTTAGGAGCACATGCCATGACCGAGAAACTCGCGACGCGCTGCGTCCATGCCGGTGAACTGGTCGATAGCCACGGCTCACCGCACACGCCGATTTACACCACCACGACATTCAAGTTCGCCTCGACCGCCGATCTGCTCGATGTGGTCGATGGCAGGAAAGCCGGCAGCCTCTACACCCGGTACGGGCTCAACCCGACCATCGCCAGCCTCGAAGCCAAACTGGCCGCTCTCGAAGGCGCGCAGGCGGCCTGGGCCTTCTGCTCAGGCATGGCTGCGGAATCGGCCCTGTTCCTGACGCATGGGCGCAAGGGCGTCATCTGTCTCGGCGACGTCTACGGCGGCACGCTGGAATTCCTCGCCAGTCAACTGCCGCTGCTCGGCATTCGCACGCATCTGTTGCTTGGCGACGACATGGCGCGGCTCGATGCGATTCTCGCCGAGGGAAGTGAACTGGTGTTCCTCGAAACACCGACCAACCCGACCCTCGAAATCTTCGATATCCACGCCATTGCCAAAATGGCCCACGCCCACGGCGCGAAGCTGGCGGTCGACAATACCTTCGCCTCGCCGGTGAACCAGAATCCCCTGGCATTGGGCGCCGACTTCGTCGTCCATTCATGCACCAAGTATCTTGGCGGCCACTCGGACCTTACGGCCGGCGCCTTGATGGGAACGACGGAATTGCTGGCCCCGGTCTGGAACTGGCGCAAGAACCTGGGTTCCATGATCGCCCCAGAAATCGCCGCCCTGCTTGCTCGCAGCATTCGCACGCTGCCGGTGCGGGTGCACCAGCAAAACGCCACGGCACAAAAGGTCGCCGAGGCCATGGTGGAACATCCGCGCGTCAGCCACGTGCTCTATCCCGGGTTGCCCGACTTCCCCGGCCATGCCCTGGCAAAAGAGCAGATGAGCGGCTTCGGGGGCATGCTGAGCATCGAGGTGAAGGGGTCGGGGGAAGACGCAACACGTGTCGCCGACAGGCTGAAACTGTTTGCGCTGGCGCCTAGCCTCGGCGGGGTCGAGAGTCTGGTTACCCAGCCTTGCACCACCACCCATCACGGCTTGACGCCCGAGGAACGCGCCCGGCGTGGCATTTCCGATACCCTTCTACGATTGTCCATCGGCCTTGAGGATGCCGATGATCTGATCGCCGATTTGCGGCAGGCACTGGATTAACAATGCGGTGTCCGGAGCGAAGCACATGAAGCCGCCGATCTACCTCGATTACAACGCCACCACGCCGGTGGCGCCGGAAGTTGCAGCGGCCATCCGCCCCTGGCTCGAACATGATTTCGGCAACCCGTCGTCCGCCCATGTCTTTGGACGGATGGCAGCACATGCCGTTGCCTGCGCGCGCGGGGAAATTGCCGCGCTGATTGGATCAGATACCGAAGAAGTCATCTTCACCGGAAGCGCGACCGAGGCCAACAACATCGCCTTGCTCGGCGTCGCCCGCGCGCTTCCTCACAAACCCCACCTGGTTGTCAGCGCCGTCGAACATCCGGCGGTGATGCATCCGGCGCTCAATCTGCGCGAACTCGGCTGGAAGGTGACGGTCGTGCCGGTTGACCGTAGCGGACGCGTGGCCGTCGCCGCTATCGGCGCGGCGCTGCGTCCCGATACGGCGCTCGTTTCAGTGATGCTGGCAAACAACGAAGTCGGCAGCCTGCAACCGGTCGCAGAAATCGCCGCCCTGGCGCATGCCAATGGCAGCCTGATGCATACCGACGCCGCACAGGCGGCCGGCAAGTTGCCGCTCGATGTTGGCGCGCTCGGTGTGGACCTGCTGACGCTCGCCTTCCACAAGTTTTACGGTCCCAAGGGTATTGGTGCGCTCTACATCCGGCACGGAACACCGCTCAAGCCGATCCTCTTCGGCGCCGACCAGGAACATGGCCTGCGGCCCGGCACCGAAAACGTGGCCCTGATAGTCGGCGCTGGCGAGACAGCGCGGCTGGCGCGCGAACGCCTGCCGCAATTGGCGATACACCTGGCCGCACTACGGGATTTGTTGCACCTTCGCCTGACAGACGCCGTGCCTGGCCTGACCCTCAATGGCCACCTGGAGCAACGTTTACCCAACACCCTGCACGTCTCCTTTCCCGGCGTATCAGGGCGAGAATTACTCGCCGCCGTGGCCGACACCGTGGTGGCCTCGGTTGGTTCCGCGTGTCACGCTCACGACGATGCAGTGAGTGGCGTGCTGGCCGCCATGGGCTACGATGCCGAGCGGGCGCGCGGCGCCGTGCGCCTGTCGGTCGGTCGCGACACAACAGCAGGTGAAATTGAAATCGCCGCCGCCGCGTTGATCAACGCCCTGGGAAGCGAACGTCATTGACAAGCCTAGACTCGTACCGCACAATAATCTAACACTCGTTGGATTGTTTAATTTAATCAGGTACGGAGGCAGGCAATCATGACCAAAACACTCTTCATCCTCAACGATGCGCCCTACGGCACGGAGCGCAGCTACAACGGCTTGCGCCTCGCCAAGGCGGTTTCCAAACAGCCCGGACAAGAAATCCGGGTCTTTCTGATGGGCGATGCCGTTGCCTGCGCCAAGGCCGGTCAGAAACTTCCCGACGGCTACTACAACGCCGCGGACATGGTGAAAATGGTAGCCATGGCAGGCGACGTCGGCCTGTGCGGCACCTGCATGACCGCGCGCGGCATCGAGGACGGCGAACTGGTGGCCGGCGCCGCGCGCAAGACGCTCAACGATCTGGCCGCGTGGACAGCAGAAGCCGACAAGGTCCTGGTATTCTGACAATGTCGTTCCCGGTGATCACTGGCCGCAATCCTGCGCCGGACTGCACTGGAATGCGCCGATGAACTTCGAACAGATGGTACTGGCCAACGAACCCGCGATCAGGCTTGGCTTCTTTCTCGGCGTATTCGCGGTGATTGGCTTCTGGGAATTGCTCGCACCACGCCGCGTCCTGACCGTATCCAAGACCCTGCGCTGGACCAGCAACCTCGGCCTCGTTGTGCTCGACACCGTGCTGTTGCGGCTGATATTTCCACTGGCTGGGGTTGGCCTGGCCGCCTTCTGCGCGGAAAACGGCTGGGGCATTCTCAATCATTTCCCGGTGCCGTTCTGGGTGGCGGTTCCGCTGGCGGTGATCGCCATGGACTTCGTCATCTGGCTGCAACACGTCATGGTTCATGCCGTGCCGCTTCTATGGCGGCTGCACCGCGTACACCATGCCGATCTGGACTACGACGTGACCACCGGAGCGCGCTTCCATCCGCTCGAAATCGTGCTGTCCATGTTGATCAAGTTCGCCACCATCGTCGTGCTGGGCCCGCCGGTCATCGCCGTGGTGATCTTCGAGGTGCTGCTCAATGCCACAGCCATGTTCAATCACGGCAACATCGACCTGCCCGCAACGCTCGACCGTATATTGCGCTGGGTCGTGGTGACGCCGGACATGCATCGGGTCCATCACTCGATCGAGGACGACGAGACCAATTCCAATTTCGGCTTCAACCTGCCGTGGTGGGACCGCTTGTTCGGCACCTACCGCGACCAGCCGCGCGCCGGCCAGTTGGGCATGACCATCGGCATTCGCGATTACCGCGACCCGCACGAAGCGGACCGTCTGGAAGGTATGCTGTTGCTGCCTTTCCGGGGCGAAATCAAAGACTACGCGATCAACCGGCGCGGCTTCCCGGATGGAACTGCATCATGAGCCAGACTGTCCGGCACCGGTCGGTTGGGTCGTCCCTGCCGCTTGCGTCATGCGGGTGGCAAGCATCCATTAACCCTTGAAGGTTTCACGCAATTCGCGGCGGAGGATTTTCCCGATCGGCGTCTTGGGCAGCACATCGCGGAACTCGACATGGCGCGGCAGCTTGTAGCTGGTGAGGAGGGCACGGCAATATTCGATCACCGCCTCTTTCGTCAGATCCGGATCCTTTTTGACGATCACCACCTTGACCGCCTCGCCCGATTTTTCGTCGGGAACGGCCACCACGGCACATTCAAGGACGCCGGGGTGGGCGGCGATGACAGCTTCGACCTCGTTGGGGTACACGTTGAATCCCGACACCAGAATCATGTCCTTCTTGCGGTCGGTGATGGTGACACGGCCCCGATCGTCGAGGTGGCCGACGTCGCCGGTCTTCAGCCAGCCGTCATGCAGCACGTTGGCGGTTTCGGCGGAATTGTTCCAGTAGCCTTTCATGACCTGCGGGCCGCGCACGCAGATTTCGCCGGTGTGCTTTTCGATGTCACCGGCGCCGGTCCACACCGGCAATTCCGCAAACTCCTCGTCACGGATCGACAACTCGGTGGACGGAAGCGGCAAGCCGACCGTGCCGTCCCAGGCACTCCCAAGCGGCGTCGCGCAGGCGCCGGGCGAAGTCTCGGTCAGGCCGTAGGCTTCGGTGAGATAGTGGCCCGTCACCTGTTGCCAACGCTCGGCCACCGGTTTCAGCACGGCGGCGCCACCGCCGACCACCACCTTCAGAGCGGAAAAGTCGAGCCGGTCGAAACCGGGTGTATTGAGCAGGCCATTGAACAGCGTATTGACGCCGGTCATCGTCGTGAACTTCCAGTTGCCCATTTCCTTGACCAGCGCCGGCAGATCGCGCGGGTTGGTGATCAATACGCTGAGGCTGCCCCACTTCATGAACGACAGCGTCGAGGTGAGGCAGAAGATGTGGTACATCGGCAGCGGGGCAATGACGATTTCACTGCCTTCCTTGAAACTGTCCGAGATCCAGACGCCGGTCTGTTCCAGATTGGCGAGAATGTTGCGGTGGGTCAGCATGGCACCCTTGGCAACACCGGTCGTGCCACCTGTGTACTGGAGGAAGGCAATGTCTTCACGCTTCACGTCGACCGGATTGAAGCGCGCCGAACTGCCTCGCTCGAGCGCATTAGCAAGCGTGATGGCGCCATCGATGTGCCAGGCGGGCACCATCTTCCTGACGTGCTTGATCACGAAATTGACCAGCCAGCGTTTCGGTACCGGTAGCAAATCGCCAATCTGCGTGGTGATGACATGCTCGACCGGCGTGCGGCCAAGCACCTGCTGCAGGGTTTGGGCGAAGTTTTCGACGATGACGATGGCGCGGGTGCCGGAGTCCTTCAACTGGTGTTCCAGTTCGCGCGGCGTGTACAGCGGATTGACATTGACCACCGTCATCCCGGCGCGCAGGATGCCGAACAGGACTACCGGGTATTGCAGCAGGTTCGGTGACATGACCGCCACGCGCTCGCCTCTGGCCATGCCCGGCAATCCCTGCAGAAAGGCCGCGAAAGCACGCGACTTCCGTTCCAGTTCGTCATAGCTCATCGTGTAGCCGAGGTTGTGGTAGGCCGGCCTGGCGGCGAATTTGCCGAAGAGTTTGTCAAGCAGATCCGGAATTGACTGGAACTGGTCCGGATCGATCTCGGCCGGCATGCCTTGCGGATAGTTCTTGAGCCAGATCCTGTTCATGACGCCCCCTTTGTTGTCTGTCGAACTGTCTATTGCAGCTTACTCCAGATCGATTTCCCCGCCACTTCGATCAGGACTGTTTTCCGAATGGCCTTATGTGAACGAGTTCCGGATCGTCGGCGTGGTCGATCAGGATGCGCCTGACGCGTTCCTGCCAGAGTTCGCCGAACAAGAGGGTGGCCTCGACATCGGCGACGCCGTCGAGGATGGCGCCGAGCAGATTGCCGAGGCGCGGGTCGGCGGGTACCGTTTCCAGCCTCAAAGTGCAGTCGACCGCGACATTCGTGTCCACTCGCGTGAAGACCATGCCATCCACACCGGCGACGCCGAATTGCAGAAGGTTACGCCGGCTGTGGCGCTCGCCCAGCCCCTTGAAACCGCCGGTGCCGGCAGCGCCGGTGAGCAGTCCGGCCACACTGGCGATGACACCGGATACGCCACTTTCGAGTTCCTCGCGGAGTGCAACCTTGATGTTGCCGCGTAGCGGAATCGCGCCGCCGTAAAGTGCCCGTAACGCGCGCACCGTCATCAGCCAGGCGCCGGCGACGGTCGGGCAGGAATGGCCGGCCAGCTTGACGGCATCGGCAAAGCGGTATTCGATCAGCCCGCCTTCTGCGGCGCCAAGCAATTCGGCCAGCGGATCACGCAGCGTGACGGCGGGAATCCGCGCGAAGAATTCGGGAAAGGCCATTTCGATCTCCTGCAGCTATCAGTATGGGCGACCGGTAGCGGCGTGACTTTGATCCCGGTCAGGCGCGCTGAATCAGCTCGACTTTGTAACCGTCCGGGTCTTCGACGAAGGCGATGATGGTAGTGCCGTGCTTCATCGGCCCCGCCTCGCGCACCACCTTGCCGCCGCGCGCCTTGATTTCCGCACAGGCCGCCGCCGCATCCGGCACGGCGAGGGCGATATGGCCATAACCGGTGCCGAGGTCATAGGCCGTGGTATCCCAGTTGTGGGTCAGTTCCAGCACGGCGCCCTCGCTCTCCGGGCCGTAGCCGACGAAGGCGAGCGTGAAGCGGCCCTCGGGGTAATCGGTGCGGCGCAGCAGTTTCATGCCGAGAATTTCGCTATAGAAGGCGATGGAGCGATCGAGTTCGCCGACGCGAATCATCGTGTGCAGAATGCGCATGGTTTTTCCTTGAGGTTCACAGTTGCGGAATCTGGCGCGCGAGATGACGCAGTTCGAGTCGTCGCGCCTGCCAGTCGGGGCAGAGTTGCTCCACCACAGACCAGAAGCGCGGGCTGTGGTTCATTTCCCTGATGTGCGCCAGTTCGTGGCAGACGACGTAATCGACGACCGCCAGCGGCATCAGGATCAGGCGCCAGTTAAGCGAAATGCCTCCGTGATGACTGCAACTACCCCAGCGCGTGCGCGCCGCCGAAATGCGCAATGGCGGCGGTGAAACGCCGAGTCGCGGGGCGTAATTGGCAAGGCGTTCGACAAAAATGGCGCGCGCTTTCTCGCGCAGCGCCTTTTCCAGCACGCTGCGCGCGTCGGCCGCCGGCGGCACGAACAGGTGCAGCTTCGGTTCGCTGAACAACCAGCGCTGACGGCTGCCGGGCGTGACGGTCACGGTCAACGGCGATTCAAGGACAAAAATGACGGCGCCGTCGTCGATCGTCAGTTTTTCCGGCGGCGTTCGGTTGCGCCAGTCGGCGAGTTTGTCGAGCACCCATTGGCCGTGCTGGCGAATGAGTATTTCGATATCGCCGATCGGCGCCCGCAAAGGGGCGCCGACGCGCAGGCCGCGCTGGTCGATGGCGAGGCCGATGGTGCGCCGGTGGCTGCGCCGCAACCGGTAGTCGACTTCCTGGCCGGCAATCGCGATGCGGCGCGTCGCTTCAGGCTGTGCCGGTCTTGGCATCCGCGTAGCGGTGTGGAGAAATGCGGCGCATCTCGCCCTCGATCCAGTCTTCGGCGCGCTGATTGACTTCCGCTTCGGAAAGCCCGGTCGCATCGAAAGCCGGGCCGATGCTGATGGTGACGACTCCCGGTTTCTTGATGAAAGCCTGGCGCGGCCAGAGTTCGCCGGAATTGTGAGCGACCGGCACCACCTTGCAGCCAACCTGGGTCGCCAGATAGGCGCCGCCAGCCTTGTAGCGTTTCGTCTGGCCCGGTGCAACGCGCGTGCCTTCGGGAAAAATGATGACGTAGAAGCCCTTCTTCAGGCGCTCGCGCCCCTGCTCGACAACCTGGTCGAGCGCCTGTTTGCCGGCTGCACGGTCGATCGAGATCATCTTCATCGCGCCCAGCCCCCAGCCGATCAGCGGTACCCGCAGCAATTCCTTCTTGAGTACGAACACGCAATAAGCACCTTTGGGCACGTAATCCTGGATGGTCATCGTTTCCCACGCCGACTGATGCTTGGACAGGATGACGCAAGGCTCCGGCGGCATGTTCTCCAGGCCGACCACCCGCGGCCTGATGCCGAGCAGGTTCTCGACGCCCCACTGGATGCCGAGGCGCCACAACTTGCCGAAATGGTAGCCCCAGAGGCCGCGCAGAATGATGGCGCCAACGATGACCAGTGGCGCCACCAACAGCGTCCACAGCGCACCCCAGATCGCGAAGAGAACCGAACGCACGACGTTCATTTCTTTTTCGCCTCGAGAATATGGTCGACCGCAGCAGCCAGATCGGCAAAATCCAGCGTTCCTTTGGGCAGCCCGCCAGCTGCCAGCGTTTTTTCACCCTTACCGGTACGCACCAGCAGCGGACGGCAGCCGATCTCGGCGCTCGCCTGCAGGTCGCGCAGCGAATCGCCGATCGCCGGCACACCGTCCAGGGCGACATTCATCGTTTCGGAGATGCGCCTGAACATCCCCGGTTTCGGCTTGCGGCAATTACAGTTCGCTTCGGCGGTGTGCGGGCAGAAATAAATGGCCTCGATCCGCCCGCCAGCGGCGAACAGGGCCTTGTGCATCTTTTCATGGATCGCATTGAGCGTGTCCATGTCGAGAAAACCGCGCCCGATGCCCGACTGGTTGGTCGCCACGACCACCTTGTAGCCGTTCTGATTGAGGCGGGCGATGGCTTCCAGGCTACCGGGAATCGGCTTCCATTCGGCCGGACTCTTGATGAACTGGGCGGAGTCGAAGTTGATGACGCCGTCGCGGTCGAGAATGACGAGTTTGGGCATGGCAGTCTCCCGTAGTTCAGGCGGACAGCTTCGAAATATCCGCCACCTTGTTCATCGCAGCATGCAGCTTGGCGAGCAGGCCGAGGCGGTTGGCGCGCAGGGCCGGATCCTCGGCATTGACCATGACGCCGTCAAAGAAGGCATCGACCGGCGCGCGCAAGGCGGCCAGCGCTTGCAGCGATTCGCTGTAGTCGCCGGTAACGAAGGCGGCATCGGCCTGCGGCACGACGTCGACCAGCGCCGCATGCAGCGCGACTTCGGCCGGCTCCTTGAGCAGCTCGGCATCAACCCAGGCGTCGATGCTGTCTTCGACTTTTTTCAGGATATTGCCGACCCGCTTGTTGGCGGCAGCCAGCGCGGCGGATTCGGGCAGCGCGGCAAAGGCGCGCACAGCGGCGAGGCGCTTGGGAATGTCGCCCAAGCGTTGCGGCCGCTGCGACACGACGGCATCGACCTCCTGCGCGGTATAGCCCTGCTCGCGCAGATTGCCGGCGAGGCGGTCGTAGATGAAGTCGGCAAGCGCAGTTTCGGCTGGCTTGAAGTCGTCGACCGTGGCAAAAATCTCGGTTGTTGCGGTCAACAGCGAATTGACCGGCAAATCGAGGTCGCCTTCGGCCAGCATGCGAATGACGCCCAGCGCGTGGCGGCGCAGTGCGAACGGGTCGCGGTCGCCAGTCGGGATCTGGCCGATGCCGAACATGCCGACCAGCGTTTCCAGCTTGTCGGCCAGTGCGACGACGGTACCGACCTTGCCGCGCGGCAGGCTGTCGCCGGCGAAACGCGGCTTGTAATGGTCCTCGATGGCATCGGCGATGTCGGTGGACAGGCCGTCGTGCAGTGCGTAGTAGCGGCCCATGATGCCCTGCAGCTCGGGGAACTCGCCGACCATGTCGGTCAGCAGGTCGGCCTTGGCCAGCACGGCGGCCTGCTCGGCCTGCAGCGCCAGCACCTCGCCGCCCAGCGACTGGCCGATAGCGCGGGCAATCGCCGCGACGCGTTGCATGCGCTCGCCCTGAGTGCCCAACTTGTTGTGATAGACGACCTTGGCCAGCCCGGCGACACGGCTTTCCAGCGATTTCTTGCGATCCTGGTCGAAGAAGAACTTGGCATCGGCCAGACGCGGGCGGACGACGCGCTCGTTGCCGCCGATGACGGCACTCGGATCGGCCGGACTGATGTTGCTGACGACGAGGAACTTGTTGGTCAGCTTGCCGGCCGCGTTGAGCAGCGGGAAGTACTTCTGGTTCGCCTTCATGGTCAGGATCAGGCATTCCTGCGGTACGGCGAGGAATTCTTCCTCGAACTGGCCAACCAGCACGTTCGGGCGTTCGACCAGCGCAGTGACTTCGTCGAGCAGGGCGTCGTCGTCGATCGGCCGCAGCGGAGCGGAGCCATTTCCGCCGGACTTGGCCGCAGCGGCTTCGAGCTGGCGGACGATTTCGGCACGACGTTCGGCGAAGGACGCGATCACGGCACCATCGGTTGCCAGCCGGGCGGCATATTCGTCGGCATCGGCCAGAACGACCGGATCGATCCTGGCTTCAAAGCGGTGACCATGGGTTTCACGACCTGCGTTCAGGCCGAGCACCGAAACCGGCAGGATCTCGTCACCATGCAGCGCGACCAGACCATGCGCCGGGCGGACGAAATTGACGCTGCTCCAGCCGTCCTGCAACTGGTAGGTCATGACTTTCGGAATCGGCAGCGCGGCCAAAGCGGCTTCCAGCGCCTTTTGCAAGCCTTCGGCCAGCGTCGCGCCCTTGGCCATGCTGTCGTAAAACAGGATGTCGGCCTTGCCGTCGTTCTCGCGTCGCAGGTTCGGCACGCAGGAGGCATCGGCACCCAGCGCGGCCAGCTTCTTCAACAGGGCCGGGGTGGCGTTGCCAGCAGCATCGAGGCCGACGGCGACCGGCATCAGCTTCTGGACAACCGGCTTGTCGGCGGCCACCGCGGCGACCTCGGTGACATGAGCAGCCAGACGGCGCGGCGAGGCAAAAGCGGTGACTTCTGCGGTCAACCCGGATAAACCGGAATTTTTCAAATGTTGGGCCAGGGTCTGGGCGAAGACTTCGCCCAGTTTCTTCAACGCCTTGGGCGGCAGTTCTTCGACGAACAGTTCAACGAGCAAATTCTTGGTTGTCATGTTCAGGCAGCTTTCTTTTCGATCTGGGCGAGGACTTCGGCAGCCCATTCCTGCGGGGCCATCGGGAAGCCGAGGCGGGCGCGGGAATCGAGGTAGGCTTGCGCGACGGCACGGGCCAGGTTGCGGATGCGGCCGATGTAGGCGGCGCGCTCGGTGACCGAGATGGCGCCACGGGCGTCGAGTAGATTGAAGGTGTGCGCCGCCTTCAGCACCTGTTCGTAGGCGGGCAGCGCCAGTTGGGCGCCCATCAGGTGCTGGGCCTGCTTTTCGTGCGCGCCAAAGGCGTGGAAGAGGAAGTCGACGTCCGAGTGCTCGAAGTTATAGGTCGATTGCTCGACTTCATTCTGGTGATAAACGTCGCCGTAGGTCAGACCGTCGGTCCATACGAGGTCATAAACGTTTTCGACGCCCTGCAGGTACATCGCCAGGCGTTCGATGCCGTAGGTGATTTCGCCGGTGATCGGCTTGCAGTCGATGCCGCCGACCTGCTGGAAGTAGGTGAATTGCGTCACTTCCATGCCGTTCATCCAGACTTCCCAACCGAGACCCCAGGCGCCGAGCGTCGGGTTTTCCCAGTCGTCCTCGACGAAGCGCACGTCGTTCTTCTTGAGGTCGAAGTCGAGCGCTTCGAGCGAGCCGAGATAGAGTTCGAGAATGTTGTCCGGCGCCGGTTTCAAGACCACCTGGTACTGGTAGTAATGCTGCATGCGGTTCGGGTTTTCGCCGTAGCGACCATCCTTCGGGCGGCGCGACGGCTGGACGTAGGCGGCCTTCCATGGTTCGGGGCCGATGGCGCTCAGGAAAGTGGCGGTGTGGCTGGTGCCGGCGCCGACTTCCATATCGTAGGGCTGCAGCAGCGCGCAGCCTTTATCGCTCCAGTATTGCTGCAGACGCAGGATGATTTCTTGAAAAGTCGGTTTGTTGCTGGTGGTCATCGGACGCACTCGGTATGACGGAAGACCTTGAATTTTACTAGCTTTCTCCGCTTTTCGGGGTGCCGCGCCGCTGCCACTTGCGCACCGACGGACAGACTGAAATTCCCGCACACCCGGATAGCTAAATAAGCGCTTTATCACATTGCAACGCAACACCTTAGAAGGCGTCGCCCACATGGGTGATTGACAAAAACTCATATAATCAATATTGTGCGCCCTGTGTTGCGGTGCAACATCGTTTATCAGGGGGCGCGAAACTTGGCGCCACGCGGGATTCGAGCAATTTGTCCCGACGCCTGACCGATGTCGTTCCCCCCCTGTAACCGTTCGCTGTTCGCGATTTTTGCGGCAGTGGCAACAGTCAAGGAGGTCGCATGTTCGCTACGACCGTTTTTTCGCCCGCATTCCTGCGGGCTTCAGCTGCAGCTTATGCAGTGTTCCAGAAGTTCCTGATGGCCGCCGGGCTGCTTTTCATGATCGGCCTCGTCAGTTTGCAAACCGGCCATACCGGCCTGATCGAAAGCTTGAAGTCCCTGCTACCGGCTGCCGAAGCAATGGAAAACCCGGCGTCGGATGTGGTTGCCACGTCGGAAGCCGAAATTCTTGAAAGCGCGACCGGGCAGTCAGCGCCTGAGCTCAATCCGAAGATGCAGGCGGCGCTCGACTATGTTGCCAAGCGCTATCGCGTGTCGAACGAAGCTCTCGAGCCGATTTTCGCCACGGCGCAGGCTGCCGGCAAGGAAGAGCGCATCGATCCGCTGCTGATCATCGCCGTCATCGGCATCGAATCCGGCTTCAATCCCTTTTCGCAGAGCGTGGTCGGGGCCAAGGGTCTGATGCAGGTGATGCCGAACTTCCACATGGACAAGCTGCCGGAGGAAGCCAACGATTCCGCCTTCCTCGACCCGGTGACCAACGTTCAGGTCGGGGCCAAGGTGCTGCGCGAGTCGATCCGTCGTTTCGGCGGCATCGAGAATGGCCTGCAGCAGTTCGCCGGCGCCCTCAACGATCCGGATCGCCGCTACGCATCGAAGGTGCTCGCCGAGAAGCAGCGCCTCGACAAGGCGGCGCAACAACGCCAGAAAACCTGAGCGTGTCGCCCTTCTAGCGGCGGCGCGGCAACTGACTGAACAGCAGGAACAGGCCGGCCAGCAGCAGGAAAGCGTAATTGCCGTAGCGGGCATAGGGCGTCATGCCCTGATGGCCGCGTACCTCGGTTCTCAATACGCCCTGCGTGAAAGGTGGCAGCACCGCCTGTAGCGAACCATCGGCGGCAATCACGGCCGTCATGCCGGTATTCGTCGCGCGCAGCATCGGGCGTCCGGTTTCGACAGCACGCATGCGGGCGATCTGCAAATGCTGCGGTTGAGCCAGCGAGCGCCCAAACCATGCCGTGTTCGAGAGATTGGCGAGGATGCCGGCCTGCGGCAAGGCACGGATGATCTCCTCGCCGAAAACATCCTCATAACAGATGTTGACCGCCAGTTGCTGACCGGCAACGGCCAGCGGCGCCTGTCGTTCCGGCCCGCGCGAAAATGACGACATCGGGATGCTGACCAGCTGCATGAACCACGAGAAACCGGGCGGAACGAATTCGCCGAACGGTACCAGATGCGTCTTGCTGTAGCGCTGGGTCGGTGAATTGCCGAGGCTGAGCGCACTGTTCCAGTAATCTTCGCCGAAGCCGGTAATGGTGCCGAAGACGATGTCGCCGCCATGCTTGCGGGCAGCCGCCTGCAATGATTGCGCATAATCGGGCGGCAGCTCGTCGAAGAAGGCCGGAACCGCCGTTTCGGGCAGCAAAGTCAGTTGCGCCGGGTTTTCCTCGACCAGTTGGCGGTAGAGGTTCAGCGAATGCAGAAAGGCATCTGGCCGGAATTTCATTTCCTGCGGGATGTTGCCCTGGATCAGCGCGACACTGACCGGCTCGCCGACCGGCGTCGTCCAGCGCACCTGCTGCAGCGCAAAGCCGCCCAGCGTGGCCAAAACGAGGAAGGCCAACCCGACCCGCCAGCGCAGCAGCAGCGCGCCAGCCAGTGCAACGAGCAATGACAGGCCGTGGGCGCCGAACAGCGGCGCGAATCCGGCCAGCGGACTGGGCGGTGCTTGCGAGTAGCCGACAGCAAGCCACGGAAAGCCGGTAAAAATCCAGCCTCTGAGCCAGTCGACCGTGGCAATCAGCGCCGCGAACAGCAGCGCCTGCCGCCACCATGCCGCTGGCTGCCGACGCTTGAAAATCCAGCTCGCCAGCGCGGGAAAGATCGCCATCAGCGCGCAGAACAGGAAGGCGGCGATCCCGGCCAGCCACCATGGCATGCCGCCGAAGACCGACAGACTGACATAGACCCAGGAGACGCCCGACAAGAAAAAGCCAAGGCCGAAGAACAGCCCGGTCAGCGCCGCCTCGCGCGGCGTGCCAGCGCGCAACAACAAGGCGAACAGGGCAAACCAGACGACTGGCGCCAGCCAGAACAAACCGAATGGCGCAAAGCATAAAACCCCGGCAATGCCGGCCAGCGCGCCCAGGCCAAAGCGGTACAGGGTCCGCTCAGGCAGTCTGGTCGTCGGCACCGGGTTGTGGTTTGGGTAGTGCGTTGACCAACAGCGTGTACAGCCGGCGACTGTCGGCACGCAGGACCTGGAAGCGCAAGCCGTCGATATCGACGAGCTCGTTGCGCTTGGGGACGCGTCCGAGGTGGCGCAGGATCAGGCCACCGACGGTATCGAATTCGGCATCCGAAAATTCGGTCTTGAAGGCTTCGTTGAAGTCCTCGATCTCGGTGCGCGCCTTGACCCGGTAACGGCCCGCCGAGTCGAGACGGATGTTGTCGTGCGCCTCGTCGAAATCGTATTCATCCTCGATGTCGCCGACGATCTGTTCCAGCACGTCTTCGATGGTGACCAGGCCGGCGACGCCGCCGTACTCGTTGACGACGATCGCCATGTGATTGCGCGAGACGCGGAATTCACGCAGCAGCACATTGAGGCGCTTGGATTCGGGGATGAAAACCGCCGGGCGCAGCCAGTCACGGAGGTCGAAACTCGCCTCGGTGTGGATGCGCAGCAGGTCCTTGGCGAGCAGGATGCCGAGCACCTTGTCACGGTCGCCGTCAACCACCGGAAAGCGTGAGTGGGCGGCTTCGATGACGACCGGAATGATCTCGCTCATCGGATCGTCGACATCGATGACATCCATCTGCCCGCGCGGGATCATGACATCGGTGACGCGGGTGTCGGAGACAGCCAGCGCCCCTTCGATGATGGTCAGCGCATCGGCGTCCATCAGGTTGCGCTCGTAGGCCGAGTGCAAAATTTCCAGCAACTGCTGGCGGTCTTCGGGCTCGCGCAGCAGCAGCGAAGTCAGTCGTTCGATAAAGCCTGGTTTACTGTCACTGTCCATGATGTTCAAACCGCATACGGGTCGGGGTAACCCAGCGCGGCGAGTATTTCCTTTTCTTCGTTTTCCATGGCTTCGGCATCTGCGTCATTGTCATGATCCCAGCCTTGCAAATGCAGCATACCATGCACCGTCAGGTGCGCGTAGTGGGCATCCAGCGGCCTGTTTTGCTCGGCGGCTTCCTTCGCCACCACTTCCGTGCAGATGACGAGGTCACCCGTGATCACCGGCTCGCTTTCATACGGAAATGACAGCACGTTGGTCGCGTAATCCTTGCCACGGTACTCATTGTTCAGCGCACGCCCTTCGTCAGCATCGACCAAGCGGATCGTCACTTCGCCGCCACCGATCAAGGCAGCGCGGGCCCAGCGCACGAAATCCGCCCGCAAGGGTAAGTCCTCAAGGTTACAGGCGTATTGCAGCGACAGGTTAAGGCGTTTGCTTGCTTTGGGACTCATAGGCGGCAACGATGCGAGCAACGAGCGGGTGGCGCACGACGTCTTCCTTGAGAAATTCGGTGAAAGCCAGGCCGCGCACATCCTTCAGGATGTCGCGCGCTTCGCGCAGGCCGCTTTTTTGTCCTTTGGGCAGGTCGACCTGGGTCAAGTCGCCGGTGACCACCGCCTTGGCGCCGATACCGATACGTGTCAGGAACATCTTCATCTGCTCCGGCGTCGTGTTTTGAGCCTCGTCGAGAATGATGAAGGCGTGGTTAAGCGTGCGCCCGCGCATGAAGGCGAGCGGCGCGATCTCGATGGCGTTCTTTTCGTAGAGCTTGCTGGTGCGCTCGTGGCCCATCAAATCGTAGAGTGCATCGTAGAGCGGGCGCAGGTAGGGGTCGATCTTCTGCGTCAGGTCGCCGGGCAGGAATCCTAGCCGTTCGCCTGCTTCGACCGCCGGGCGGGTCAGGATGATGCGTTCGACCAGATCGCGCTCCAGTGCATCGACGGCACTGGCCACGGCGAGGTAGGTCTTGCCGGTGCCTGCCGGCCCGATGCCGAAGGTAATGTCGTGCTCCTGGATCGCCTTCAGGTAGGCGACCTGGCGCGGCGTACGACCATGCAGATCGGTCTTGCGGGTGACCAGTTGCGGGCCATCGACCGAGCCGCCGGCACTGCGCGATACCCGACGTACTGGCGCGCTGAGAAGTTCAATCAAGCCGAGCTGGATTTCGTCGACCGACAGCGGCACGCGTGCCATGGCGTAGAAATGGCGGATGGCATCCGCGGTCAACGCGGCTTTTTCGCCCGAAATTGAGAACCGTTCGTTGCGCCGCTTGATGACGACGTCAAAGCCGGTTTCGATCTGGCGGATATTTTCGTCGAGCGGGCCGCACAAATTGGCCAGCAAAACGTTGTCGACCGGCGCCAGGGCGATCGCCACCGACTTGCTCTTGGGCGCCGGCTTAAGCTTCTCGGATGACAATTTCGCCCCTCAGGCTGTGCGGCAATGCGGCGGTAATGCGGACATCGACGAAAGTGTCGATCAATCTCGGGTTGCCGACAAAATTCACGATCCGGTTATTGTCGGTACGGCCCGCCAGTTCCCGCGCATCCTTCTTCGCAGCGCCTTCGATCAGCACGCGCTGGATGCTGCCGACCATCGCCTGGCTGATCACTTGCGCCTGTTCCTCAATCCGCTTCTGCAAACGTGCCAGGCGCGCCGACTTGACGGCGGCCGGTGTCGAGTCTTCCATTTCCACGGCCGGCGTGCCGGGACGCGGGCTGTATAAAAAGGAAAACGAGTTATCGAAGCCGACCTCGTCGATCAGCTTCATCGTTTTTTCAAAATCCTCGTCGGTTTCGCCGGGAAAGCCGATGATGAAATCCGACGACAGCGAGATATCGGGCCGCGCGGCACGCAACCTGCGGATCAGAGACTTGTACTCAAGCGCTGTGTAGCCGCGCTTCATCGCCGCCAGCACGCGATCGGAACCGGACTGCACCGGCAGATGCAGCTGCGACACCAGCTTAGGTACGCTGGCGTAGGTGTCGATCAGGCGCTGCGACATTTCGCGCGGGTGCGAGGTCGTGTAGCGGATGCGCTCGATACCCGGCACTTCGGCGATGTACTCGATCAACAGTGCCAGGTCGGCCTTTTCCTCACTGCCCGCCATGTCGCCGCGATAGGCATTGACGTTCTGGCCGAGCAGGGTCACTTCTCCGACACCATGCGCCGCAAGTCCCGCGATCTCGGTCAGCACGTCCTCGAACGGGCGAGACACCTCGCCACCCCGGGTATAGGGCACGATGCAGAAAGTACAGAACTTGGAGCAACCCTCCATGATCGACACGAAGGCCGAGGCGCCCTTCACTTCGGCCGGCGGCAACGCATCGAACTTCTCGATTTCGGGGAAGGAAATATCGACCGCCGCCCTGCCCTTGGCCTTGCGTTCGGCGATCAGCTGCGGCAGCCGATGCAAGGTCTGCGGACCGAAGACAATATCTACATAAGGGGCGCGAGCAACGATCGCAGCGCCCTCCTGACTCGCCACGCAACCACCGACGCCGATCACCAGATCCGGGTTCAGCTTCTTCAGGTGCCTGACCCGCCCCAGGTCGTGGAAAACCTTCTCCTGCGCCTTCTCGCGCACCGAGCAGGTGTTGAACAGGATGATGTCGGCCTCCTCCGGATTGTCCGTCTTGACGACACCTTCGGAAGCATTGAGCACATCGGCCATTTTGTCCGAATCGTACTCATTCATCTGGCACCCGAAGGTACGGATGAACAATTTTTTGGGCATGGATGAACTACTTTGCGGAATCAGGGACACGGAACAGGCAGCTAATGAGCAAAAAGCGACGAGCGGCAGATTATAACCGACCGGAAAACACCTTGACCGAAGAACAGCCGGCAAACTATAATCCGCGCCCTTGTAAGTGTGGTGATGTAGCTCAGTTGGTTAGAGCGGTGGATTCATAACCCACAGGTCGGCAGTTCAATTCTGCCCATCACCACCAATCGATTCAAAGCAAAAGCCCCGGTCACGAACCGGGGCTTTTGCTTTGGGATTAGCCGATTCAGTTTTGATGCCTATTTTTTCAGCGAATCGCGAATCTCGCGCAGCAGCATGACGTCTTCCGGCGTCGCCGGCGCTTCCGGCTCGGGGGCCGGCGCTTCGGCGGTCCGCAGGCGATTGAGCTGCTTGACCATCATGAAAATGACGAAGGCGAGGATGATGAAATTGACCAGGATGGTCAGGAATGAACCGTAGGCGAAGACCGGAATGCCGGCCGTCTTGATGTCGGCCAGCGCGGTCAGGTTCTTCGGGTTGTCGCCGAGCACGAAGAAGAGATTGGAGAAATCCAGCCGTCCGGTAACGCGCGAGACCAGCGGCATGACCAGGTCGCCAACGATGGAATCGACGATCTTGCCGAAGGCGCCGCCGATGATGACCCCGACCGCGAGGTCCATCGCATTGCCCTTGACTGCGAACTCACGAAACTCCTGAAGCATACCCATGGCGGATTCCTTTCTGCGTTGAAGATTTTATGGTGTTCGGATTATTGGCCAGCCAAGCCGGCACGTCAACGCACCTTTAGCCGCCGCAACCGCTCGGCCGCCGCAACCAGCGTTTCTTCCTTCTTGGCGAAACAGAAGCGCACCACTTTGTCATCGCGCCCGTCGGCGTTGAACACGGAAACCGGAATCACCGCCACGCCGACCTCGCGCGTCATCCATTCGGCGAAGGCGCGGTCGGGCAGGTCGGAAATCCCGGCGTAGCTGGCGAGCTGGAAGTAGGTGCCACGACAGGGCAGCAGTGCGAACGGCGTCGCCGCCAGCAGATTGCGGAAGAAATCGCGCTTTTCCTGGTAGAACGCCGCCAGACCGAGGTGGCGCGAGGCGTCCTGCATGTAGTCGGCGAGCGCCAGTTGCGACGGCGTGTGCACGGTGAACACGTTGAACTGGTGCACCTTGCGGAACTCGGCCATGAGCGCCGCCGGGCCGACGACGTAGCCGATCTTCCAGCCGGTGATGTGATAGGTCTTGCCGAAGCTGGAGACGCCGATGCCGCGCGGCGCCAGTTCGGCATGCCCGCATACGCTGGCGTGCCTTTCGCCATCGAAGACGATGTGCTCGTAAACCTCGTCGGAGAGCACGACGATGTCGGTACCGCGGACCAATTCGGCCAGTTTTTCCAGGTCGACCGCAGTCAGCAGGCTGCCGGTCGGGTTGTGCGGCGAGTTGATGACGATCATCCGCGTTTTCGGGGTGATCAAGGCCGCTACCTGCGCCCAGTCCGGCGCGTAATCCGGGAAGCGCAGCTGGGCATAGATCGCCTTGCCGCCGACCGTTTCGATGGCCGGCACGTAGGAGTCGTACACCGGCGCGAAGACGATCACCTCGTCGCCGGGCCGGACGAAGGCGGCAATCGCCGTGAAGATCGCCTGGGTCGCCCCGGCCGTCACCGTCACCTCGGATTCGACGTCGAAGCTCGTGCCATAGAGCGCCGCGACCTTGTCGACGATCGCCTGGCGCAGCTCCGGCATGCCGGCCATCGGCGCGTACTGGTTGCGCCCGGCGCGCATGTGGCGATCCATGGCGTCGAACAGCGCCGGTTCCGCCTGAAAGTCGGGAAAGCCCTGCGACAGGTTGAGCGCCCCGCACTCGGCCGCCATGCGCGACATCACGGTGAAGATGGTCGTCCCCATGTGCGGGAAGCGGGAATCGATGCGGATCGGGGTTTGCATGTTGGCCCTGCACTCCTTACGGTCGCGGTCGACCGTGAAAAGAAGGTGAAAATCATGCGCCAAGGCGGCCCCGCTGGCAACCACGGGGCGAAAAACAGCGTAGTATTACATCCGTTATAACAAGCGTGGAGATTGCCATGTTCGCACTCAAACTGACCCAGATCGGCAATTCGGTCGGCGTCGTGCTGCCCAAGGAGGCCTTGGCCATGCTTCACGTCGATAAAGGCGATA
>Ga0209310_1000524_pt1 | contig 41610 bp, 24 predicted proteins | sample AD_UKC030_MetaG_FD_184415 | JGI IMG/M metagenome (GOLD analysis project Ga0209310, IMG submission 184415) | Active sludge microbial communities of municipal wastewater-treating anaerobic digesters from USA - AD_UKC030_MetaG (SPAdes) (version 2) | ecosystem: Engineered > Bioreactor > Anaerobic >...
AGCTTGCCCGACGGCCCTTTCTTTTGTTTCATGCCGCTGAGCTTAAAAAGTTCACCGGCAAATGTCCCGACAAATCTGCGTTAGCCCTGTTGTTCCTGCTTCAGGGCACTTTCATGCATAGCCGCTGAGTCAAACGACTTAACCGCGAATGGACCTCAATAAGCGCGAATCATGGCAGGCCAAACCCGAAGGTTCCGAAGTGTTGGGAATATCGACAAAATGTCTGGGATCCTGCGTCAACCGGCACGGCGGGATAAATCCCGCGGTCCACCCTGCCGAGTCACTCTCGCTTCCGGGCCGGGAACAATCGGCGCGCGGAATTCATTCCGCAGAGCGATCCTGCCAACAGGAAATCTCCGGTTTTTTTCGCGTCCATTGGCGTTCATTCTTGGTGGGTGTTCATTCGCGGTTCGAGGCGGATTTCTCCTCTTCACGAACCCGCAAGATCCGGTCGGCGACCACGTTGGTCTGGACCTGAACCTCTCCGCTGGGCCATCGGACTTCGAGCCGATCCATCACGCGATGGGCCCCCAATCCAAAGTGCAACCGCAAATCCTCCGCGCTCTGATATCCCCGGCCCGCTCGCACTTCATCCACTTGAGTTCTTCCACCCGCAGTGACCTTTGCCACCGCGCCGATCGCACTGCGGTTGCTGCGGGTTCCCACCAGTTTTAACAGAATCCAGTGATTCGAACTTGCCGACTCATTCAACATGATGGTGGGTTTGGTTCTCGAATTCAGGACGACCACATCCGTTCGGCCGTCGTTATTCAGATCTCCAAACACGGCGCCCCGGCTGCTCTCGACCACGTTCATCCCCCCTCCGACTTCCTCGGTGATATCGACAAATCGACCGGACCGCTGCTGAAGCAGAAGGTTCCGCTGTTTGTAGGTTGTGCTTTTATCGTATTGCTCGACCGTGTCCTGCAAATGACCGGCGGCGATAAATAACTCCCGAATCCCATCATTATCGAAATCCACAAAGCCGCATCCCCAGGTCACCAACGGACGCGATCCGATGCCCGCGCCGGTCTCGACGGTCATATCCTGAAACTGCAATTGGCCGTGCAGAGCACCCAGGTTGCGATACAAGGTGTTCACCTGGTCCTGGTAATCCGTCACGATAATGTCAAAGCGTCCATCCCCGTCGTAATCTCCCGCGTTGGCGCCCATGGTTCCCTGAGGATCGCCGTATCGGTCATAGGAGACTCCGGATTGCAGGCCAATCTCCTCAAAGGTCCCATCGCGCTTGTTGTGAAATAGAAAGTTCTCAAACACATCGTTCCCAATAAAGAGATCCGGCCAGCCGTCGTCGTCGAAATCCGAACAGACCACCCCCATGGCATAGCCTTTGTGCAGGCCCACGCCCGAGCTATCGCTGACGTCTCGAAAGGTGCCGTCGCCGTTGTTTTGAAAAAGATGACTGGGAACGGCGGGGTAGGATCGTGGATTACAGTAGACCGGCACGTTCACGCGCGAGCAGGGTTTGAATACCGCCACATTGAATTCCAGATAGTTGCCCACGTAGAGATCCAGATGACCGTCCCGGTTGAAATCCGTGAAAATGCAACCCGCTCCCAGGCAACGGACCCCGAATGAGGATTTCTCCAATCCCGCTTGCCGGGTTACGTCCGAGAATGTCCCGTTGCCGTTGTTGCGAAGAAGACGATGCTGTCCATAATGCGTAATGAAGACGTCCTCATGCCCGTCGTTGTTATAATCCCCGACGGCACACCCCATGGCATAGCCGGGCAAATCCAGCCCGCTCCGCGCCGTCACATCCGTGAACGAACCATTCCCGTTGTTGCGATAGAGAGCATGGACCGGCGCTTTGGGCGTTGGCGGAGTCCCAGGCAACGGCGAACCGGATAGAAATAGGATATCCAGCCATCCGTCCCCATCAAAATCAATCAAGCCAAGCCCCGAGGCGACGGTTTCGACGATGTATTGCCTGCCTGAACTCCCGTCGCTGTGGATAAAGCGGATTCCGGCGCTGTCTGTCACATCCCGCAAACGAATGGAAGTCGCCCCAATGGCGGAGAGTCCCGAAGCCAAAACGATACTGAAAAAGGCAAAGGTGTGCTTCATTTCAACGATTCCAGGCGACGCTGTCGTTCCTGATACACCGGATTCTGTGGATCTTTCCTGACGGCTTCCGCGGTAGCTTCCCGGGCTTCCTGGATCCGGCCATTGGCGTAGAGCGCCCAGGCCAGCAAGTCATAATTGGCGGCTGTGGGCTGAATCGCAACCAACCTGCGGCACCATTCCAGGGCCTCGGCCGGATTGAGCCGGGCGCCCAAGTGAAACCGAACCAGGTTATTTAGCGCCTCCACTTGGTTCGGATCGAGTTCGACAGCGCGTTTGAGCTCAGTTATCGCGGCAGGATAATCCTTGAGCCGAAGAAGCACCGTGCCCAGGTTAGCCCGGTATGCAGCCTGTGCAGGCCATCGCCGAACCAACTCCTGGCACACATCCCGGGCAGATTCCCACCTGCCCTTCTTCATGTAGATCGAAGCCAGGGCTTCATAAGGATTGGCCTCTTGGGAGGACACTTTTATCGCCCGCAAAAGGTTGGTTTCAGCCAAATCCTCGCGGTGTTGCTGGACAAAAAACGCCGCTGCTTCTTCGTGAAAATTCGAAGCCAATATCTGCAGGGCCTTCTGGCTGTTGTAGGCCGAGTTCTGTGCGTCCAGAACCGCCTTCTCCCTCTCTTTGAGTTTCTGGAACTTCTCCAAAGCCGCTCGGGCGGCGGGTTGATCGCCCAACCGACTCTTGGCCTGTGACAGGGCATAAAAAGCGCTCGCCAGTTCCGGATCCAGCTGGCAGGCTTGGGTCAGATAGTCAGCGGACTCCTGGAACCGGCCTTGATCCAGCAACAAACGCCCCAACAGAAGATAAAGAACCGAGTCGGTCGAATCCTGCTGAATTCCTTTGAGAAAAAGGTTCTGTGCTCCTGGGCGATCCCCCAGGCGATCCAGCACCATCCCCAAGCGGCGATAGCCCCCCGCAAGTTTCGGATCCAACTCAAGGGCCAGCCGCAAACATTTCGAGGCTTCCTCCAAGCGATCCTGTCGAATATGGAGATCGGCCAAAAAAGACGGAATATCCGCCCGCTTCGGGTCGCGTTCGAATGCCAAACGCGCCAATCGTTCGGCTTCATCATGCCGGCCCAATTCACTCTGAAGCCGCGCTTCCATCAGGAGGGTCTCGGCCATCGGGCCGGTCTGGTCTCGAAATTCTTTGGCCACCGCCAGCAGGTAGTCCCGGGCAGCTTTGGCTTCAAACTCCGGCACAACAACCGTTTCCGAGAAAACGGCACCCGCCATTCCAAGCAAAACCAAGCCGGTCTTCAGAGTTCTTCTCCACATCCGTTTTCCTTTGCGTCACCACGGAAGGATCCGCGGCTAACAAGCCTCTGCAAGCCGGGTCCTGTGATCCGGCATCGTGAACTTATCACGCGCTCCATTTTGGGTGTGATATCCCCGAATTGTCCAGGGAGATCTCTTGGCAGGCAAACAGGAAGTGCCTGAAGGAACCGGCGCTGCGGGATAAATCCCGCGCTCAAGACTGCCGAGTCACTCTCGCTCCGGAGCCGGCAACGATCGGCGCGCGGAATTCACTCCGCAGAGCGATGTGAGCCAACAAGATCCCTCTTCCTTTATTCGCGTCGATTGGCGTTTATTCGCGGTTAGACCAATTGCCATTCGGAAATTTATTATGGCAACCGGTCTAGATTCTTTTGCGGGCACCTTGCGAGCGGATTTGGGATCATCTGTCTTTTCGGATCAAAAAAAAGGACCGGATTTTCACCCGGTCCTTTCGCATAGGAGATGAATCAGCCTATTGCTGAACTTGGTAGAACATCGCGCCAGGAGTCGGCGTCACCTTATACGGGCTGGTGGCGCCGGCAACCGGTGTGTAAGGTCCGGTCACGGTGGGCGACGAGACCAGGGTCCCGGCGGCCCAGGTGATGACGACCTGGCCGGCTTCCACGCCGACTTTCAGCTGAGGATCCACAACCGCCTGATAAGGCGCGACCGAGAAGGACTGGAACAGACCTTCGGCGAGCACATCGTTGCCGCTGTTGTCGTGCGAAGTCACCGCCATGCCAATCAGGAGTTTGGCGGGCAGCAGATCGCCGGCCGTCGTGTGGGTGTTGCCCAGGGTCCAATTCACACCGTCGGTGCTGGTGTAGAGCTTGACTTCATTGTTGGTGACATCTTCGCGCACCAGACGCACCCAGGCATTCGGATAGGGAACCGGTGTCAGCACGCGGAAATTACCGCTGGCGCCGTCCGTCGCATCACGCCACTGGGCTTCGATGGCATTCTCACCCGCGGGTGCCGGGCGTGTGGTGCAGACTGAATTGTGCCGGCTGCCCGCCGCAGTGGACTCGCGAACCATGAGTTCGGCCTTCGCCCAAGTACTAAGACCGCTCGGATTCATTGCCTCGACTCGAACCCGCGCGTCAAACGCTCCGGTGAATTCCTTGTACACGAAATGGAATCCATCGGCGGCATCCCAGATGTCATGACCGCCGCCCGCAACGAAGAACGCGCCTTTGCCCATGGCGAATCCATAGCCTTCCTGCAAGGGATCAACACCCGGATCACCGATATCAGACGAGATCATATCCACCAACTCGCCAGTAACGGTGGCATCGGCCATGACGTTTCCAGCCAGGTCTTTCACGCTCTTCACGGTGACGGTGGGCGCGGCGCTGATGGCCGTGGAGAGGTTCAACTCAACATACTTGCCATAGTGGAGCACCGCCGAACTGACGGTCGCGCCGCTGACAGTGTAATTGCCTGTTGTTTCGGCGCTGGCCTCGTCCATCAACTCGTTGAAAGCCACGCCAACCCGTTGGGTGCCCTTGAGCACACCAGCGGAAACCACAGTCGGCAGTGTCACATCCGTGTTAATGGATATGACGGCAGCCTCACTGGTCACCACGACGGTCGGGACCTTGCAGACGACTCGGAATTGGGCCCCATCGTCGGCAAGCGCCATTACCGGGGTCGTGTAGGTTCTCGAGGTGGCTCCGGAGATGTCCGCAAAGGTCGAACTGCCCTTGGCAGCCCTCTGCCATTGATACGTCACGTTGGTGCCATAGACCGATGTACCTGCGGCGCTGACACTCAGGATGGTGGTGGTATTCTGGGCAATCGTCACGGACTTGGGTTGTTCATTGATCGTGATACCGGCGCCATTCGGATCGAGGTAGGTGCCGATCACGCTGCCTTTCAGGAACATGCCCGCAGCATCCTGGGTCGGATCGGTTTCGCCGGACTTGACGAAGGTCGCGTCGGAACCGTCGCCGCCAGTGCCTTCATCGTGCAGGATCTCGATGTAATACCTCTGACCCGCGCGGAGAGTGATTTGGTTCGGGGTTGGCCATTCGCTGCTGAAGAACGTATCGGAACGTTTGTCTTCCACAGTACTGCCACCCCCAATCGTCTGCCATTGATACTGGTTGCTCCAGCCGCTCTCCTGGGCAATCAACTTCTTGTTGGCTGGCTTGTCGTCGGTGCTCAGATACAGATTGGCGGCGTCATCAGCGGCAAGGAAGAATACGTAGTCGCCGTTGCTCGGAGGAACAAAATAACCACTGACTCGGGAGGAGTAGTTGTCGGTCGCACCCCAAGGCCCACCAAATTGGGCCACCGACGCAATGAGGTCCGGGGGACGAATCGTTCCTTCGTTAAGGGCAGTGATAAAGTCGGCAAGGGCGCCCGGATCGCCGTTGGCGTTATCCCAGCGTTCGTAGGTCGCCATGCCAGTGTCGAACTTCAACGATATGAAAGGCGCCTTGGTATCGGTCGCAATCGTATTCGCCGGATTGGCCGTGTCTTTCACTCCGTTGATCGTCAACTCATACGAAACGCCCTCGCCCATCTTGCTCGTGGTCAATGCAACGGTCGTCGGGGTAATCCGCGCCACAGAACTGACCGTGATCCCCTGGTCAATCTTGTAGTTGCCAGCGGTCAACGCCGTGTCCGTCACCGGCTCGGAGAATTCCACTCTGACGCTGGTGAAGGAAACCTCAGGCGTGATCTTCTTGACGGTTGGGGCCTGCGTGTCCACTGTCACGGCCACAACACACGGGCTGCTGATCACTTCTACGCCGCCACCGAAGACTCGCACCGTGTACTCGCCCGCATCACTGATTTGCGCCAGATCCACCTTGTAGGTCGGACCCACCGCCCGCGCGATCGGCGTCCCGTTCTTCCGCCACTGGTAATGCACGGGATCCCCAGTCGCCACGACCTTCAATTCCAGGGCATTGTTCTGCGGTATTGACAGGTTCGCGGGAGGCTGGGTCGTGATCGCCACCGGCGTCGGCGTATACGGCCCAAAATTGCTGAATTCCACCGTCGATACATCCCCGTCGTTGTGCGCCGTCACCGCCAATCCCAGCATGATCTCGCTCGGCCAGGCGCTGTTGAAGAAGGCCACGTCCGGATTGTCCGTCCCCGGGGGCCAACTGCCCGATGTGTCCCATCCCTGCGGATCATACGGATTATACATCGACCACGCTTTCCCGTCGTTGCTCGTATACATGTAGAGCACGTTCCCCACCCGCTCCAATCGCAACCAGTTGCCCGTCGCATTGGGCGGATACGCCGGATTGGGCGTTGTCCACGAGCAGTTTTGATCCCGCTGCGCCCGCCATTGCGGCCCACGGTAATTCACGCCGGCCGGAGCCCCATTGGCCGTGTCCGACGACGGACGTGTCGCCATGTTCGCCAAAAACATATCCCCCCCCTGCGGAAATCCTGAACCATCATCCACCCGGGCCATCAATTCGGCCTTCGACCATCCCCCGTCCCCCGAGTTGCCCACGTGGCTCTTCACATTCACCACATAGTCAAAATCCCCGGTGACCTTGAAGTAGGCGTAATAAAAATTATCGGCTGTGCCCCAAATATCGCCCCCTCCCCCCACCACGGTGTATACGGTCCCTCCCGTGGCGTCGGTGGAAGTTGTAAATGACCCTGGCATCGAGGGATAACCGACATCCGTGCCGGTCAGCGTTGGAACCGCTGCCTGCGCGGAGTATGCGGCCATTCCCGCGATTGCCATCATGAATGTCGTTCGGATTGGTCTATGCATTTTACCTAGCCTTGTTTGGAATTCCTGACCGACCCGTGGTTCCGCCCATCCTTACCCGATGATAAGATGGGTACAGCACCCGCCTTTGCGGGCAAAAGGCCGGTTCATGGAATTCATTCTGGGAACGTAGTGTTATTGGATCAGACTAAGATGAGACTTGCAACCGAAAACCTTGGGGCGAATTATCTTGACGCCGACCATGGGTTTCTCTGGCATAGAGAAAACCCACTGGTGGAATCATCAGATTCTTAGTCGGTCAAGAAGCCATCAAACCGGGTGTTAATCGTGAGACTCTTTTTCCAGGGGCTGTGTGGTGTCCTGATTCTCATCGGACTGAGTGGCACTCTGTCCGCGGGGGAACCTGGATCGAACATCTCAACTTCTGACGCCACAGCAACGGCAAGGACTCGATCCTCCAGCCAAGTCTTGACCATCGAGTATCCTCTCGATGGCTCGGTTTTTCCACCCGAGATTTCGTCCCCCACGTTTCGTTGGGTCGATTCCAGCGGGCCAAACCGATCTTACGGGATTGATATAAATTTTCGTGATGGCCAGGCTTTGTTGGAGTTCGGCATTCGTGGGACTTATTGGAGACCGGATGCGCAAACGTGGGAAACCATCAAGGCGCGTTCCCGGGAAAAACCGGCCCGCTTCACGGTGCGGCTTCTGGACGCCGGCGCTCAAAACACAATTGCCGCGGAAGCCAGCATTTCGATATCGACCTCATCCGATGAAGTGGGGGCGCCCATTTTCTACCGGGATGTCAATCTGCCGTTCGTGGATGCCGTAAAAGATCCGTCGGATATTCGATGGCGCTTCGGCACGGTATCCGCCTCCAAACCGCCTCCTGTTGTCCTGGAAAAACTGCCGGTCTGCGGCAATTGCCATTCCTTCTCAAGATCCGGCGAGATTCTTGGCATGGACATCGACTATGCGAACAGCAAAGGATCTTACGTCATAACTCGGACGGGCCCGACCATGCAACTGGACGCCAAAGACGTCATTACCTGGGACAGTTATCGGCGCGAGGATGGAGAGTTGACTTTTGGACTCCTTTCACAAGTTTCTCCCAATGGGAAGGTCGTCGTCAGCACCGTCAAGGATAAATCCGTCTTTGTCCCGCGACCCGATCTGGCTTTTTCCCAGCTCTTCTTTCCAATCAAGGGCATTCTGGCCACCTACGAACGGCAGACCGGCAAGTTTGCCTCTCTGCCTGGCGCCGATGATCCGGAATACGTCCAGAGCAATGCTTCCTGGAGCCCAGATGGCCGGTTTATCGCCTTTGCCCGGGCAAAAGCCTACGACCTCAAGAACACCGCCGGGCGCGGGAAAGTGCTTCTCACGCCAGCGGAATGCCGCGAGTTCGCCGCCGAAGGAAAGCCATTTAAATTCGACATCTACCGCATCCCATTTAATGACGGCAAAGGAGGCGAGGCTCAACCCCTGGCCGGCGCCTCGGAAGATGGTCGCAGCAATTTCTTCCCCAAGTATTCGCCGGACGGCCGCTGGATCGTCTTTTGTAAAGCGAACAATTATATGCTATTGCAACCTGACAGCGAGCTTTACATTATCCCCGCCGAAGGAGGAACGGCCCGGCGTCTTCGCTGCAACCTGCCCCGGATGAATTCCTGGCACAGCTGGTCCCCCAATGGCAAGTGGCTGGTCTTTTCCTCGAAGGGATTCTCGGACTACACCCAACTTTTTCTTACCCACATGGATGCGGAAGGCAACAGCACTCCGCCCGTTTGGCTGGAGCTGTTCACCGCCACAAACCGCGCCGCCAATATCCCTGAGTTCGTCAACCTCCCCCCTGATGGAATGGTCAAAATCCAGGAACAGTTTTTGAACGATTACTCCTTCGAGAGGGCCGCATTCGAGTTTTATCGGGGGGGCGAACCGGATCGGGCGATCGAGAAATACCGCCAAACCCTCGAGCTGAATCCGAACAATGTGACAGCGCATCAACGGCTGGGATTTCTCCTTTACAATGTCAAACAGCAGTACCAGGAGGGATTGAACCACACTGCGGAGGCCCTGCGTCTTGATCCGAAGAACAGTTTCGCCCACAGCGATATGGGCATGGCCCTCATGAATCACAACCAATTGGATCAGGCCATGGCGCATTTGCAGGCGGCTCTGGAGTCCTTGAGACTGACTACCGAGGAGAATTACAAACCGCAAACCATTCGCTATCACCTGGGAAAGGTCTTCATGCAGAAAGGGCTTTTTGCCGAGGCCGAAGCCCAGCTTAGGGAATCGATTCGTTTGAATCCCACGAATTCCGAAACCCATTACTTGCTTGCGTTGGCCTTGATCTGTCAGGGAAATCTGGACGAAACGGTGTTGCATTATGAAAAGGCATTGGCCTTGCGACCCGGGATCGATTCCTCTGTCGTATTGCATGAACTTCTGGCTGAAAATTACGCCAAGATCGGGCGTCGGGACGACGCGATCCGTTCCGCGGAGCGCGCGCTGAAACTGGCTCGTGCCAGTGGCAAGGAAGAGGCCATCCGCAGAATCAACGCACGGCTGAGCAGTTACAAAAACAACATCGGACCTCCGAAGTGAAATTTGCCGCAGACTGTCACCGCTCGCCGACTGGAACCGGAAGGTCCTCTAAGTGGTTCTGGGGTATCCTGGCTCTTTTGGTTGTTGGAATCCTGTTCTGGTTATCCGGAGGAGTGGATCTCGGCCTCTGGCCGACTCCATCAGAAACGGGTGGACACCCTGGTTTGGAAATCCAACATCCCATAGCCGGATCGATGACCAGGGTGAGGCCAGTCCGCCCGTGTGGCTGGCGCATATGGTCGAGCCAAAGCGGGTGGCCAACATTCCGGAATTTGTGGACCTTCCCGAAAACGCGATCGGAAAAATCCGCGAGAAATTCCTCGACGACCTTTCTTATGTCCGCGCGGCCGTTCAGTCGCCTCACTTCGCCCCGGCTTCCATGGAAGCCGTCTCTCCCTCTGTGAATCGCACCACCTGATCCACAGGCACTCGAGCGCGGATCTCGTTCAAGCCACTCGGCCATTTGATCTCGAGCCTGTCGACGATCGAGTTGGTCCCCAGGCCAAAGTGAAGCCTTAAGTCCTCGGCGCTCTGATAACCTCGGCCGGCGCGAACTTCATCCACCTGGGTTCTGCCGCCCGCAGTGATCCGGACGACCGCCCCCACCGCGGACCGATTGCTCTTCACCCCGGTCAGCTTCAGGAGAATCCAGTGGTTCTGAGGCGCGGTTTCGTTCATCATCACTGTGGCACGACCCCGTGCGTTGAGCTGCACGATGTCAATCCGACCATCATTGTTCAGGTCACCGAACACCGCTCCACGGCTGACTCGGGACTCGGTCAGCGGGCCGCCCACCTCCGAACCGATTTCAACAAACCGGCCGCCGCGCTGCTGGAGCAACAGACTCCTCTGTTTATAGGTCGAACTGCCGTCATACTGCTCCACGCTATCCTGCAAATGCCCCGCCGCCGTGTAGAGCTCGCGCACCCCATCGTTGTCAAAGTCCACCAAGCCAACTCCCCACGTCACCAAGGGCCTCGATCCTGCCCCCACCCCCGTTTCAACCGTCACATCCTGAAACTGAGGATTTCCCTGGATGTTCCCCAGATTACGATAGAGCGTGTTGACTTGGTTCTGGTAATCCGTGACCACAATATCAACTCGTCCATCTCCATCGTAGTCCCCGGCATTCGATCCCATGGTTCCCTGGGGCTCGCCATACTGGTCGCAACTCACTCCCGCCTGCAAGGCGATCTCATCAAAAGTCCCATTGCGCAGATTCCGAAATAGAAAATTTTCCACCACGTCATTCCCGACATAAATATCCGTCCAGCCATCTCCGTCGAAATCCGAGCACACCAATCCCATCGCATACCCATGATGACGGCCTATCCCGGAGGAGTCGCTCACATCCCGAAAGGTGCCGTCGCCATGATTACGGAAAAGGCGATTGGGTACTTTCGGATACGACCGTGGGCTGCAATAAACCGGGACACCCGCCTGCCAACAGGGCTCCGCCTTGGCGATATCGAACTCGAGGTAATTCCCGACAAAGAGATCCACGTGTCCATCTCGATCATAGTCCAGAAAGGCGCATCCGGCCCCGATGCAGGTCTCGCCAAAGGAGGCTTTTGAAAGACCGGCCTTTGCGGTCACATCCGCGAAGATGCCATTGCCCTGGTTGCGGAACAACCGATGGGCTCCAAAGTTGGTAATGAAGATGTCCTCAAGGCCGTCGTTGTCGTAATCGGCCACGGCGCATCCCATGGCATATCCGGGGACTCCCAGCCCGCTCCGCGCGGTCACGTCCGTGAACGTCCCATCGCGGTTGTTATGATAAAGCTCGTTGGTGGACAGGCGTGACGGTTTGGGGCTTCCTGGCAACGGATTTCCATTCAGGAACAGCAGATCGGGAAAGCCGTCGTTGTCGTAATCAATCAGTCCAAGACCGGAAGCAACGGTTTCCACGATGTAACGTTTCCCCGAGCTACCGTCGGTGTGCACAAACCGAACCCCACTGGGCTCGGTCGCATCTCGAAAACGAATTGCCGGAGCGCCGAACATCGTCGATATCGCCAAATAGAAAAGCCCTGTTGCGGCCAGAACGGGTTTGACCGTGCCGCCGGATGCTTTAACGCGGGCGTCCAACGAGCGATCTGAGACCGCCCGGATCCGCCCAGATCGAGCCCACTGAGGAATGATGCGAAGCAGACGGGTCATCCGTGCATCCATCAGGGAGCGCGCATCAATTTCTGATGGCGCTCGCGATAAACGGCATTGGTCGGATCGCGTTCGACGGCCTGCGCGGCCGCCTCCCGAGCGGCGTCGACCTGACCGTTGGCAAAGCAAGCCCATCCCAGCAGATCATAATGGGCCGCCCCAGGATCCACTTCGACAAGACGACGACAAAGGACAAGCGCTTCAGGGAGGTTCTGACGGGTGTTCAGATAGTATCTCGCCAGGTTGGCCAGGGCCATCGGTTGATTGGGATCCAAAACCAGTGCCTGTTTGAATTGCTCCACTCCCCTCTCGGGCTCCCGGAGCTGTAAAAGCAGGGCGCCCAGATTGACCCGATAGGTCACCCGCTCGGGCCAAAGTCGCACCATGTCCTCGCATACCGCTCGCGCCTCGGTTAAGCGGCCCGACTGAATCCTGACCGCAGACAGGATTTCATAAGCGCGCGGTTCACCGGGAGCAATGCGCATGGCTTGGAGAAGATGCTTCTCAGCCACAGCCGCCTGGTAGTGCTGGAGCCAGTAACCCGCCAGTTCCGTGTGAAAACCCGACGCCAGAACTCGCATCCCTTTCTCGTTATCCAGCGCGGCATTCTGGGCGTCCAACGCCTCCTTCTCCTGTTCTCTTAATTCCTTATAGGTCTTTAACGCACGAAGGGAGCCTTCCGCATCTCCGAGCTGTTTTCGAGCCTGAGATAAGGCATAGTGAGCTCCAGCCAGTTTCGGATCCAGTTCGGTCGCTTTCTCGAGATGCAACGCCGCCTCCTTGCCCTGACCTTGGTCCAGGAGCAAACGTCCGAGCAGAAGCCGCCCTGTGGCGTCTCCAGGGTTCAAAACCAGGGCAGTCTCAAAAGCCTCCCGAGCCCCGGCGCGATCCCCCAAACGATCCAAGACCATGCCCAATTGCCGATGCTCTCGCGCCGCCTCAGGCTTGAGTCTTAGTGCCTGACGAAGACACTGAGCCGCCTCCTCCATGCGGTCCTGTTGGATCAGCATCCCCGCTAAAAAAGTGTGGATCTCCACCCGCTTGGGATCTCGTTCCAAGCCGAGGCGCGCCAGTTGCTCCGCCTCGCTCTTCTCTCCCAACTGACTCCGTAAACGCGCCAGGATATGGTACGCCTCGGCATCCAAATTTGTCTGCCCTTGAAGGCGTTCCGCAACCGTCCGCAAATACTCGCGCGCCGTCTCAGGCCTGAAATCAGGAAAGATCGCCAACTCCCCCTGCCCAAATCCAATCAGCCCATAACCAATCCAAAAAATCCAGACCAAGCTCCGAACCATGAACAATCCGCTCGGAACCCGCCGTAGGCCGCAACAGCCCGCCGACAAAGTCGTGGAACACATGGGATGCCCGGATAGTGTTCATGCCGAGGGCGTCTTGTCGAGGGCAAACTCAACATGGGCATGAAGAATGAGACTGGATGAGATCGGAAGGGGGATTTGACAACCTTTGTCCTTGGCGGCTTCATGGTCGCGATGGAATGTGTCAAGCAACAACTCGACCGAAATGAAAAGGCCGGGGAGATGTCCCCGGCCTTCGTTGAATCAAGATTGCGGATCTATGCCGCTACTTTTTGGCGCGATAGAACTTCGCGCCTGTCGGATTGTTCACCGTGTATGGGCTGGTCGCTCCCGCCACATCGGTGTAGGGTCCGGTCACACTGTCAGCCGACTGCAGGATTCCCTTATAGGTAATGGTCACAGTCGTTCCACTGAGACCAATGGCAACCTCAGGTGTCACCGGCGACACGGCGGGATAATTGCCGTAATCACGGATCTTCGCCACAAACACGCCCCGCAGACCCGATTCTTCGCCGATGTTTCCATTTTCGGGCGAAAACTCTGGTCCCACGTAAAGCTTGGCTGGCATGGGCTCTGTAAAGGTTGTAGTCCCCAGCTGGGTCCAGTTCTGCCCATCATCGCTGCGATAGATAATGAACAGATCGTTGGTGCGCTGCAAACGGCACCAGGCATTCGGATACTGCGGCACGCCGCCGCCGCCGGCAGACGTCGTCGCGTCGCCGGTTGCCAGACGCCGGTTGCCTTCCCAAGCGTTGTTGCCCGCGGTGCCCATGGCCGTCTGCACCGGATTGACGTGGACTTTCTGGTAACGGCCGGCGGCCCCGCCTTCCTGGGTGGCGCGGTCCACTCCGAAGTTCGTCACGTCGCGAACCACAAGACCCGCGCGCGCCCATTGGCTCGATGGCTCCTGGTACTCGACGCGCAACACCTTGTCGAAGTTGCCCGTCACTTCTTCATACACAAATGTGGCCTCGTCGTAGGTCCCCCATTCGCCGATGCCATCACTGTAGACGTCAAAGCTGTTGTCGCCAACAGCCAGGACACCGTTGCCCAGGGCCAGCTCGTTTCCGCCAACCACGCCCCATTTCATGCCGGAAACCTTGAACGCCTTCTCCGCTGAGACGATTTTGTTCCCGAGTTTGTCCGCCACGTTTTTCACGGTGACAGTGTAGGTATTACCCATAGTCAGGCCGCTGACGGTCAGCACAACACCCGGCGATCCTTTGAAGAACTTGATGCCCGAGAGGGTGCCGCCCGAGAGCGTGTAGTTGGCGGCGGTGCTCGCCGAAGCCTCATCCAGAGGTTCGTCAAAACTCACGCCCACATCGTAGGTGCTACCCGTCTGGCTGGCCAGCGCGCCGGCACCCGTAATGACCGGCGGGACATTATCCGTTGTAACCGTCAGCGTGGCCACCTCGCTGTTCTCGGTCAGCCCCGGCACTTTGCAGACAACGCGGTATTTTGCCCCATTGTCGGCGATGGTCAGATCGGGAGTCTCGTAGGAGGCCATCTGCGCCCCGGCTACGTCGGTCCAAGTCGTGCTACCTGCCGGTTGTTTCTGCCATTGAAAACTCACAGCGCCGCCATAACTGGAGGTGCCTGTTGCCGCCACCGTGAAGACCGCCTTGCGGCCAACCTGAGTCGTCACGTCTGCCGGCTGCTCGGTAAAGTTGATCTCCGATCCAGTCGGATCCAAATAGGTGCCCACCACGCTGCCAGTCAACCGTGGCGCCGTGCCGTCCGCAGGATCCTCTTCGGACTCCAGCTTGTAGGTGGCGGAGAAGTCATCAGCGCCGCACCAGCTCGGATCATGATGCACTTCCAGCATGTAATAACGCTTGCCCCCGGTCAAGGTGATCGTTGGAGCCGTGGGCCATACATTCAGAGTCGATAGATCGGAACGACGGTTCTCGAGACTGCCGGAGTAGATTTGCTGCCAGCCCCGTGGATTGCTCCAGCCACCCGGCTCTGCCGCAATCATGACCTTGTTCGCCGGATCATCGTCCGTGCTCAGATACAACCACCAACGGTCGGCTCCCGCCGTGTAAAAAACATAATTGCCGGTTGTCGGCGGAATGAAATAACCTTCAAGGGTATCGAAATAGTTGCGCACTGGATCCGCGGCGACGCGGCCCGCGCCGTCAGGCGGGTATTCCCAGAAGTACGCCAGATCCACCCGGTCGGGCGCGTTCGGGAACCGGGGATCGTTAAACAGGTTCTCTGGATTGCCGCCGCTGTTGTCATCAAAGGTGTCGTATTTCTTGTGGAGGATGGCCCCTGCCATGAACACATAGGACCGGAACTCCGTCTGGCTGTTCGCGGCGATCGTATTACCGGGCAGGTCCTTGATGTTGTTCACGGTCAAGGTATACGAGGCGCCTTCGGCTTGCTTGCTGGTCGTTAGCACGACCACGTTGTCATTCGGCACCGCTTGCACAGTGGCCGCCGAAACCGTCAAACCACCGGCAAATTGGTAGTTCGCGGTGGTCTGCGCCGATGCCGCGCTGACCGGCTCGGAGAAGGTGACAGTGACGGCGTCAAACGAGAGCGAACCGCGCGCCGAAACCAATGTCGGCGCGGTGGTGTCCGTATTAACCGTCAGCACCGCCTCGCTCGAGGTCGCAGAGCCCGCATCGTTGCTCACGGTGCATTTATACCGAGCACCGTTCGCTGATCCGGGAACCCGGGCGATCGTATAAGAGGGAGATGTGGCATCGGCAATCGCCACGTTGTTGCTCAACCACTGGAATGTCATCGGAGCGCTGCCGTCAAATGTGAATGAAAAAGTCACGGACGCTCCCTCATTCACCGTCTGGGTCTGTGGTTGCGTCACCACAGAGGGCTTTACCGGATCGCCGGCCACCGTGGTCGTGATCTTCAAATCGTCGATCCAATGGACGGAATACTCCCCACCGCACCGGCCGCCAATCGCGAATTGCCCCGGCGTCGGCGCGTAACCCGGAAGCAACAGGTTTTCATACAGCTTCTGCCCCTTGTAACTCATGTTGAGGGTGCCGCTGCGCGTCACCTGAATCGATACATCCTCAAAGGCGCTCGTCACCATGTCCGCCTTCGCGAACTTCGTGGTGGCAAGGACCTGCCCCGCATACTTCACATCAATCGCCGGAGCCTCCGCCGCCCCATTGTCATAAATGTCAAACGAGATGACCAAGCCGTTCCCTGTTCCATCTTCGCTGAAATTGGAATCCGAATAGATCTCCGGACCAAAGCAGAATGCCAAACCGTCGGCCGCATTGCCCGAACCAGGCCCAATCTGCAGCTTGAAGGTCGCGGTGAATCCCTCAATGGCCGATCCCGCGTCAAGGTCGTCCAACACAATGGATCCCTGCAGGTTGGCCTCACCATAAAGAAGGGCCAGATGGCCGCTCTCAATTGCCGGATAGGGGGTCATCCCATCCGCAAGCACCCCTCCATTGAGGGTGAATCCGGCCTGGTTCGGATTACTGAAATCCGAGTTGAATGAACCAGCCAGAGCCTCCGAAACCACCAGCGCGGATAGGGCGCCTGTGGACAATACTGACAGCAACTTTTTTCTGTTCATAGATTTAATAGGGAACCGCTCTTCGGGCAGGGCGAGTCCAGACTCGTTCACCTCACCTGAAGCAGCACTGTCGTATGGAAACACCCCAAGTCAGGACAGGCATGTTTCCGAAATGACTCTTGTTTTCACAAGATCCTGACAATCAAGAGGATATCCCACTACGCATCGCCCATTGCCAAGGCGCCCTCTGAGTAGGCTGCATTGGGTTCAGCACCTTTAACTTCCTGTTCCCAATGAAAACGATGCAAGAGGGTCTTTGAGACCTCTTGGATTTGCTCGATGATCGTTTTTTGAGCACCGAATGCAAGTCATTTCTGCAACGCAAAATGCACCGCGAATTGGGCCAAAAGTTTTGTTACCCGGAGGGGGGGGTGAGAGCAGGGAAAATGATACGTTGTGCCAAAAGCAACTGTTACCGTGGTTGGGATGGACAGAACTATGAGTCAGGGTACATACAAAGGACCTGTCCCTTAGTATACTTAGTATAAATGTCCCTTAGTATACATGCGGTTGACAAACAAGAGACCTGTCCCTTAGTACATTACTGGCCGATGGATGTCGATCGGGCGGGATCTGAACTAGCAGGCGATGAAAGGCGTTTCTGGGCAAGCCATTCGATGGCGGTTCGAGCTGGGTTGGACTCGGGCCGTATTTTGAGGGCCGTGTTAAACTCTTCCTCAGCCTCCTTTAGGCGGCCAGTTTCCGCCAGCAAGTAACCATAGGCCACACGAAACGAGTCCACCTGCGGAAGGGCTCGGACCACCCATTCCATCTGTTTTGCCGCCGCCCGTTTCTGTTCCATGGCATTCAGCAGGACGGCATAGTTATGCCTCAACATCCAATCGTCCGGCGCCAGTCTAATGGCATAGTCGTAAGTCTGGAGGTATTGGCTGGCGGGTACTTTCTCGATGCGTTTTTGTTCCTGTCGCAGCCACTGTTCGGCGGCGGCCTGGCATCGATCATGGTCAACCTGATCCAGAAAAGGCGGTTTTCTGGTCAGTTCCACAGCGGGCGCCAGCAGCTGAATTTCATCCCACAAGGTCAGGCCGAGGCGACGGGCGCATTCCTCCCGGGTGAGCGGAGGAGTGACACGATCCGTCAATTGAGGCAATCGTTGGCTTAATTGATGAGTGACCAGAGGAAAGAGCTTTTTGGCCACAGCGTAATCGCCGTCAAATCGATAATGCACATGATCTTGAAAGTAATCCAGGCCGGGAATCACGGAGGACCGATTCGAATCCCCCTCCCCCAGCGCCTTCTCGACATCGCAGAGGGCCAATCGTTCTGTTAAAAGATGCGATGCCAGTTGTCGAATGACCTCGTTGACCGCGGTATCGGATCGAAACTGCATGGCATCAAGGTCTCTGGCGCGAGCGAAGAGACTTGCGGCCTGGTTGGTCCGACCTAAAGCCAGGTGGCATCGGGCCGATCGGAACATCAACTCGGCGTAGTGATCATCCAATGCCATGGCTTGATCGTATTGCCGCAGGGCCTCCTCGGGGTCCCCGGCGTTTTCGTGCTGGATTCCCGTTTTGAACCAGGTGTTCCAGATCTCGAGCTGAGCGGCAGTCAACCCGGGTTTGTGCAAGGATCCGAGGGGGGGAAAATCCTTTAGATTGGCCCCGACCGTCACAAGAACCACAGGCGCGCCGCTTTTCACGGTTGTCCGGAGGATATCATCGAGATTGGCCTTGAAATTGCGGTAGACTGCCTGTCGACGCCAGTCGTCGAGAGCCACCCGGTTCTGCCGGAAGAACTCCATGTCCTGTTTTTGTTGCGGCGTGTGGGGCGCATCGGACGAACCTCGCAGGGCTCGCCAAAACAGTTGGCCGACTCGAGTCAAACGCAGTTCGAGATGGAGGCGCAACCCGGATAGGAATGGTGTCAAATAACCCGCATGCCGACCCGGCCCATATAATCCCACGACCTCGTTGTTCCCCAGGTAAATCACAAATAGATCGGGCTCCAAAGCGGCGCATTCTCGGGCAATCCGACGGACCACATGGGAGTTGATGCCCCGCAGGGCGGCATTGACCATTTCGATTCTGCAGTCGGGCCATTGGTTCCGCAACATCACCTCCAGAACACGGGCGAAGCCAAACGAAGCATCAGGAAATCCCATGGCGGCAGATTCGCCGAGCACGAATACCCTGACCGTGCCCGCAGGCTTCGGCATTCCGATCCGGCAGGGGTGCGGTCGCGTGACACCGGCTTTCTGGAAAAACCATCCGTAACGATTGTTGGGAAAGTAGACGCCAGCATCGCGATCAGCCAGGAAGAAGGATGTGGGATAGCCAAAACCGACAAGCCTCAGAACAAGCTCCAGCCCCACCACAACAACGAGGGGAACCAGAACGATCGCCAAAAAGCGCTTCACCCAAATACGAACGGTCTTGACGGACTCGCCTTTGGGATTCAGACGCTTCGAGGCCATGGACAAAATCCTAGCCGGAATGGACGTCCAGGGGAAGTCTCAATGGCCATGCAACCAGGCTTTGGGACCAAGAACCTCCTGCTGGACAATGTCATCTGCAATTTGAAATCTCAAATCAAGCGAAGCGTGGAGGTTCATCGGAAGCCTTCTGTGCCTGGGTCTGCGGCAGTCCCCTGCCGATAAGTGATCTCGTTAAAGCAAGCCTGGACGCCGGGGAGCACACCCAAACCTTTCGTCCCTCGGGCCGCCTCCGGCGGTTATTGAACATGCCCCTTTTTTCCTGCACGTTGGACACTGGACCATCAGGGGCCGATTCATGGTGTCAACTGGGTCACGGCAACGGACTGCGTTTCTTGAACTTTTCCAGTTTGGGACGGATGACGGCGGCGCAGTAAGGGACGTTGGGATTGAGTTGGAAATAATCCTGGTGATAATCCTCGGCCGGATAGAACTGCCTCAAGGGAACAATTTGAGTCACGACAGGCACCTTGAGGCGCTGGGCAGTCTTCTTTCTGGACTGTTCGGCGATTTTCATTTGGGCTTCGTCGTGGCAAAGGATAATGGATCGGTATTGGGTTCCGACATCGGGTCCCTGTCGGTTGAGGGTGGTGGGGTCGTGAGCCTGCCAGAAGGCCTCCAGCAACTCGGCGTAGGTGATGATTTCGGGATCAAATTCGATCTGAATCACCTCGGCATGCCCGGTCTGACCCGAGCAAACCTGTTTGTAGGTCGGGCGAACCGTGTTCCCGCCAGCGTAGCCGGAGGTGACCCGGATCACACCATCCAAGGTTTTGAACAGGGCCTCCAGGCACCAGAAACATCCGCCACCCAACGTGGCCATTTGAGTGCCCCCTGTGTTTCGGCCGCTGGAAGTTTGAGCATCGAGATTCATAAATCCGTTCACCAGAACCCACGTCATTAAGCAGAGTGCAGTCTTCATTTTAAGGCGCGATAAAACCGCCTCCTTACAGTGCCTCAAGACGGTTTTTTTTCAACAGCCGGCTTCCGACTATAAATGGCCGTCACGATCAGCAACAGGAGATTGAAGGCCCCAAGGGTTTGAACCACACTGAAAAAGGACTTCATTCCGAACTTCTGAAGGAACCAGGTGTAGGCGACAGCGACGGCGACCATCGCCGGCACGGCGGCAAAGTGGGACTTGGCCATCAAGTTATTCACCAGGACGTTGGCCATGGCCAGCGGCAACATGCACCAGGCGAACCAGGGAACCAACGGGGCGATGGTCACGAAATCCGGTCGGAATCCCAGCCGAACAACGATCGGAGCCAGAAAGGTCAGCATGACGGCGCCAAAGGCCCCCAATAACGCCGTGCTGAGCAAGGTCAGCCAGAGCACATCGGTTGTCTCCGCCCGCTTATGGCTGCGCACCAGTTTAGGAAACATCACAGCCGCCAGCGGCCCGGTGAACGCCACCAACGCCCGTCCCAAGGTGCCTGCGGCAACATAAGGGGGCGTTTGGTCGCTGGGAAAATGGCTCTGCACGAAAATCATGTCCGCGCTCAGCATGTATTGCGCGCTGCCAAAACCGAGAGTCAGGGGAATCACCTGGGCCAGCCAGGGACGCCAGCGGAATCGACTGCCCCATGACAACCAAACGGACCGGGTTTGCCAGACTCCCACTGCGAGGGCCATGACCATGCCGATCAAGGCGCCCACCATGACGCCCGTCGCAAAACCGCCCACGACCAGCACAATCACCAGCGCCGAGCAAAACCTGCCGAAACCATTTAAAAAATCCGATGTGCCCAGCCACAGGAAATTCTGATTCCCCTGCATGATCCCTTGGAAAATCGGCAACCAGAGCATGGGCAAAGCCACCCAAAGCGTGACCCAAAGCCCGGCGGGATTGGTGAGTTGCAGGACCTGTCTGAAATAATCTCGCCCCACGGCAATCACCACGGCCATCAGCAGCCACACACAAAAGGTTCCGGCGAGAACGGCGTGCGTTGTCGCAGTCAACTCCTTTCGAGCCGCCTCGGTCCAACCGGCGGATGCCTGGTGGGCAAAGACCATGCGCAAACCGACGGCCGGAATTGTCAGCCAGGTGATTAACTGCAAATAGGTGCCCATTACACCGTACTCCACCTCAGGAATCACCTTTGAAGCAAGCGGATGCACGGCCGCCATAAACACCCCATTAGCCACCGTGGCCGCCATCATCCAGGCGCTCTGGCGAAAGAAGTGCCACCGATGGCTCGTTTCTGTGGTCGTTGCGAGATTCGGGCTCATGACAGGGGATGTCTCGATGTGTGCTCGACAAAATCCACGGCCCGTCGGCAGACAGCGTCCCAGGTTAACTCCCGTTTGACTCGCGCGCTCGCGGACACAGCCAGGCGTTGTCGGAGCTCGATCGGTTCCTTGAGCCAACTCATGATCGTCTCCCCCAACGACCTGCCGTCAAAACCGACAAAACGTATCATCGGGTCATCCCGAAAATATTGCATCAAAGCGCGCAAGGCGGTGCTCGCCACGGGCAATCCCATGCCGAGGTATTCGACCGCCTTGGCCACGAACGCGCAATGCACACCCATGGATTCCTCGTAAGGAATCCACCCCACCGATGCGGCAGATAAATAACGGGCGACCTCGGAATACGGCACAAAACCGGTGCAGTCAATCCGGGCTTGAGGCACGCTGTGACGCAGCGCGGCCCGAAACTGTCTCAAAGCGGCCGTCTCCTGGCCGACAAACCGAAACACGACCTCGGGCCTTTGCCGAACCACAAAGGCCACAGCCTCCCGGGCAATGGGACCGAGATGATGGCGATCCAACGATCCGTGCATCACCACCACCGGTTCGTAGCCGGACGGCGCCGGGCCGTTGTCCCGAACAAAAACCGCGTCGTCATATCCGAAATGGATCGGCAGCATCCGGTCGCGCGGATAGCCGGTATTGGCGAAAAGACCGGCCAGGACCTCCGAAACGGTCATCACCCCATCGGCCTGATATCGATTCGGCATCGAGAGTTCAAACCGTTTAAGGACAGCCAAGAGACGGGGCGGAGCCAGATAACGAGGCCACGTCTCCATGAACGCGGTCAGGTAATCCAGGAAGTTCATTACCACGGGCCTGCCGAGAGATCGTTTCAACCGGCCTGCGGCCACCGCCGAAATCGAGTGCTGGGAGAGAATCAGATCCAAACGAATTGTCCGGGCCGCGCGTTCCACCAAACGCTGGAGGAAAAAGGGATACAAGAGATACTTGAAGTTGCGCCAATCCGCGTATCGCCCCATGGTCCACAGCCGAAAGGGATGGCAATGAATCGCAAACCGCTCTTCGATCTCGGCCTCGGGATCGGAAGCGGGCGCAAAGAGATGGACCTGATGGCCGCGCCGCACGAGTTCTTTGACCAGGTAAACCGCTTCGGCCGATCCCCCGCCGGAGGGGGGATAAAACGGCTCATGCGTCAGGAACGCCAATTGCAGCGGTCGTGAGGAAGATGTGGCCATTGCATCAAGGCAGCGAGCGCAGAAAACGCAGGATCAACCGCCGCGCGAACTCCAGTTCCCGCAGAGAGATCCACTCGCGCGCGGTATGCGCCTGCGCAATGTTGCCCGGGCCAAAAACCACACTGGGAATTCCCCCGTGGGCCAGCACCGATGCGTCACAAAAATACTCCACCCCCCGGGGTTCGTGCTGGCCGGCCTGTTCACAAAACTGCCGCACCAAGGGCAAATGGGGATCTGTCGCCAGAGGAAGGCATTCCACAGGTTTTGCATTCTTGCAGGAGCACACCAGGCCCTGTCGTCGCAACCACCCGGCGATCTCGCGGCGCACCGACGACTCGGTTTCGCCCGGCAACGTCCGGCGATCGACCTGAATCAGGCACCGTGAGGGGACGATGTTGGGCTGTTGCCCGCCCTCGATGACTCCGACATTGATCGTGGCGGGGCCCAGCAGAGGATGAGGCCGTCGTTTCAGGAAATCTGCGTAACCGGTCTCGAGGCTGGCAACCACACGGGCCATCGCGTGGATAGCGTTCTGTCCCCGAGCAGGCTGCGCGCCGTGTGCCGATCGCCCCCTGCATTCCAGTTGCAGCCAGAGATCGCCCTTGTGTGCCGTCACGACCCGCAGACTCGTGGGTTCCCCCACGATGCCCAGATCCGCCTTGAACCGGCGTGCCACCAAATGACGCGATCCCCATTGCTGGTTTTCCTCGTCGATTAAACCCGCAAACACCACCTCGGTGTGGGCCGGACGACCTGGATTTCCCGCCAGATCGAGCAACGCCGACATCATGGCCGCAGCGCTGCCTTTTGTGTCACAGGCGCCGCGACCAAAAAGTCGTCCGCCCGCTTTCCGTGGCTGAAAAAGTTCCTCGGTATTCTCGTCGCCCCCCACGGTGTCGAGATGCGGAGCCAGCAGGATCCGCTGCCGGACCTTTCCTGACGGACGGCAGGTCGCCAGCAAGATGGGGCGTTCGGACACGGCAGGTTCAAGCTCCACCTCCAGACCTCCCCGCGCGGCCACGGCGGCCAAGTATTCGGCCGCCCGCTTTTCGCCTGCCCAGGGATGACCCGGCGCCAGGAAGGCTGGATTGACTGTGGGCAACACAATCAGTTCAGCCAGCAATTTTTCCGCGGAAATCATGATGCACCATTTAAGTGGATAGGGAGCTTAGGGGCTGATCATGGCTGTGTCCAGTCCCGGGTTGGCGGGTCACCACAACCGGCGCCAGTGGCGCCGGGCAAAGTAAGGATCCACGCGCACCAGCAAAAAATAGGCCCATCGTTCCTGAAACCGCGTCCATAAAGACCGCGAGGTCCTCCAGCTTGGCGGATCGATCTTCCGGCTGTTCTGCAACGCTTCCATAAAGAGGCTTCGGGCCTGCCCCGCCAGTTTTTCGTCCTTGAGCCTAAGCAACAGTTCGTAGTTGATCCGCAGGCTGCGCACGTCCAGATTGGCGGACCCGACAAACACCAGGTCGTCCAGGATCAGCAGCTTCGCATGCAGGATTTGCGGTTGATACTCATAAACCTCGACCCCGGCTCGAAGCAGGGCCTCGTAAACACGATGACTGGCCAACTGGGAGAGACGAACATCGCTCTTGCCCGGAAGCAGTAGCTGCACCCGAACTCCCTGACGCGCCAGCCGCTGCAGAAGCCGGCGGAACCTCCACGAAGGCAGAAAATACGCCGCCATAATCTGCACACTCCGCGCCCGGCGCAGATCCCGAACCAGCACCTGGCGAATCGAGTTGCGGGTCAATCCCGGACCGCTCTGCAGAATCACCGCGTCGGGGGTCTGAAGCGAGGATTGAAAAACCGCCCGACGAAGCCGCACGATTGGACGTTGCCGAACCCCGGCCCGGAGGAAAAGCCGGTCAAATGTCAACCCCAGCTCAGCCGCCAGCGCCCCAACAACCTTCAGCCCGACGTCCTTCCAACCGCGCTGAATCCCATCGCCCTCGTATTCGGGAGCGATGTTGAATCCCCCCACAAAAGCCACTTCGTCATCGCAGACCAACAGTTTGCGATGGTTCCGAATGCCAAGCCGGACGGATGAAAGCGGATTGAACCAGCGCAATTCTCCGCCCGCATGGATCAGCGCCTGCCAAAACGCATCTCCCAGATTCCATGACCCGAGGGCGTCAATCATGACCTGAACTCGCACCCCTCTTCCGCGAGCCTCAAGAAGACTCGCCCGAAATCGCTCTCCGACGGCGGAAGCGGCAAAGGTGTAAGTCTCCAGCCGAACAGAACGCCGGGCGGCCTGAATGGCAGCCAGCATGGCCCCATAGACCTGATCCCCCGTCTTCATCCATTCACACACTGTGGCGGGCTCGATTCCGTTCATGGTCTCATCCTGGCGACAATCGCCTTCTCTTCACCCATGAAAGCGGAGGCATCCGATCGGTTCAATCCCAAACCTTCCACCGATATCCGCAACACTTCAGGACCTTCGTTTTGGCCGGCCATGATTCGCATGGATTGGCGTCCATTCGCGGTTACAGAGGGGTCCGCAGGATCGAAGACAGGTGCATAGCCACAAAAAGTTTTGTTGCTGAAATGAGCGCCGAAAACCGTTATGAGTCGAGGACGCTTATGAAACAGACCCGCGATTTCTTTTCCCGTCGTGAATTTCTGGCTGCTGCAGGCGCAACCACTGCCGGCATTGGACTGGCCCCTGGGAGCGCCCTGTCCGCCAGCGCCAAGCCCGCGATTCCCCGATCCAAGCCGGGACAGCAGCGGCTGTTCGGCCTGAGACATCCCCCGATGGACACCGTCCGGATCGGGTTTATTGGCGTGGGCAACCGCGGATCGAGCCTGCTGGGCAACTTGCTCGACATCGAAGGAGTCGCGATCAAGGCGGTCTGCGATCTCGATCCGGACCGGGTGAAAAACGCCCAGCAACGAGTCGTCGCCAAAGGCCAGGCGGAGCCGGCCGGCTACTCGAAAAGTGAGACCGCCTTTGAAAAAGTGTGTCAGCGTGATGATCTGGACCTGGTTTACATCGCGACTCCGTGGGACTGGCATGTCCGCATGGCGGTCAGCGCCATGACCCAAGGCAAGCACGCGGCAATCGAAGTCCCGGCCGCAATGACGATTGATGAATGCTGGCAATTGGTCAACACCGCCGAACTCACCCAGCGACACTGCCTGATGCTGGAAAACTGTTGCTATGGCGAGATCGAACTTCTGGTGCTGCGCATGGTGCGGGCGGGCCTTTTGGGCGAATTGGTCCACGGCGAGGCGGGTTACCTTCATGAAGCCCGTGATTATCTCCTTCAGGACTCGAGTGCGGCGGCCTGGCGCCGGCGTTTCATCGCCACCTTGAACGGAAACCTTTACCCCACCCACGGACTGGGTCCCGTAGCCCTCTACATGGGCATACACGCCGGAGACAAGTTCAATCACCTCGTCTCCATGAGCTCACGAGAACAGGCCTTAAGCCGCCGATGCAAAACCCTTCCTCCCAACCATCCCCGACGCCAAGATCGATTCGCCTGCGGCGACATCAACAGCTCTCTCATCCAGACCGCCCTCGGCCGTACCCTCCTGGTCCAGTTTTCCATGGTCCAATCCCGCCCCTACAGCCGTATTAACCTGATCGCCGGGACGACCGGCACGTTCTGCGATTACCCACCCCGCCTGCATCTGGACGGCCAACCGGAAGGCTGGACCACTGACCTTCAATCGTACCACGAACAATACGGCCACCCCCTCTGGAAGAAACTGAATACACAAGCCCAAAAATCCGGAGGTCACGGGGGTATGGACTACATCATGAACTGGCGGTTGATCCAATGCCTGCGGGAGGGTTTGCCTCTGGACATGACCGTCTATGACGCCGCCGCCTGGAGCAGCATTGTGCCTCTCAGCATCGCGTCCGTCTCGCGAGAGAGCGCCCCCATGTCGATTCCCGATTTCACCCGGGGCGCATGGAAACAGGCAACTCCCAGCGCGCTGGCTTAGGCGCCAAGGTTGGTTGTATTTTCAATCCCGCACAACTCGGGCGGTACGGATTAATCTACGTAGACTTAAGCGGCAGCTTGCCGGCAAGGGCGTCGGTCACCAAGTCCGAAACATCAATCTCGCGAGCCCACTGATGTAAATAGCCTTCATCCAAACGGCCTTGTTGGACGGCAACGATGCCCGCGACGTCTCCCAACTGCCTTTCCGAAGGCGTAAGTCGGTGCCAGTGGAGTTTGTGTAAAATCACGTCTTCGGGCGTCGCCAGCCATGCGAATTCACCGAGAACATTAATCCGTTGGCGTCGTCGGAACATTTCCTGTTCAAAGGGTAGAGGCCGAAGCATCCAAAAATCAATCTTCAGAGCGGACGGGATGTGAAGAATGTTGAACTGATATGGGGAGCTGTAGGCAGCATGAATAGCCGGTTCATCGACGAAATAATCGACGCCAAAGGCTTTTGCCAAAGCCCCCGTTTGGGATGGGGGCAGCTGAACCACGAAATCGAGGTCATGAGTCGTGCGGGGAATACCCCAGGCGTTACTGGCCATCGAACCGGTGAGCATGTAGGCAATTCCCAGCTGGTTCAAACGGCGAAGGCAATCCAATAGCAATTCCTGCTCAGTCATGAAACGTAGATTAGACGGCGGCGTTGGCGCAAGTGATGTTCCACCGTGCCTGGATCGGCGGTTGGGTACTGAGCTCGAATGCCGACTCGAGCCATTTCACTAGCCAACTCATGTAAACGCAACGCTACGGCGATCCGCTCGCCACAAGTCATCTCGCGATAGCGAGCGATTTGTCGTGCGAGAGCCTCTTGAGGTTTCATACGCTGTGATCTTTGAGTGAGGTTAATCCTTCCCGGCTTGCCTGGCAATGCCCCTCCTTCGGTCAATCCCTCTGTCCTCTTGCGCTCCCAGGCAATCCAATGACCACTCGCGACTCAAGGAACCACATCGACAATGGCTTCTGTCCACTCGCGGAGCGTGGTTTGATCCCATGCGAGGTCTGCAACAATGACGTGCTGACCGGCAGGGCAATCGCCTGCAATTTGAACGTTGACCTTGAGAATGCCCTCGCCATGAGCGCCGATACGAATCGGTTCCACACCGCTAACCCGAATCCCTTTGGGTCCCCGGACAGCCGGCCGATATGTTTGAGGCTGCGGCGAGTAATTTGTAATTCGCAACGCCACCTGGACAGCCTCGCCCCGACGCGCAGTTGACCCATACGGATGAAACACCGCCCAGCTTTCATCCAGGCCATAGTTCGGGTCATCAAACGGAAGCAATTCGGCAAGCATCGGGAGCCGTTGCCGGAGGGTTTCGCGCATCCGCTGAATTTGCGTCGGCGAAAACCGAAACGCGGGCTCCACATGCTGGTTCAGGATCAGACATTGGCCCGGCAACTCTTCCAGCTGATCCAGGCATCGAAAGTAACCCTGGCCTTCCCGGAGGATATTTCGATTCTGCAGGCAGTAATCGTCGATGCCGGATGGCGTGAAGGAATCACCCGCGAAAAAGGCGGACCATTCTCCCTGGCGTTCGACCAAGAGGGCGTTGTGATGAATCGTCTGGCCGGGATGATCGAATATCGTCAGCCGATATTCCTTCCATTTCCATGTTTCGCGATCCTGGTGTTTCGCGGTCACTGTCGTTGGATTTTTGGTGAGACACGGGAGTCGATAATCGCCCGGATGCTCGATCGCATCCACCAGGCTGCCGCAAGCATGCACCTTGGCACCGAATTCCCTCACGAAAACCGGCAGAGCGTCGGTGTGATCGTCGTGGTAATGCGTCACAAATACATGCTCGACCGAGGTGAGTTTTCCGGAGGCACGCAACTTGCGCAACTGCTCGAGGATGTCAGTGCCCCCGCAATCGATGAGAAATCCCGAGCGGTCGTCGGACAGGATCAGCCGGGAATTTGACAAAGGAATGATCGCGTCGGGCAACGGCAAGGTTTCGGCCATGGGCATCCAATCAATCCGCGACTCGGCGCCGATCACTCGCCGGGCCTTGGTAAGAATGTGTTCGTCTTTGAAATACCATCGGAGGGCATCGATCGAGAGGTAGTTGGCGTAAACGGCCCGGATGCGATGTTGCAGACGGGCGATGGCCGCCCGCGGATCTCGGATCACCGGTCCGCGGAGAGGCACCAACAGGTCCGGCTTTTCCGCTGCGACCCGGTCCAGGCTGGCCATCAACTCGCCCAGACGCCCAGCCCAGCCGTGATACCCGCCAATCTTCGCCGACGGAATGGCGTCCTGCAGACTGAACAAGTCCTGAAGCTTGCCGTCGTCACGGATCAGGTCGCCGGTAAAGACGATCTTCTGCCCCCCCAATTCAACCCGGTAACTGACCGCGCCTCGGGTGTAGCCGGGAGTATCCAGCACTCGGATCGCGAGATCCTTCCACGCGACAAGATCGCCGTCCTTGACCGTCCGGCTCACCGGTATCGGCTCCACCGGGACTTTGGTGGTTTGCTGGGCATAATCGTGAAACCGCTTCTCGCGCAACTCAGCCCAGAATTTCTCGGGATGGATCAGCCCTTCGGCCTCCCGCTCGGGAACGATTGCCTGGGCGCCATTATGGATCAATCCTCTCGCCTGCCAGACCGCGTCACGGCGCGCTCCAGCCAGAAGCACCATTTCCGCCGGGCGAGGATCGGAGGAAGGATCTCCATACACGGCAAGACACGCGCCGCCGCGGTCGATGTAGGCGCCATTGACAGGACCGCGAATGATGCTTAAACCCGCCGGGAGCGGCTCCTCCCGTGCCGGGTCGGTTCCGGTGTCTCCCGCTGCCATTGACGCCAAGTGAAGCGGCGACGCCAGCGCAACCCATAGGTATGATCCTGCCGCAATCCAATTCAGCCTATTGTCGTTTCCTGGCGAAAATGCTTTGAAGGGCAGTGTCATGTATGTGCTTATACCTGGCCTCCCTAAAATGCGCAAAAAAGTTCTGCGGGGCGGCGGTTGAGGAAAATCTGCTTGAGCCGGAGCGCCGAGTGTTGGCACTGTCTGGGCAAAATCCCGATACGCTATGGCGCTCAAACAACTCAATGACGAGCAGGTCCGAACCTGGACCCTCGAACAAAAGGACCGGTGGTGGCTGGACAATGTCTGGAAAGGAGACATGCCACAACTCACCCTGCGCTCCGCCCTGACCGGCATGGTGCTGGGGGGAGTGCTCTCTTTAACCAACCTTTATGTCGGCGCCAAGACCGGCTGGACCCTGGGGGTCGGCATTACCTCGGTCATCCTGGCCTTTGCGGCGTTCAAGCTGCTGTCAGCCCTCGGACTTGGCAAAGACTTCACCGTCCTCGAGAACAACGCGATGCAATCGATCGCCACAGCGGCCGGATACATGACAGCGCCCATGATCTCGAGCCTGGCCGCCTACATGATGGTCACGAATGAAGTCGTTCCCATGATGCATACGCTAATCTGGATCATGGTCATCTCACTGCTGGGGGTCCTGTTTGCCTTTCCGCTCAAACGCCGTTTCATCAACGATGAGCAACATCCTTTCCCGGAGGGTCGCGCCGCCGGGATTGTCATGGACGCCCTGCACACGGGGGATGCGGCGGCCGGATTGCTGAAGGCCAAGCTGCTGGTGATCACGGGCGGGACGGCCGCCTGGCTGAAGGTCATGCAAAGCGGCGCCATCATGGAAAAACTTCGCCTCGGTTTCCTCGCCGTCCCCGAGTATCTCGATGGCTGGATCTATCGCATTGGGACCCTCCAAATCTTCGGGACGGATTTGCGTCAATTGACCGTGCGACCCGACACCGATTTCGTCATGATGGCCGCCGGCGGGCTGATGGGCATTCGCACCGGGGTCTCCCTCATGATCGGCGCCGTCATCAACTATCTGATCCTCGTCCCCTGGATGATCGCGGCGGGTGACATTCCCGGTCGCGAGGTGGACGGCGGGATTGTATTCGGATTCCGTGAGATCACGAAATGGGCGTTGTGGGGCGGAGTCGCCATGATGACGACCGCGTCGCTGTTCGCCTTCTTTGCGAAGCCTCAGATTCTGTTCAGCGCCTTCCGTGGTCTCGGAAAAAAGCGCGGCTCAGCCGGCAACCAGGATCCGATGCGGGACATCGAACTGCCCATGAGCGTGTTCGTCGTCTGCATCCCGCTGCTCGGGGCGGTGACCGTCTGGCTCGCTCACCTGTTCTTTGGAGTCACAATCTGGATGGGGACCATCGCCATTCCGCTCATCTTTGTGTTCACCGTCATCGGCGTTAACTCGACCGCGCTGACCTCGATCACCCCCACCGGCGCCCTGGGGAAGCTCACCCAACTGACGTATGGAATCCTCGCGCCAGGCAACATCAAGACCAACCTGATGACGGCGGGGATCACGGCCGAGGTGGCCAGCAACGCGTCGAACCTGCTGATGAACATCAAGCCCGGTTACATGCTGGGCGCCAAGCCGCGGCTCCAGGCCATCGGCCATGTGCTGGGTATCCTGGCGGGCGCGGTGGTCGCCGCGCCGGTGTTCTACTACGTTTTCCTGCCGAACGGCCCGGCGCAACTTGTGTCCGACCAATACCCGATGCCGGCTGCCACCATCTGGCGGGCGGTCGCCGAACTCCTGATGCAGGGGCTCGGAAACCTGCCGATATCGGCGCGCTGGGCGGTGCTCATCGGAGCCCTGATCGGGCTGGCGCTTGAGGGCGTGCGGCTGGCCACAAAGGGCCGGTTCTGGCTCTCCGGCGTCGGCATTGGCCTTGCCACCGTCATCCCGTTTAACACCTGTTTTGCCATGTTTCTGGGCTCCGCATTCTTCTGGGTCGCCGAGCGGATCTGGTCCCATAAGGAATCGGCGGGCAACCGGATCCTCGTTCAAAACCAGGAACCGATCTGCGCGGGAGTCATCGCGGGGGGCGCGCTTATGGGTATCGCCGTAATCCTGATTGAAAACTTCGCGTTAGGCGGACATTAAACGATCTTACGACGCTGCTAATCCGCGGCTCGGCGAAATCCACGAATGGCCAGTCCCTTGTTTGGCCCTGAAAACACGGCGGGCCGGGCGACTCAGCCCGGCCCTAAAGATGAGAACTGGTTATACATTACCAGATCCCTCGGCCACTAAAAGTCCCCAGAACTGGTGACGCTATTCCAGGAATCCTTGACAGTCTGAAGACTGGCGGCAGCAAAATCGTTCCTTTGAAAACTCCGCGGCTTTTGCTCCAACCTCGGTGGTATGGCGCCGACAGGGGGGTGAACTGACTCTGAATAGCCTGCGGATCTCGAATTGAATTGCGGCCACACCTTCGTTAATACTCTCTGTATAACACACCATGCTATGAAGAGACTGACTCCGATCCTGCCCATCCTGCTTCTCAGCCTGGCGGCGAACCTCGATGCCAGCGAACCGGCCACACCAGACACTCCGCTCCCGGACACAAGCCGGCAGCCGCGGACGGTCGTGAGTATCTCGGGAGACCAATTCCTGATCAACGGCAAACCGACCTACGAAGGCCGCGTCTACAAGGGGAAATCGATCGAAGGACTGTTGATGAACGCCCGCATGGTTCAGGGTGTCTTCGACGATTTGAATCCCGATACGGTCGGCAAATGGGCGTATCCGGATACCGGGCGTTGGGATCCCGAGCGCAACACCGATGAGTTTGTGGCGGCGATTCCCAGCTGGCGCGCTCACGGGCTCCTCGCCTTCACGATCAATCTGCAGGGCGGCTCCCCTGAAGGTTACTCCCGATCGCAGCCATGGATCAACTCCGCCATCGCACCGGACGGATCCCTTCGGCCCGAGTATTTGGCCCGATTATCCCGCATCATCGACGCGGCCGATCAACACGGCATGGTGGTGATCCTTGGCTATTTTTATTTTGGCCAGGACGAACAGATCGCTAACGAGGCTGCCGTGATCCGCGCCGTGAATCTCGCCACCCGCTGGGTCCTCGAGAATGGCTGGCAAAACGTCATGATCGAGATCAACAACGAGTGCAATGTCCGCTATGACCACGAGTTGCTCCGACCGGACCGCGTTCATGAGTTGATTCAGCGGGTCAAGGAAACATCCCGGAATGGACGCCGTTTGTTGGTCAGCACCTCTTACGGCGGCGGAACCATTCCCCGCGAAAATGTGGTGAAGGCCGCCGATTTCCTCCTGATTCATGGCAACGGCGTTGGAGACCCCGCCCGAATCGCCGAGATGGTCCGGCGGACTCGCGACGTGCCGGGATACACGAGGAAGCCGATCCTCTTCAACGAAGATGATCACTTCGATTTCGACAAGCCAGCCAATAATTTCCTCGCGGCCATCGGCGAATATGCCAGTTGGGGGTACTTCGATTTCCGGCAAACCAATGAGCCGTTCCAGGCCGGCTATCAAAGCGTCCCGGTGGATTGGTCGATTCAATCCCCCAGGAAACTCAGCTTTTTCAAGTTACTCGCGGAGATCACCAGCGCCTTGAGAACCGACATCGAACAAGCCCTGTCCCTCGACGGCCTTTGGCGGTTTGTGCCGCGTGGCGGCACTGAACGGGAAATCACTGTGCCGGGTTTCTGGGAACGTCTGCCTGGACTCGGAAATGTGCATCAAGCCACTTACCGCCGCGAATTCACCGTCCCCGCCTCGTTCAAAGGACAGCGTGTGTATTTGAAATTCGACGCCGTGGGCGACGCGGCGGACGTATCGGTGAACGGGCAGCACGTCGGCGGCCATGTGGGCGCAGGCCTGCCCTTCACGGTGGACATCACCGGCGTGGTCACCGCCCCCTCGACCACCAACAAGCTCGAAGTCCTGGTCCGCGACGATTCCCATTTTAGTGTCGCCCGGGAGGGCGGCAGGGGGCGCGGACGAAAGCACTGGATCCCCCGCGGCATGGGCGCCAATAATCGCAAAGGCATTTATCAGCATGTGACCCTCTGCGCCCTGCCCCCCGTGCATGTGGCCAACGCGCGCATCACCACGTCCGTTCGGAATCGCGAATTGAAGGTGGACTATGAAATCTTTAATGGCCGGAAAGAAACCGTGTCCGCCCACCTGACCGCCTCGGTCCTGGGCACAAACGGGACCCCGGCCTTTTCACTTCCGCCCGTTGACATCGAGCTGCCGGGATTCGTGACCACGACGGTGCCCCTCCGGGCACCCTTCGCCGATGTGCAATTGTGGCAGCCCGATCATCCCACGCTTTACCCGCTGCTAACCACGCTGGCCGACGCAAAAGGGAGGCCGCTTCATCAGATTCAGACCCGTTTCGGTTTTCGGGAAATCTGGTTTGAGGGCATTCACTTCTACTTGAATGGCATTCGATGCAATCTCCGTGGCGAAAGCCCGGCTTACGGTGAAAAAACGGATCTGTTTGCCACGCGCGAGACCGCCACCGGCATGATCCAACGTTACCTGGCGGCCCACTGCAACGTGCTCCGATTCCATGCCATGCCCGCCCCGCCTCATGTCCTCGATGTCTGCGATGAATTGGGCATGTTGGTCATCGATGAGAGCGCCATTTACGCCAGCTGGCAGATGCTCATGCCGGAACATCCCGAATGGATGGCTCACTGTCGCGAACACCTCACCCGCTGGGTGCGGCGCGATCGCAACCATCCCGCCGTCATCCTCTGGTCGGGAGATAACGAAGGATTGAATGTCAACGCCCTCACACCGGCCATGCTGGCCGAGTTCAAGCGCGTCATCGACGCCGCCGACGGCAGCCGGCCGGTGATTTTTGACGGCGACGGCACCGCGTATGGAGTTTCTCCGGCGAGCGTCAAACATTATGTGCGCACCATCGAGGATCTCCAAGAGCGCGGAGGCCGGTCCTCAGGCTATTCGCGGGATCTGCGGAACGACATCTATTGGGCGACCGACTATCGTCAGGATGTCCCGCTCGGCTGCGGCGAGTTCCTCTTCCCCTATGAGCCGGGACTCCGGGATCGCGAGCGGGAGGTGCTTTACAGCATGGGCCTGCAATCCCGGGGTTATCGTCTGGCGGACTGGTTCGATATCCGCCCCTACAATCCGTCCTACACAGGTTTTCTCCGACCGGAAGGTGTCAAGGCAGAGCATCGCGAAGCTTATGAGATCATCGTCAAGTCCTTCGCCCCCATCGCCGTGTTCGATAAAGATTACGATGCTCTCGGGCCTTTTCCCAAGCCCCCCATACTTAAGGCGGGTGAACCGGTGAAACGAACGCTCCTTGTTTATAACGACGCCTTTTCCAACGAACAGGTCGAAGTCCGATGGACGGCAAACCTCAACGGGCAGAAGATCGCCGGCGAAAGCCGGATTCTGGAGATTCCCCTCGGAGGCCACACCGCACTCGAGATGACCTTCACGGCGTCAACGCCGGGGGAGTTGCGGCTTGACCTGGCCTCCTCGAAGGGCGGAAAAGAAATGTTCCGGGACTCGCGTCCGTTTCGGGTGGAGTGAGGGTCTGTTCAACAATAACTTCCGATTTTTGCACGGACTCTAAGAGCCTGTTTGAAAATTACAAGGGGTGCTGCGGCGAGGGATTTTGGCTGGGGCCAAGGCGGCTTGGGCCGAGCATCCCCGATGGGGGCTGTAAGGTCCAAGCCAACGCTGGCCCCGGGCAAAAGAGCCGCCGCCCGAAGGGTTTTCGCAGAAATGGCCCCCTGGCTTCGTTGCTCCTCAGTCAAAGATCCGCCAGGGATATTTTCCTTCGTCGCGCCTCGCCATGCGGCCATTTCTGCGAAAGCAGCGCCCCTTGGAATTTTCAAACAGGCTCTAAGCGCGCTGCCTTTACAGCGGCTCCATCTCAGCCCGGCCCCATTTCCGCAATTCGCCAGATTGCCGTTGCCTGTGTGGCAAGCCAACGTTGGCGGGTGGCGATTCGCTCGGGAGACCAATCATGATTCTCACTCGCAATGCGCCGGGTGATCGCAAACTCGCATGCCTCGTAAACCGTTCTTTTTCCGGAGTATGGAACATTACCCAGGTTGCGGTTTACGCTCGCATCGAGCGGAGTCATATTCCCGATGCGAAAAACGCAACGGTCGATTTGTTCGTCTGTAAACTCCGTCCAATCGTCGCCCGGATGTTCAGGGAGAATGTGTTCGATGCTGTATTTATCACTGCCGTAATCGAACGCGTAATTGGATACATGCCGTTCGATTTCACAAAGGATATAACGCACTACTTGACGATTGCGAGCCGTGGTGGTTCGTATCTGCTTTTCTGAAAAGGCGGTGTGAAACTGCTCATCTGTGGGGTAGACGGGTCGCAAGGCCCGAATGATTTCCAAAGCCCCTGTCAGTTCTTTTTTGGAAATCCTCTCCGCCACGGCATTATAGATCCGCTCCTGCTCATTGGTCGCCAGGTTTCCAATCACGTTATAGCGAAATGACACCATCGCGCAGGCTCGCAATACTCTCGCAAATTCGGCATCGGCCAGAAGCCGTCGGGCCGACAATAACAACGGGTAAGGTTGACGCACGTTATACATGGCAAGTTCTGCCACATGATCCCTCTGATCGACAGTCCACATCGCATCATCCGCATCACCGAGAGCCGCGTAAACATCGGCGTCCCGATCCATTTCGCGGAGCAAACTAAATACTCCCGCCTTGTCGTTGACTCTCCCTCGGATTGCTTTGAACAGGTCAGAATGCCGAGTCAAAGGGTTTCGGCTGTTCCAAAAAACACGGAGGAAATCAGGCACGCTCTCGCTTCCAAGCTTGCCAACGATGGTCTCCCACTTTTCCTCAAGCGTGCGCATCTCATGTTCATGACCGCCAGCCCTGTGCGCCACGGAAAACAGGTAGTTCTTGAGCAGGTCAGTCGAGGAAAGCCGAACTCCTCGTGCATTTAGCGTCTCAAACACCTTAAATGCATTCAGCTCATCGGTCACTGAAATGACCGTGAAAAACAGCCGATCCGATATCGTATCGACGAAACGCGCCAAATCGGCCCCGCTGCGGGATTCGCTGAATCGGTGGTGAATCCGCTCTTCGAACCACTCGTAACTCTTCCGCAACAAGTGTTCCGAGGTTTTCAGATTCCGCTTGGGCGGCCTCTCCAATGGCACGAGATAGGTCTGATAATACTGATCATTGTGGCGATTCAGCGTTAGCTTGGATACCGCAACCAGCGTTACAGGATCCAGAAAACCGATGTATGTCTTCCGAAGCTCTTCCAGCCGGCGTCGATTGTCATCTGTTTCAATGCCATCATCAACCAGGCGCCGAAGACCGCTCAGAACAGCCAGAACAAGAAGACTTAACGTGGTCATGCGCTGCTGCCCGTCGATAATGTGAAAGTTGCGGTCATCACTGGATTGCAGCACAAGGTAGCCCAAGTAATGCCCCTGCTCAGCGCCGGGCTCCATCATGGCCAGGATGTCCTGCCATAGATCATCCCATTCCTGTTCTGTCCAGGAATAGTCCCTCTGAAACATGGGCACTCGATATGCGAGTCCATTGCCCATCAACTTCCGAAACGTCTGATTTGAGGTGTTGAAATTCGAAATGGCCATGACTTGCTCCACATCGCTAAGATCGAGGACGACGTTACCGGCCCAATTCCTCTAAAACAAGTCCATACAGGAAAGAATCCTGAGATTCGCGGAAAGGACGTTCTGAGGGAAGAAGCCCGCCGGGGGAAGGACAACGGTATGTTCTGGAAACCAAGTGACACATCATTTATATAACCTCCTCATAACATGATTCATTTCCATCAGTTCGCGCCTCGAGAGGCCTCCGCCACGACCGATTTGTCATTGGATCAGGGGATCGATTCCTTGTGGCGATTCGACCTGGAGGATACCCGCCAACACTCGATCGAGGTCGTCCACTCCCCGGGCCGCCCTAAATCATTCTTGTTCTTGAGCCATCGTGCCGAATCGCCGAAAGGCGATTTCAATCAACGCGCCTTCGGGTCATGGACCACAGGTAGAGCCGGATGCCCTCCGAAGTTTGCCATGCATTGCCGGTTCCTTCTTGTCATACTCCTATCGCTTTTCTGCCCGAACACTTCCTCAGCCGCACATCCCAACATCTTGTTTCTCTTTGCCGATGACCAGCGGGCGGACACCATTGCCGCCCACGGAAATCCCCACATCAAAACCCCCCACCTGGATCGACTCGCCGCCGCGGGGTTCAGCTTCCGGAACAACTACGTCTTCGGAGGCAACAGCGGAGCGGTCTGCGTGCCCAGTCGCGCCATGCTCATGAGCGGCAAGACATGGTTCCATGTCGATACGACTTCGCTCAAGGACACCACACTCTTGCCCGAACTTCTCGGGGAAAACGGATACGTGACCTTTGGGACCGGGAAATGGCATAATGGACAATCCTCCTGGCTGCGGGCCTTTCAACAGGGCAGGACTGTCATGTTCGGCGGCATGTCGGATCATACCCGGGTGCCCGTGCGCGACCTCGGTCCCGATGGCAAGCTGACGGCCGAACGCATCGGCGAGAAGTTCTCCAGCGAACTCTTTGCCGATTCCGTGATCGAATTTCTCCGGCATCACGACGGCAAAAAACCGTTTTTCGCCTATGTCGCATTCACCGCCCCCCACGATCCCCGCATGCCTCCGCTGCCTTATCGGGAAATGTATTACCAAAAACCACCTCCCTTGCCGCGCAATTTCCTGCCCCAGCTTCCCTTCGACAATGGCATGATGCAAGGCGGCCGCGATGAAAACCTCGGGGCATGGCCTCGCACCGAGGCCATGATTCGCGATCAACTGGCCGAATACTACGGTTTGATCACCCATATGGATGAACAAATCGGTCGTATCCTCGAGGCCCTGAACCAAACGGGTCATGCCCGGAACACCCTCGTCCTATATGCCGCGGACAATGGTCTGGCTCTCGGCAGTCACGGATTGCTCGGCAAGCAAAGCGTTTTCGAACATAGCATGCGCGTTCCGTTAATCGTCGTCGGACCCGGCATTCCGCGCGGTCAATCCACCCAGGCGTTTACCTACTTGCTCGATCTCTTCCCCACGCTCTGCGACATGCTCGGTCTCCCGCCGCCTCCAGGGCTGGAAGGCGAGAGCCTGCGTCCCCTCTGGGAAGGAAAAAAAGATCACGTCCGCACCTCCGTTTTCCTCCCCTTCATCCAACTCCAACGCGCAGTCCGGGACGACCGCTGGAAATTGATCGCTTATCCGAAGATCGGGCACCTTCAATTGTTCGACCTCCACAACGATCCCGACGAGAGAACCAATCTCATCGCCCAGGCCGAGTACATCGGACAGGTTCGGCGCCTTCAGAGCCTGATGAAACAATGGCAGATCAAGGTCGGAGATACTCTTGAGTTGCCCGACGAAAACCGAGCGCCCCAAAAAATCGACCTGACCGGCCGCAAACGCGAGCCGGATCAATGGCAACCCGACTGGATCCGTAAGAAGTATTTCTAGCGGGGGCAGATAACTCGGTGAAGGGCTCAAAGTGCCGGGGGACTGCCGCAACCGAACACCTCACGGCCGAGCGGGCATTCGGAATTCATTCCGCAGAGACAGCCTGCGGCGACTGCCGTGACAGAATCAATTCCGCGCTCCGGCCCGTGGCATTCCCCCCGCGTCAGTGGGCATGGCGCGGACGGGTTAGAATTGCATTGGCGAGCAGGGTTAATACTGGTATATCCCACGCCTCGTTAGGCAAAAAAAGCATGTCACAATCTCAACATTCGCCTCCCGGTGAAAACAACAAGGAAGCGGCATCAAGATCCGCCGTCCTTGCCGGTGGTGTCGACACCCTGATCACACTCGGAGCTCTGGTGGCTTCGCACTCGGCGGTCGTGATGGCCGATTTTTTCAAAACGCTGATTGAATTTGTGGCGGTGCTTTTGTCCTGGATGGTGTTGCGGCGGATTCGGCGGGGACAGGCCCATGCTTACGATTATGGGATTGGGAAACTGGAAAACCTCTCAAGCCTTTTCGTTTCCCTCCTGATGCTGATCTGCCTGGGCATCGTGATTTTCAACGCAATCTACAATCTAATCCATCCTTCGCACATCAGCGGCATCGGCATATGGATCAGCCTCGTGGCCCAGGTGGTCTATGCCGGAATCAATGGCGGCCTCTGTTTCAAAAGCCGGCGCACCGCGGCGGCGGAGGGTTCTCCCGTCATGGCTTCCCAGGCCCGGTTGTTCTTGAGCAAGACGATCGCCAATGTGTTTATTCTTCTCTCCCTCGTCCTCAGCCTCAGCCTAGGCCGGTTTTCCTGGGCGCATTATATTGATCCCCTCGCTTCTCTGGTGATTGCCGGCTCAATCCTGCTGGCGGCAACAGGCATCTTCACGCTTTCCTGCCGTGACTTGCTGGACAGAACGCTCGAGGAAGAACATCAGCTCGTGATTCTCCGAGAACTCACCCGGTATTTCCACGAATACGAAAACTTGCACGACATCCGGTCCCGCCGCTCGGGCAGCCGTGTCTTTATCGAGATCCTCTTGGAATTCGCCCCGGACCGAAAAGTCGGCGAGGTGCAGGAGGTTATGGAACGGATGTGTCGGAGCTTGGAGTCACAGATTCTCAACAGCCGCGTCACGATTGGCCTGGCCAAGTCCGCTCGAGGTTCGTAAACCCGCGCTCCAAAAGGAGAGTTCCCCGGCATTCTTACCGCGCATTGCGCCTGCGAGTCCCCCTATTTCGGCATTCGGGCCTCGTGGAATTCGGCCCTCCGAAACGAGCGGTTCATGGGCAGAGTTGCTGGCAGCGTTGGCTTGCGCCTGGCCGCTGTTCCTGTAACCTTTTCTATAACCTGATATTCAACGCAAAACGTATGTTCAATCCCATTTCTCATCATCATGTCCCCGGGAGCCGGCGTCATTTTTTGCGCAGGGCGGGCGTCCTGGCGGCCGGGGGAGCTCTGGCCCCGAGCTTGCTGGCGAATGCGATGTCCACAAGCCCGATCGGCAATTCTCCTGCCTCCAGATCCAAACCATCCGGCGCCAAAGAGGCCGCGTTCCTCCAAATCGGCATTCTCCTGGGCACCTTCGTCCGCCCAACCTTGCGCGAGAGGCTGGACACCGCAAAATCCCGCGGGTTGGAGTGCGTGCAAGTGAGCATGGATTGCGCCGGACTCTCCGAGATGCCCGACCAGATCTCGTCGGATCTGGTTGACCGGATTCGCAGCGATGCGGCCTCGTCCGGGATCACGATCGCCGCCGTCCAGGGCACTTTTAACATGGCTCATCCGGATGCGGACCACCGGCAAACCGGGTTGCGCCGTCTCCGCGTTATCGCCGAGGCCTGCCCGCGGATGGGTGCATCAATGATTCATATTTGCAGTGGCACCCGTAGCCGGGAAAGCATGTGGCGGCGCCATCCGGACAACAATTCTCCCGCCGCCTGGCTAGACATGGCCGCTTGCATGAGGGAGGCGGCGGAGATCGCGCGTCAAAGCGGAACCCTTCTCGCTTTTGAGCCTGAGGTCAATAATGTGGTCGACTCCGCCCAAAAAGCACGGCGTCTGCTCGATGAGATTGCCTCCACACACTTGAAAGTCACAATCGATCCGGCCAATATCTTTCACACCGGCGAATTACCGCGCATGAGGGAAATCCTCGATGAGGCTTTTGACCTTTTGGGCAAAGACATCGTCATGGCCCACGCCAAGGACCTCGACCACGATGGCGACGCCGGCCACAAAGCGGCCGGCCAAGGCCGGCTCGATTATGATCATTACCTCAAATTACTCCACACCCACGGATTCAGAGGCCCCCTCCTCCTCCACGGCCTCAGCGAAGCCCAAGTGCCCGGCTGCGTCGCTTTCCTGCGCGAAAAACTGCGCCGTCTGGAATCCGCACTCGCACAACCCGCGAAGTAACTCTCATCGTTGAATCTTTGCCAGTCGACCTGCGGCAGGGCCAAAAACTTGCCGCATGGCTTATGGTTTTCGGTTGGACTTGTGCTGCTGCTTTGGCAGCAACGACAGTCACAGTGGTTCTCTTACTTCTCAGCAAGTAAGGGTCCGTCAAGAAATAAGCTATACATTCGTTGCACTCAAATTGGCCTGGGGCAAGGCACGAGGGAAGGAGTGTATCCGCAGCGATACTCGACCGACCGAGTAACG
>Ga0209310_1000527_pt1 | contig 41356 bp, 35 predicted proteins | sample AD_UKC030_MetaG_FD_184415 | JGI IMG/M metagenome (GOLD analysis project Ga0209310, IMG submission 184415) | Active sludge microbial communities of municipal wastewater-treating anaerobic digesters from USA - AD_UKC030_MetaG (SPAdes) (version 2) | ecosystem: Engineered > Bioreactor > Anaerobic >...
ACCGACTGTGTTATCTTCTTCATCGACCGGCTCCTTTCGCGTGTGGCTCTGCGCACACGGTTCTCTCCGATCCGCGAGCGTAATCCACGTGCTCGCGAAACGGAGCCGGTCATTCCATTTTGACTAGCCTCCCGGCCTGGACGGCCGTTTGAACAAAGTATCCAGTTGTTCGAAGAAGTTCAAGGGCCGGCACGAGACCGGGCTGAAGCCGGCGCCTTTCCAGGAAGGCGCCCAGCCTCTTCGGCGTGTCCCCATGGTACGCTCGGTTGGTCGTCATCCACGAGGAGGCAAGTGAGATGAGGTCACAGGTTTGGCCCTTGGTTGGTCTCGGCCTGTTGCTTGGCGTTGCGGCTGCCCAGGACCGCCCGATCGTGGCGGTTTTCGACCTCGAGGTGAAGGGCACGAAGCTCGACAAGGGCACGATCGACCGACTGACCGATTACCTGGGCACCCTGCTGACCACCCGCGGCTACCAAGTCGTACCGCGCTCTCAGCTCAAGGAGAGGCTCACCTCGGCGAAGAAGCAGTCCTACAAGGAGTGCTTTGACCAGAGCTGCCAGATCGAGGTGGGGAAGGAGCTGGCAGCGCAGAAGTCGCTCGCCAGTCAGGTCTTGAAGATCGGCAAGCAGTGCAAGGTGACGGTGAACCTCTTCGATCTGAAGAAGTCCGCGAGCGAAGCGGCTGGTGCGGCCACCGGCGACTGCGGGGAGGACGGTGTCGTCCTGGCGCTCGAGCATGCGGTTGAGGCCATGCTGGGGAAGGCGGTCCCTGGTCAGGCCGGAGGAAGGCAGGAACCAGGAGGCGCCAAGACCCCCGACCTCTCGGAGTACGAGCGGCTCGCGGCCCAGGCCCAAGCGGAAGAGGCGAAGCGGCTGGAGGCGGAGAAGAAGGCCCAGGCCGAGCGGGCGCGGCACCTGGCGTCGCTGGAGAGGGCTTGGGAGGCGGTGAAGAAGGTGGCCGGCACCAAGGGTATTACCCTCCAGGCGCGGGCTGGGGTAGTGCGGAAGTTCCTCGGGGACTTCGGGCGGGAGAACCCCCACGAGGGCGAGGCCCAGGGGCTGCTGGCCAGGCTGGACAAGGGAGAGGAGCCAGGCGGAGGGGCGGAGCTCGAGTGGATCCTGAGCAAGCCGGCGGGTATCGAGTTCACCAAGACCGAGGTGACGGTCGGGCAGTACCGCGCCTGCGTGGAGGCCGGTAAGTGCAGCGCATCGGCTACGAACGAGGGCTGCAACTTTAGTCAGGCCGGCAGGGACCAGCACCCGGTGAACTGCGTTGACTGGAACCAGGCCACGACCTTCTGCGACTGGACCGGCGGCAGGCTGCCGACGGAGCAGGAGTGGGAAGCCGAAGCCTCGGAAGGCGGCAAGCGCCAGTACCCCTGGGGTGATCAGGAGGTGAGTTGCGACCGAGCGATCTGGAGGCAGGCCGGAAATGGCTGCGGGAAGGACTCGACCTGGCCGGTGTGCTCGAAGCCCGCGGGGAACAGCGTGAGCGGGCTGTGTGACCTGAGCGGGAACGTGTGGGAGTGGACCTCGTCCGGGGAGGGTGCTGCCCGTGTGGTGCGCGGCGGCGCGTGGCCTGTCGTCAATCCTGGCGGCCTGCGGGCGTCGGTCCGGGATAGGATCGATCCGGCGAACAGGGTCAGCCACGGCGGGTTCCGGTGTGGGAGGTCGTCCCGTTAGTGATTTCTTGGGGACCTATAGGGGACTTGACTCGGCGGAACTGGACGGTTCTCGACGGACCAGGACGGAACCAGACGGAACGGAGCATCTCGGCGTCTGCGCAGCGAAAATGGTCTAACGGCACACGCCATCATCGTTTATTGAAATGCCACTCAGACAATTTCGAACCCTGTCTACCCACCTTGTCGCAGTACAACCAGTAACCAATCATCTCGAACGGTCGAGTTCTCTGGCACCCACCGCTTGTCGTGTGTGGCTATCCTACAGTAGGTTATGGGATGGCTTGACATTGCTGCCTTCGACCTGTAGGTCTCGAATTGTCCGCGCCAGACGTGTCTTGTGAGGCCACTTCTGGGCGGGCAAGACATCGCCACGGAAGCCCACTAGGTAATTTTGAGAAGCGGCTCGCGGCGGTGTTGCAGGTCTCGGTTCTTTTCCTGCTGCCACTGCTGCCAAGCCGCTAGGCCTGGGTGAAGTGCACCCAGAGTTCGTGGGCGGTGGCATGCGTCGTCGGCAAACCATGGAGCTCGACCAGGACCAGGCCGCGGCTGCTCGGCAGCGCGCGGTGACCGGTCTGGCTGATGCTGTCGAGGGCATGGGGCTCCTCGAAGAGCTGCTGGACGAGCTGACGCGGCGCCGTGCTATACTGCGCGACGCTATCGAGCCGCCGCGCCCAGGTGAAAGGAGGGTGCAGCAATGGCGCGGCCGAAGAGAGGACAGTACCGTGTCCGCGGACCCTATTCCGAAGGTAGAGGAAGATGGCGGGTCGTCCTTGTTGGACCGGACGGGCGACGACATGTGGAAACGTTTTCGGGAGAAGGCGAAGCCAGGAGGGCCGCAGCGGCAGCGCGGCGGCGGCTCCCGGGAAGGATGACCATCGAGGGCGCACTGGCGATGTACGAGCAGCACCTGACCCAGAGGGGTAATCGGCCCTCCAGCATCGAGCGCACGATGCGCCGCCTCCGACTCTTCCATGAGGCGGCCGTGCCGGTCGCCGACGTCACGCAGGTCCAGCTCGCAAGCACCTATGCGCTGCGAGTCGCTGCGGGGATGGCGCCCGACACCCACCGCAACGAGCTGAATGAGACGAAGACGTTCTGGCGGTGGTGTGTCCACCAAGGGCTCGTCGCGCGCTCGCCTGCGGAGCAGATCGAGGGCACCGGGCGCCGCAAGCGCGGAAAGCCCAAGCTCCGGCGGGGCGAGGCCCGCGCGTTCTTCGCCCAGGCACTGAAGCTCGCCGAGGTGGGCGACGAGGCAGCGCTGGCGCTGGCGACGATCCTGATCCTGGGGCTGCGGGTCAGCGAGATCCTGGAACGGCGCGTGCGGGACATCGATGTGGGCGCCGACGGCGTGCTGCTCTGGATCGACCATGGAAAGACCGCCTCGGCGGAGCGCTACTACGAGATCCCCGAGCCGGTGGCCGGCCTCCTGGCCGCGAAGGTCAGGAACCACCAGCCCGATGAGTGGTTGTTCCCGGCGGAGGCCGCCTCCGGGCACCGGCGGCGCGAGTGGCCGCACCACCACTGCCAGCGGATCTGCAAGCTCGCGGGCGTGCCGCTCGTCTCCCCGCAGGGGCTGCGCGGCACCTTCGCGACGCTCGCGAGGGAAGCCGGGGTCGCCTCCCATGTGGTCGCCCGGGAAATCGGGCACGCGGACGACGGCGTCACAAAGAGGCACTACATCTCGCAGGGTGCGGACGAACGGGCGCGTGCGCGCGCGCTGCTCAAGGTCGTCGAGGGCGGAAGCGGAAACCATGGGATCGAAACTCGGAATTTCGATCCCATGGCGAAAACGCAGCTCAAAGTTACACCTTGACCGGCGCCTAAGCTCTCTGATAGTAAGCGGATTTGTTTGTGCCGGCGTGGCGAAACTGGCAGACGCACGGGACTCAAAATCCTAGATTTGCTCTTGTTATTCAGTGAGTTAGGAAGCCATTTCGTTCCCGCGTCCGGCCAATCGGCAGCGTTTTCAGTCGGTTCCCCGGTAATAAAACCCCATTGGGTACCTTTGCGCCCATGAATCCGAGGGCGGGGTGCTCGCGACAGACCAGCACTTCGAAGCAGCCCATCAGGGCGCGGACCTCGCTCCGTTGAGGACTCGTTGAGGGTTGCTTGATCCCGTCGGCGGTTCGGCCTACAACCGATCCTGCGACTCCATCGCGCCGAGAAACACCACCCGGGGGGACCGGGGGACGAGGGGTGAACAGCCAAGCAAAGCAAGGTGTGACCTCAAGCGAGCGCATCCTGGTCGTCGAGGACAACCCGGTCATGGCCGCCCACCTGGCCACGCTGGTGGCCGATGGCGGCAAGCGCGAGGTGCAGGTCGAGGGCAGCGGGCTCGCGGCCGTGGAGCGCATCCTCGGCGAACGCCCCGACCTGGTCATCCTCGACCTCGGCCTGCCCGACCTCGACGGCATGGACGTGCTCAAGCAGGTCAGGCCTCGCTGTGACGTGCCGATCATCATCCTGACCGGGCGGATCATGCCAGGAGAAGAGGCGAGAGGCCTCCGGGATGGCGCCGAGGACTTCATCTTCAAGCCGTTCGATCCCGCCGTGCTGATGGCCCGGGTGGAGGCCCGGCTCCGGTCGTCCCGGGCGGCTGCGCTTGCGAGTGGCGCGAAGGTCGATTCGGACCTCCTCGTCGTGGGCCCGCTTTGCCTGAATCTGACCAGCCGCGAGGCCAGTTTGTCCGACGAGCGCCTGGCCCTCACGCCTGCCGAGTTCGCGGTGCTCGCCACCCTGGCCCGACGGAGCGGCGAGGTGGTCTCTAAGGCCGAGCTTCTCGAGGTCTTGCGGGCAGAGGGCTTCGAGCCCTGCATGAGCTCCCTCAACGTGCTCGTGTTCCAGGTCCGAAAGAAGCTCGGCGACTGCGCCCGCAGCCCATCCTGGATCCGGACGGTCCACGGTCGGGGCCTCCTCCTTGTCCCGCCATCCGCGTGAAAAAACCGCTGTCCAGTGTCCTGAAATCGATTGTAAGCAATTGTAAGTGAAACGCTTTCGGGCCCGCCGGTGTCCTGGCGCTGTGGTATACTTTGCCCAGTCGGGGAAGTCGGTACAGCTGGGTCGGGAGAGTGCGCCAGGAGTGGAGTTCCACCGCTGCGAGGTGTCTCCATGGTTGCAACCAAGCGTGCCTCGATGGGTTGTACGGGGTCGGAGCTGCAGGGCCTGAGTTGCCTGCTCGTCCTGCTGGCTGCGTGCGCCTGGACCGGCCAGGCTCGGGGGCAGGCACAGGCCCTCGAGACCGTCGACGGCGTGGCGGTGATCCAGTGGACCGGCGGCTTCGACTTCGAGAACAGCCTGGACGGGGACGCCGCCCAGCTCGCCATCGCCCGGGCGCTCTACCAGACTCACCAGGACGCCTACGACTTCATCGTCTTCTTCACCAACTTCGACTTCGCCATGCCCATCGCCGAGGCCTCCGGGGAGCAGTACGAGACGGCTGGCTTCTACTCGCCCGTGCGCAACAACGTCCTGGGCCTCGGCCAGGAGCTCCAGGATCGTTCAGCCGACTATGGCAGCGGCGGGGTGCTCCAGGGCCTGATCACCATGGGCAACCTGTACCGCAAGGCCTCCTCGCCCTTCGACCCCGGGTTCGGCAACACCCTGAACATCCTTAGCCACGAGCTTCTGCATCGCTTCGGGGCCTATTTGCGCTTCGTCAAGGATGGGCAGCCGAGCGACTGTCCCCCTCTCCGAAATTCGTGACGGTTCTGTAGGGTAAACTGGTGGACGAATTCGCTCCTCCTTTGCGCTGCGGGCGACCGCAGAGAGGAGGCAGCGATGACGGAAGAGCACCGGAACGAGCTGGGGACGGAGGTCGGGGCGGGCCTACGCGAAGCCCGAGAAGGGAGCGGAGCGGAGGGCCGCCCCGACCCTGCCGAGGGTGACGGCGAGGCCGGGGAAGGCCCCCTGGGTGACGAGGGGAATGTCCTGGACCGGCCGCTGGGACTGATCTCCTGGCGCAAGGGGAAGGCCAGCCGGCCGGCCGGGAGGCCGCTGGCGTCGGGGCGGGAGGCGTTGAGCGCGGAGCAACGGCTGCTCATCCTCGACACCTGGAAGAGGAGCGGGCTCGCGGCCGGGGACTTCGCGGAGCTTGTGGGGGTGGCGAAGCACACGCTGCACGCCTGGCGGCAGAAGTTCCGGGAGCTGGGGCCGGAGGGGCTGATGGACCGGCCGCGGGGCCGGGGGAAGGCCGGGAGCCGGCTGCCGGAGGTGACGCGGCGCTCGATCCTCATGCTGAAGCAGGAGCACCCGGAGTACGGGTGCCAGCGCATCTCGGACATGCTGGCGCGGGGGCCGGCGCTGCCGGCGAGCGAGGGGGCGGTGGCCCGGGTGCTGAAGGAGGCATGCTACACGACGGAGCCCGAGCCGACGAAGCCGCACACGGACGTGCCGCGGCGCTTCGAGCGGGCGCGGCCGAACCAGCTCTGGCAGACGGATCTCTTCAGCTTCATGCTGAAGCGCCAGAACCGGCGGGTGTACCTGGTGGGGTTCATCGACGATCACAGCCGGTTCATGGTGGGGTACGGGGTGTGGGCGAGCGCGCCGACGGCGCTGGTGATCGAGGTGTTCCGGGCGGCGGTGGGGTCGTACCGTGCGCCGGAGGAGGTGCTGACGGACAACGGGCCGCAGTACGTGACCTGGCGTGGGAAGAGCGCGTTCAGCAAGGAGCTGGAGAGGCAGGGGGTGAAGCACCTGGTGGCGCGGCCGAAGCGGCCGCGGACGCTGGGGAAGATCGAGCGGTTCTGGGGGACGCTGTGGCGGGAGTGCCTGGAGGGGGCGGTGTTCGTGGATCTGGAGGACGCGCGGCGGCGGGTGGGGCACTTCATCGACCACTACAACTTCCATCGGCCGCACCAGGGCATCGAGGGGCTGGTGCCTGCGGACCGGTACTTCCAGGCGGCGCCAGAGGTGCTCTCGGTGATGCGGGCGCGGGTGGCTGAGAACGCGCTCTCGCTCGCGCAGCACGGGCTGCCGAAGCGGCCCTTCTACATGGCCGGGCAGGTGGGCGGGAAGGCCTTCGCGGTGCACGCGGAGGGGGAGCGGGTGATCCTGACCGGGGAGGGAGAGCGGCGCGAGGAGGTGGAGCTGGTGGCGCCTGCGGCGGAGCCCGTCGCCGCCATGCCTGAGCCGCTGGCGCCGAGCGGGGTGCCCGGCGAAGTCGAGGAGCCCGAGGCCGAGCTCGGGCCCGGGGAGAGCGAGCTGGACGCGGTGGGGGCGCTCTCTGTAGCCGAGGCGCAGGCCGCTGGCTACTTCGAGCCCGAGCCCGAGGGAGAGGGAGAAGCGCCATGAACAAGCCCAGGGTGACGCGCAAACCGCCGCGGCCGGAGAAGGCCGGGAGCCAGGAGGCGCGGAGGCGCGCGGGCGTGGTGCTGGAGGTGCTGGCCGGGTCGCTGAGCACCACGGACGCGGCCCGGGCGCTGGGCATCTCGGCGCCCAAGTACTATATGGTGGAATCGCGTGCGCTCTCGGGGCTGGTGGCTGGCTGCGAGCCGAGGAGGAAGGGGCCCGGGGCGAGCCTGGACAAGGCGCTGCAGGCGGCCTTGAAGGACAAGGTGCGGCTGGAGCGGCAGGTGTCGCGGCTCACCGCGCTGGTCAGAGCGCAGCAGCGGGCGGCGGGGGTGGTGGTGCCGAAGTCGACGGACAAGGACGGAGGGAAGAAGCGCAAGCGCCGGCCGAGCGCGCGGGCGCTGAAGTACGTGAAGGCGCTCAAGGCGCCCGAGGCCGAGACCAGGATCGAGGCCGCTGGAGGCCCGGGCTGAGCCGAGGGGGAGAGCGATGAAGCGAGGCCGTCCGGCCGAAGGGCCCAAGAGGGTGGAGAAGCTCACCGGCTCTGGGGAAGCCCGCCTGAAGCTCCGGGTGGTGCTGGAGGTGGTGGCCGGGGAGAAGACGGTCGAGGAGGCCTGCGGGGAGCTGGGCATCGGCCGGACGGCCTTCTACGAGCTGAGAGATCGACTGCTGCTGGCGGCGCTGGCCGAGGGCGAGCCGAAGCCGGTGGGTCGGCCGAGGAACCTGGAGCCCGCGCCCCTCGCCGAGGCGGAGGCGGCTCGCCTGAAGGCCGAGAACCAGCGCCTCCGGGTGGAACTGGAGGTGGCCTACGTGCGGGAGGAGCTGCGGCTGGGGATGCCGCAGCTCTTCGGGGATCAAAAAAAACGGCGCAGCAAGCGGAAGCGCAAGCGCCGCGAACGGCGCAAGCCGGCCGCGGGCGGTGAGCCAGGAGGAGCGGCACCTGGTGCTGATGGCGCTGCTGTGGACCATGGCGGGGAGAAGCCGGGCTGACAGGCAGCCGCAACGGAGGCGGCGCGAGGTGGAGCAGATGCTGAGGAAGCGCGCCCTGATGCTCCAGCGGGTGCTCGGCCGCCAGGGGCTGAGCCCGGAGCGGGTGGCCGAGCGGCTGGGGCTGTCGGCCCCGACGCTGCGGGCCTGGGCGCGGCGCTGGCGCGACGATCGATTGCGCCCCAAGCTCCGCGGTCGGCCGGGCCAGGGGCTCAGCGACGGGGCGCAGCGCGAGGTGCGCGAGCTCCTCGACCGCCTCGGGCCGCTGGTCGGGCTGCCCCACGTGCAGAAGGCCTTCCCCCGGGAGCGACGGGCTGCCCTTGCAGACGCGCTCGCGGCCTACCGGTGCGAGGTGCTGGACAAGCGCGGCTACGTGGTGAGCACCGCGAGGTGGCCGCGGGCTGGGACTGCCTGGGCCATGGACTTCGTCAACCCGCCTGCCCCGGTCGATGGGCTGCACGAGAAGGTCCTGGCTGTGCGCGACCTCGGCAGTGGGGAGAACCTCCAGTGGCTGGCCATGCCCGCGGAGAGCGGCGAGCGGGTGAAGGCGGCGCTCGCCGCGCTCTTCGTCGAGCACGGGGCGCCGCTGGTCCTGAAGTCGGACAACGGCGGCCCCTTCCTCGAGGAGGGCGTGAAGACCCTGCTCCGGGAGCGCGGGGTGAGCCGCTTGCTGTCGCCGCGGTACTATCCGAAGTACAATGGGGCCTGCGAGGCCGGGAACGGGACGCTCTCGGCCTACACGCACCACGAGTCGGCCCATCGGGGCTGTCCGGGGGAGTGGACGAGCGATGACCTGGAGGGAGCCAGACGCCGGGCGAACGAGGTGGTCCGCTCCCGCGGGCCGCATGGGACCACGGCCGAGGAGCGCTGGCGGGCCAGGACTCCGATCGGCGAGGCCGAGCGCGCGGCCTTCGGCGCGCGCATCGTCCGCCGCCGGGAGGAGACCCTGGCCGAGCTCGTGCAGGAGAAGGGCGTCTTCGTCAGCACGCACGATGTGGCCCAGGCCGAGCGGCGGGCGATCGAGAGGGCATGCGTGGAGGTCGGTTTGCTGGAGATGCGGAGGAAGCGAATTTGTACACCTGTTTCCTACAAGAAACTTGTACGAATTTGGTGAGGGCTACAGCGATTGGATGTATATAAGTAATGACGCGTGCGGCTATGAGGGTATGAACTGCGCTGGATTTATTGGTGAGAATGTCTTACTCATCGATGAGAAACTTTGCCACGACGGTGTTGAATGCGATAGAGAGGCTACATTTTTCGGACATCCAGGAGGAGGACAAAACCGGCGCATTCTGCCACTTGGTGAGTGCGGATACAATGCAATCGGTGACTTGGAGTTCGATCTCGTGTGCCAAACCGCCGGCGAGAGTTGGTATGGTATTCTTGAAGAAGGAATCGATCCGAAGAAGTGGTGGATAAGTGAAAGACCTGCAATTGAATATCAGGTGCAGCGAATTGATGGGCAAAGAGTAGTTCTGGAAATATTGGAGGGGATGTAGATCATGAGAATTTGGATTACATTGGCTGCAATTGCGAGTTTGATATTGCCTGTATGGAGTTGCGAGTCCAACAGAAAGCAATTGGATGACATAATCTCAGAAGGCGCTGTGTATTGGCCTGAGGTAACTAGGCGACTTGAGGATATGAAGAAGATTGTACAATTGATGGGCAGCGAAGAAGTTGAGGGAACTTATATTAGGAAGGTTTGGAGGATTTGCAATGGTATTGATGGAAATAGGTTCTCAGAACCGAAATGCTTTGAAGACTTCATAGAAGTGTTATTAGATAATGGCAAGAACGATACGGTTAGGTGGATAATCAAGACTGCAGGAAAGGACTTTGGAAGTAGAGAACATTATTGGGGAATTCTGAGGCGACACGATGGAGAACTTGGAGCGCGTGAGATTCTAACAGAGTATGCGACGAGCAATCGAATTATCTGTATGGACGTTTTGGAGTACAGTAAGAACCCCGAATGGTGCCTGGAGAACAGTATCAAAGGCTTGATAGAATATGGAAATGCACTTCGGGTTGATTGGTTTGTGCGATACGCGGTAGTTCGTGGAAAGGAAGGGATAGTAGAGTTGGAGAAATACAAAAATGTAGATAGCAAAATCGGTATATATGTGGGCTGCGTTGAGGAGAGACGGATCGAGGTTGACTTGAAGGATTTCATTGAGAGCCTGGTGCTAGATGTCGAAATGTTTTTATAGGTACACTCACGGTGTGCTTGTCCACCCTCCATGGGACCGCTGAGAGGGTCTGGATCGGCACGAGCGCGAAGCTCGATGGGTGAAGAGATGAGATCGGAGTTGAGGAGAAAGCGGCTTTCGATGACGTTTTCGGCACCGGTTTCAGAGTAGGCATCCGGCCAAACACACCTGGCCACGCGGCATAAGCATGGGCACCTTGGCCGTCACACGGGAAGGTGCGCGGTGGCCAGAGCGTATCCGTTCACTAAATTGCGTTCCTGACATGAGCCTTCCCGGGCCGCACATTGGCCCGCATGGCACGCACCTCCTGAGAGCTCTGACGTGAGTGGATCCGTCAAAGGAAGGCGAACGGGAAGAATGCCGCTTTAGAAAAGCCGCCACCTCAGGTGGCCGGAATTCCGGCCATGCGTCCGGAATTCCGGCCGGCCACCGTTCACTCGGCTTCCGTAACTCCCTGAAAAACAAGTAAGCGACCTCCTGGCACAACCCTTGCCATGGCTCCCAGGCAACGACCTGGAGGTGATGGCATGGCCCTGAAGTCCGAAGCGAAGAAACTCCCAGACGCCCCGGCTTTCGACCCGGACTGCTCGAAGGAGACGTCCGGGGCTGAGCTGGCCGGGCACCTCCGGGACGTGGTCAGCGCGGCGAAGTGCATCGCCACACTGGTCGAGCACATCGCGACCAAGATCGATCCGAAGACACAGACAACCCCAACCAAGGAGGAGGTGAAGGGATGATGAGGGCTGCCTTTCTGATCGTCGTCGGTTTGGTGCTGTGGGCTCCATCCGCTCTGGCCGTCCCCGGGGGCTTGAGCTCCATTGCGGAGAAGGCCCGGGAGATCGAGACGCTCTGTACGGTGGTCGCCGGGATCATCGTGGGGATCGGAGCGATCTGGTGCGGGGTGAAGTTCGTGAAGGGGGACCCGGACTCCTGGGGGTACGTCTGGAAGTTCGGACTGGGAGCCATTCTCGTCTTCTCCGCTCCCCAGGTGGTGGCCTGGCTTTCGGGGGGTGCATGAGACAGGCGACTGCAAGAGCCCTGGGTCTGGAAGCCAGCCCAGGGCGTCCTGCCGGTTGTCCAGAGGCGCCCAAGCTCGGAATGGTCCTTGGTCGGCCTAACGCCTCCAGCGCTCCATTGGATGGCTGGGACTGGCTCTGTTGTGAGCCCGCCGAGACCGACCTTGATGAGGCTTCAGGTCCTGGGACCGGCAACCTGGCCGGCCACAGATTCCAGAATCTCCAAGAAGGGCCCGAATCAAGGGTTGCGGCTGGCCTCATCGAGAGAGCGGCCCAGGAGGCCGCCGATAGCGCTGATGGCCTTGAGGTGCTCCCCGTTGACTGCCCCCAGGGCAGTACGGACTTGGCCGCTTATGAGGCCTCCTGTGCCTCCTGCTTCAGCCTCGATGAAGGCCCTGGCTCCGGGTCTCTCTGTCCCTCCGGGGCCTTCCAGCGTGGGTTCCTGGCTGCTGGCCTCCAGCCCTCGGGGACCTTCGCTTCCCGAGGCGCTGGTCTGCTTTCCCAGGCCCGGGCCCGGGCCAGGGCATTCGCCCTGCTCCCCGGCTTCGGGCTCGGCCTGAGAAGGAGTCCCCTCCCTCGCAGAATGGCGGAGTCCGGCAGGTCGGAGGTCCTTCTATGAGCGACGGGGGCAACAAGGTGTTCGCCCACCAGGCCAAGAAGGCGAGGGGAGTGCTCCACTTCTCGGCCTGGGACAAGTGGGTGCTCGGTGCCGCGGCAGGCCTCGGTATCTGGCTCACGGTCTCGGTCCACTGGAGCGCTGGGATCGGTCTCTTCGTCGCCTCCGCCTTGGCCCTCGTGGCTCACCGGAAGCTCGACCACGATCGGATCGATCACCTCGAGATCCTGGCCCGGGCTCGGCTCTCCCCGCCCCGCTGGAACCTCTGCGAACGAGACTCGACCTACCGGAGGTTCCCGTGGCGGTAGCCCGGAAGAAGGATCGCCTGGCGCATCCGGCAGCCCTCCTTGGCCTCTGGGACGTGGTCGATTCGACCATCGTAACGACCCAGGGGGTCTACCTCCAGGGCCTCGAGCTTCAGGGGCTCGACTCGGAGCACATGCCCGGAGCTACCCTGGTATGCGCGGCCAACTCGCTGTACCGGGACTTCGTCGAGCTACTACCAGAGCAGACGTTCCTCCAGGTGGTTCTCGACTCTCACGGGGACTACTGCGATCTCTTCAAGGCCTTCGAGGCCGCCCCGCAGCCGGATCACCCGGTCCTGGCCCTCCAGAGGCAGCGGCGGATCGAGCACCTGGAACGGTCGAACCTCCGGAGGCACTCGGTCTATCTGTTCACCGGCCACCTCCGGGGCTTCGGAGCCCAGGAGTTCCGCTCCCTCAGCGAGGCAGCCCACCTCGCGCGCCTACGGGAGCTCGAGGAGCTGTCCTCCAAGGTCCACTCGATGCTGGAGGCCGCTGGGTTCAAGTCCCGAACCATGGACCAGGAGGCCCTTCAAGGGCTCTACTTCAAGGCCCTGAACCCGGGCCTGCCGGTCCAGCCGGCCTTCCGGCCGGGACGGGAGCTGGCCTGCGAGGAAGCCCTCAGGCGCGACTCCCAGCTTCGGGTCCGAACCCTCCGGGAGCACCTCATGCAGTCGGACCTGGAGTGGAGCCCGGACTGGCTCCGGGTCGGCAGCCAGTTCGTCCAGACGCTCTCCCTCCAGTCGCTCCCGCAGGAGACTCAGTTCGCGGACCCCGAGCTCTTCTACCACCTGGACTTCGATTTCCACCTCTCGGTCTCAGTCCGGATCCCCGACCAGCGGCGGTTCCACGCTTCCCTCAACCAGCAGCGGCGGTTCGCCAAGGCGGACGCGGGCCGGGGCGGGAACATCGAGGACTTCAAGCGGACGGAGCGCGTCCGGGAAGGTGAGGAACTGGCGGAGCTACTCGCCGAATCGGGACAGCGGCTGGTGCTCGTGAGCGCCCAGGCCGCGGTATCAGCCCTCACGGTCTCCGAGCTTACGCGCCGGGTCCGGGCCTTCCAGGACAAGGCCCGAACCAAGCAGTACGCCTTCTTCTCCGAGCGGTACGCGCACGATCGGGAGTTCTTCAAGACCCTCCCGGGAATGGCCGCTACGAGCGAACGGCTCCTCCTCGTGACCTCGAACAACGCGGTCGATTGCCTGCCCCTCTTCCAGGAGCGGCACGGGGACCGGGACCCAGTCATGTTGGTCCGGACCGACCGCGGGGAGCTCTACTCCTTCAACCCGTTCGAGCGCAGCCGGGACAACTGGAACGCCACGATCTTCGGGGCGTCGGGGTCTGGTAAGAGCGTCTTCTGCAACCTCCTCATCGCGACCTCGATCCTCTCGAACAGCACGAAGGGCCGACTCATCGTGGTGGACTTCGCCGGAGCCACGAAGTCGTCCTACCTCATGCTGGCCAGGATGTTCGGCGGGAAGTTCGTTCCGGTCTTGGCCTCCGATTACGCCCTGAATCCGTTCCCGTCCCCGGAGAAGGCACTCGACGACCGTGGGGAGGTCCTCGGCGAGGTCGAGACCTTCCTGACCGTCCTGACCGACATCCTCCTCTCCAACACCGGCCAGACGAAGGAGGAGCAGCTCTACCGGCACATCATCCAGCGGGGGATCCGGGACACCTACCGGCGGATCCAGGAACGAGCGCCCATCTACACCGATCTCTTCGATACCCTGAAGGACTACTCCGTGCGTGCTGGGGACATCGATCGGGAGAAGCTGAGCGTGGTTCTCCGGCTCCTCGGGGGTTTTCTGAGCAGCGGCTCCGCTCGGCTTTTCAACCGCCAGAGCACGGCCACGCCGGACTCCCCGTTCCTGATTCTCGACCTCTACGGAATCGACTCCCTGGACGCTCGGATCGCTCAGGCGGTCGTCTTCCTCACGACCCAGTGGGTGAAGTCCCTGGCCTTCGACGCCGGGGACCCAGGCTACAAATATGTCCTCCTCGACGAGGTAGCTCAGCTCATCAAGCGGCCGGAGATGGTCGGGCTTCTGGACGAACTCTTCTCCACGGCCCGGAAGCATCGGACTTCCGTCTGGACGGTGACCCAGAGCTACCACACCTACCGGCAGAGCGCTCTCGCGAGCACGGTGAAGCTCAATTCGACGACCCAGATTTTCCTTTCTCACGCATCCGACGAGGCAGGCCGGAAGCTCATCGCAGAGGACTACCAGTTCCAGCGCAGGGAAAAGCACCTGTTCGACGGCCTTCGGACGATCAAGGGGAAGTACTCGAGCGCGCTCATCAGGACCGAGGTCGCGGACCAGCGAACTCGGGAGAAGAGCTACATCACCTCGGTCCTGCACATCGACCTGTCGCCGCTCGACTACGAGATCTGCACTTCGGACGCCGAGGATCGGGAGCTGCAGCGGAGGTACTTCCTGGCCAATCCGGGAAGGCCAGAGCACGAGGTCCTGGAGCACATCGCTTACCGAGTGAAGGCGGAACAGGGGAGGGAAGGACGATGAACCAGAACAAGGCAAATGGGCGGCCTTCGGCCGTTGGGGACCATGCTCAGAGCGATAAGGCCAACACCTTTCCTCGAGTTGATCACCAAGGAACGAAGGAAAGAAAGGGCGAGTGCCGGGGCCGTAAGACAGACCTTCCTCCTCGGGGGTGGGGCCAGGGGCGAATTCGGAGTAGGTCGGGACGGTGTCGCCTGGCCGCTGTGCGGTTTGGCGTGCACCCTGGGAGAGAGGTCTTCTTCTGTTCTTCGCTGCCGTCAACGACTGCCTTCCCAGCGCCTCGCGGGGCTGCCCATCTTGGCCCTGTCGGGCCTTGTGCTGGTTCGCCCGCGTTCCTCTTTTGTCTGGGTCTGATCCTGGCTTTGGTTCTCCTCCCCCAGCGGAGCTGGGCCTTCATCGATCTCGGTCAAGGGGATTGGCTGTCGGGTCAGAACGAACTCATGGCCCAGCTCCTGGCCACGGAGCTCGACGAGCTCACGAACCTGACGTCCATCCTCTCCAACATGAGGTCGGTCGTGCAGGCGGGGAATGAAGCCCTGGCCGTCGCCCGCCAGTCCTACCGAGCCTACCAGGCGGTCCGGAACTACTCCCTGGAGGACCTCTCTCGGGACGCGAAAGCAGGTCTCTACCAGGCCTTCCCGGACCTGGCCAAGATGGATCACGACATCTACCTCATGGCGGAGCAGGGGAAGGAGATCGACGGAGGGCACTTCTTCTCCTACTGGAACAGCTACGACCACAAGATGGCCAAGGTCGTCGAGCGGGTCCTGACCCACACCTACAAGGCCACCATCTGGCCCATGGTCTTCCCGGAAGCCATGGTCTACCGCCAGAACCCGAGCCCCGTGGACATCAAGATCTGGGGCCTCTACCGGAAGAGCGGAATGCAAATGGAGGTCGCGGTCCAGAACACGGCCCTCGCGACCCTCGCTCAGAAGGTCGCGAACCTCGTCGCGGACGCGGAAGAAAGCGGGAACCTGGAGCTCATGGCCCAGGCCACGGCCGCGCAATCGGCCCATCAGCAACTGGTGAACTCGACCGAGTTCCTGAACCTCTACAAGGCCGAGCTGGCCGCCCGGGAGCAGGCCCGGGACACCTCCGGTAGGCGAAGCAGGGCGCTGGCCGAAGGCATGCAGGTGAACATGGAACGGATCCTCCGGCCGGGCGGCGGGATGCTCGAGGAGTAGGCCCCTTCGATGGACACCTTCCAGCTCATCACCTCGTCCTATTCCCAGATTGAGGGGTTTGCGACCCTCCAGGGCCTGGGTTCTGCCCTCCTCGGGACCGCGCTCGCCACCTGGATGCTCGTCGCGCTCTATCGTTTCCTGAACCACGGCCAGGCGGACTTCGTCACGCCGATCCTGAAGATCGGCGCGGCCATGATCGTTCTGAACACGATTCAGCCCATCGGCGACTTCTTCGCCTCGTCCATGCACTACCTGTCGGAGCAGATGTTCGAGCAGAACGTGAACCAACTCGCTGCCTCGGCCTGGACCGCGGCCTTCAAGGGAGTCCAGGACCCGGACCTGGTCGACTATGTCGCAGCCCTCTTCTCCCCGGTCTTCTGGATCTGCCTCGTGACGTACCTGCAGCTCATGGGGATGATGGTCATCAAGCTCGTCGTGATCGACATCCTCTGGCCGGTCATGTTCGCCCTCGTCCTCTTCTCCGGCACGGTGGCCGTGCCCATCGGCGTCTTCCCGGGGATGGGGACCTTCAAGGGCTGGGTCACGAACGTCATCGAGGTCGGAATCTGGCCTCTCACCTTCCAGATCGTGACGACCCTTCTCTTCGCCTGCTTCCAGGGTCAGCTCGCTCGCATGGCGGAGCTGGACGCCATCTGGGACAAGGTCGATCACCTCGAGAACGTCGCGGAGGTCCACGAGGTCATCGGAAACGACGACGCAGCCGCGGAGGTGAGGCAGGAGATCGACAAGATCGAGGTGGACGGAGTCCTCTTCACCCTCTTCAAGTTCTGGGCGATCAACACGGCCTTCGCGTTCCTTTGCATCTTCACGCCGTTCATCAGCAGGAAGATCGTACGAGGGGAATCGGCGGGGTTCCTGGGGGGAATTCTGGCTGCCGTGGCCATGAGGGTCGGGTACGGGATGGCCAAGACCGCCGGTGGTGCAGTCGGCCGCCTTGCGGGCGGGCTCAGAGGAAAGCTCGGCGGGCCAGGGACAACCTCGTCCTCGGCTTCTGAGAAGCCGAGGGAACAGAAGCTGGACGAACGATGAACAGCCGAGACGAACATAAGTCTTGCTGGGGCCTGCGGCCCCAGGGCCGAGAGAACCAATTCAAGGAAGAGGACGGGGAGGATCTCCTCGAGGTTGAAGCAGGCCAAGGTGGCGCTGGCGGCGGGACGGATGTTGCCGGCTCCGCTTGCCTCGCCGGTGGGGTTCCCCTCGAAGGAAGATGTTTCCGATCGGGATTTGGTCTTGCTTTACACTTGAAGAGAAGCCTTTCCCTGCAGCTCTTCCTGTTCCTGGGGCTCCTGATTCTAGCCAACGATTTCTTCTTCGTGGGGTGTGCTCATGGCCAAGCATGAGGCCGTGGTTCCTCGGTTCTACGAGCTGGAGTCCTTCCGCCGCTCCATGGGCCGAAGGCTCTGGTTCGGGATGGGCATCCTGGGACTGGTGTGCCTCTGTTCTCTCTTCTTGGCGCTCGCTGCGATCGCGAAGCCCATCCCCGTCGTCGTGTTCGACTCCAAGGGACGGCCGGTACTCTTCGAGGACACGGTCACTCCCCGTCAGAAGCTTGAGGACGTCCGGGTCGAGTACTTCGTGGAGGAGTTCGTTCGCCGCTATGTCGGCGTCGATTCCGCGGCGGTCACGGACGACCTCAACGCCTCCCTCTCCATGATGACCCCTACCTTCCGCCAGGTGGTGGCGGCGGACGAAGCGGAGCTCGCCCGCAGGAAGCAGTACGAGGGGCAGAACATCCGCTCCTCGATCACGGACTGGAAGGTCAGGATCGGGGCCTACCGGCCAGAGGAGACCACCGGGAAGGTCCACGTCCTCGTGACTGGAAAGATGCGCTTCGAGCCTAGATTCGGAGAGCTCGAAGGGAATGCCGAGGTCTCCCGGTTTTTCCTGTCTCAGATCGTCATTCAGCGAGTTCCGGTGACCAAGGTCTCCATCCACGGTCTCCTCGTGGACTTCTGCCACACGCGGTTTTTCGACAGCCTTCAGGACCTCGAGTCGTTCGCGCTTCAGAGGAAGCCCACGTGATTCCTTCAACCGGAGGGTGACCCGATGAGGGAAGAGGCAGACAGGTACGTGAGTAGCTTCCTGGAGGGCGGGAAACAGACCGACGAGGGCGCTCAGGGGCCGGTCGCTCACGATGATGAATCCCAGCCGAATGGTGCAGGCGCCCCGTCTACGACCAATTGCCACGCCGATCCGACCCCTGGCGAGACTACCGAAGGAGGGTCGGATCCTGAGGTCTACGAGGTGCAATCTGAAGATCTCGAAGAGGTGGATTCTTCGCTCGGGGAGTTCGCCATCCCGGCCGCGGCCGGGCCAGCCTGCCCAGACGAGAAGCCGGAAGGTCCCGTCGAGGACGCTCGAGAGGTCCCTCCCGAAAGACTCCGTGACAGGGTCCGAGGCAGGCCGGAGCTCCTGGTTCCAGTGGGGGGCGTGCTCCTCGCGGCGGTCATGATCGGCTCCGCCATGTGCGGGTCGAGCAGGACGAACGAAGCCAAGGATGCTTCTGCGGCCCGTGCCGAGTTCCCGCAGCTCGAAACTCCCGAGGTCCGAGACAAGCCCTTCGAGAAGGAGGAGGTCGAAAGGCTCCTGCTGGACGCGGACAGAAAAGAAGCCGCCCGGAAGCGTAACGCCAATGCCATCGCTGCCAGCCTCGCCGTCATCGCCAAGGCGGAGAAGCTCGAGCCGTCCAAGCCAGTGCCCGCGGCTGTCCAGAACGCGCCCCTCGTCGTTCGCCACCTCCAGCCCTACAAGAAGCGGCCTGCACCTCCGGCGCCTCCCCCCGTGGAGGTTCCTCCTGCCACTGCTGCCAAGGTCGAGAAGGAGCGGGTCATCCTCGCGGGGTACCTCCAGCCTGGTGTGATCAAGCTCGAAGGCGGCGCGGAGGTCGGGCAGGAGTCCGTCCCGGCCGGGGCTTCCTTCAAGGTGAAGCTCCAGGTGGGGGTGAGCACGGCCTTCAGCGGGACTGCGGTCCTCGCCAAGTTGGTCGAGCCGATCCGAGGCTCCGACGGCCGGACCATCCTTCCAGCCGGAGCCACGCTCCAGGGGGATTTTCGAGGCTCAGACGAGCGGGTGCTCCTCAACTTCCACACGGTAGTCGTGGGCGGGAAGAAGCTGCCCTTGAAGGCCTACGCGGTCCAGAACGGCCTGCCTGGGCTGCGAGCCAAGGTGGTCAGGAGGCGGCGCGAGGACCCGAGCCAGGGGACGAGGGCAGTGGCTGGAGGAGGGGTCGGCCTGCTCCGGGCGGCAACGACCGTGGTGGGTGGCTTGACCTCTCCGGTGGGCGCGCAGCTCGTGGACGAAATGACCAGCGATGGCCTGAATGATCTCGACCGGGAGGCAAACGAGCGAGGCGCAGGTTTTGGGCTTCAGAACAAGGTTTTGGAGCTGCCAGCCGGACTCATTTTTGATGTTGTCACCGCGGGGTAGGTGGGTTAGTTTGCGCGGCGGAAGTACAGGGCAGTACCACAGGGATAGTCTGGGTGGCAGGAGACCCCTCCCGTTTCTGCGGGAGGTCACCTGTTTGGGTCCTCACCGGGGCGATGTCTGATGGGCGTGGCACAGAGATCAATCGTGGCAGATTGGACGAAGACGGAGGGGCTTCCAGAGCCTGGGTTCTACCTTCACCCCGAAGAGCGACTCTTGGCTCATCTGCAGTGCACAACTCAGTGGGGCAAGACAGCATGATTCTCCAATGCATCCTCGCCGTCCTTCTTGCGATCGAAGCTGAGAGCGCAAACCCGGCGGCCGAGAAGGCCTGCGTCGAGGACGAGCTGGGGTACTGCCACGAGTCCTCCCTGACCTTCGCGCTCGTCCCCGGCCAGTCGAACAAGATCCGGGTCCGGGTTCAGCTCGGGACGGTCTTCCTCGTCCGGCTACCCGTCGGTGAGAACGTCGTGAGCCCGCCGGCGGTCGGGACGATAGCCATTCTCAAGGCCGAGATGGCCAAGGAAGGTGAGCAGCAGGTCATTCGTCTGTGGCCGACCCTGCCGCAGGGTGTGAATCCGGAAGCCGCGGTCAGCCTGGACGGGATTGCTACCAACGTCCAGTTGACCCTCGACTCGGGGATCAGCCTGATCCTCGAGATCCAGATCACCTCCAAGAAGGGCGTTGAGCTCCTCGAGCTCAAGGATCCCGCAAACGAAGCCAAGCGCCTCAAGCAGAAGGAGCTGAAGGACCAGGTCCGCGCGGAGATCGAAGAGGAGTTCCGGCAGCGGTCGGAGAACCTCGAAGCTGAGGTCCACAAGAGGGCCCTGGAGGGCATGGCTGACGGGATCATGAAGAGGTTCAACTGCTCCGAAGTCCGCGAGCGGGCGATGAACGACCTCCTCGTCGTCTGGGCCTACCGGATCTGCCACATCGGGGACCACCTCTTCATCGACTTCGAGATCCAGAATCGGTCCAAGACGGACTTCGCCCTCGACAAGGTCGAGTTCCTCGGCCGGACGGGCGAGGAATCTCAGCCACTCGAAGCGCTGGTCCAGTGGGAAAAGGGTGTCTGCCCGCAACTGCGGTTCGATCAAAGGGCGCGAGGGATGGCGGTCATTCCGATCACTGAGGACACGGCCTCGGCTTCCTACACCATCAAAGTCCACGAATCGGCAGGGAAGAAGCGGGTCGTGAGCCTCGAAGGGGTCGAGTTCTGATGAGGCAGGACGGGCAACAGCAGGGCCTCTTGCGCCGGAGGACCGGCGTGGGGAAGGGCGGCAAGCTCAAGGCCAAAGGCCTTCCTCAACCCCTTAGACGGCGGTTTGGCTCCTTCCGCGAGTCAAACCACCAAGGGACTGCGCGGTGCATTGGGAACCCCTCCGGTGCCGCGCTGGGTGAGGGCCCGACGGCAGAGGGCGACAGGGGAAGCCAATGGGCCAAGGGACAGGACCGGGCCGGGCCTCCTCGAGGTGAAGGCTTGAGTAAGGAGCAGGGGCGAGGACCGGTGGTGACCACGGGTCACGCGCTTGGGCTCGCACCAGCCGGGCATCTTCGAGGGCGGCTTGCCCTCAATGCTGGTTTGACGGGACGAGTCTCCCGTTCCAGGTCCCGCAGGGGCAGTCGAAGCAAAGCGGCTTCCGTCAGGCTCTGGTCCACCCTCGTGGAGGTTCTCGTTCTGGTTCCAGGCTTCGGGCTTAGGCTCGCTGCGTCTCCAGGACTCCTGGACCGTGCTCGCCGAGTCCCATCAGGTCTCCGGGGGCTCTGTGCCCATGAGCAGCCTTCCAAGCCTGGCCAGGGAGGCCTCAAATGATCTGGGCGCTTCTGCTGCTTCAGGTGGCTTCCTCCGACGCCTCTGGTGTGGCGGTCGTAGCCCTGCTGGAGTCCCGGGGCGCTCAAGGGAATGGCGAGGTCCTTAGCGCTGCCCAGGAGGTTCACCGCCAGTTCTCGGGCTCCATGAAGGCCGTGCTCTCGGTCAAGGAGCTTCGGGCTCGTATGGGGGTGGCCGAGCGGGGCATGGCGAGCTGCGAGTGCCTCCGGAAGACCTACCGCCTTGCCTACGAACAGGCCTACCGGTTCGAGCAGAAGGAGGCCCTGGTCGCTCTGGAGGGCCTTCTGGGCGGGATCGCTCGGTGCCCCGAGAGTCCGGCGAAGTGGCTCCTGTGGATCGATTCCCAGGTGCTCATCGCGAAGGCCAGGTTGGAGCTCTCAGACAGGCCTGGCGGCATGGCTGCCTTCTCCGAGGTGCTCCGCGCTCGGCCGGGCCATAAACTCGACCCGGCCGAATACTCGCCCGCCATCAGGAACCTCCTGGAGGAAGCCCGGAAGGTCCCCATCAGCCGCGGCCAGGTGACCATCACGACTCAGCCAAAGGGTGCGGTGGTCCGGCTCGATGGCGTGAAGGTGGGGCGGAGTCCCTACAAGGGCGCTCATCCCGTCGGTGAGTACCGAGTTCACCTGTCCAATGGACCGCTGGTGGTCGAGAGGCAGGTTCGCGTCGGGACCTCGGGGCTCAAGATGGACCTGGACCTCGTCCTGGAAGCTGCGCTGGAAGCCCATCCTTTCCCAGCCCTGGTGGGTAAGGAACGGCGGTGGAAGGCCCTCGGGAAGCGGCTCGGGACTGGCCGCCTGGCCACGGTCGAGCGGCGCCAGGGACACTGGCGCGCGGCGCTCGTTGACTTGGTGACGGGGGAGGCCGTTCGGGCCGGCTGGGTGAAGACGAACGAGAGCGAAGCGGCCAGAGTCATGGCCAGGTTCCTGGCCAATGGGGATCTGCAGGAAGGCAAGGTACTCCTGAACCTCGTGGTCCCAGCCTTCTTCGCGCCTGGGACGATCGGTGAGGCCAAGGCGGAGGCAGGACAATGAGGGCAGCGCAGTTCACCGGCCTGCTCCTGCTTCTTGGATTGCTCCTGGCCAGTCCGGGTGAAGCCCGGGCCGAGCAGACGGAGATCACCCTCGGGGCCGAGGTGGGGCTGCTGCTCCCGGACTTCTCCCCGAAGTCGGCGGCTGAGATCGCGGTCGCGACCTGGGACGTGGGGATCCTGCTCTCCTACGGAGTCCTCGACGACCTCTCCCTGACGGCCGAGTTCCTCTTCTCGATGTTCGATGCCTCCTCCTCCGGCTACACCGTGAGCTCCGACGGGCTCGACTACACGGGCTCGCTCGACTTCTCGTCCCGGGTCTACCATCCCCGCGTCGGCCTGAAGTACAAGCTCTTCTCTGGCTACAACCTGGCCCCCTACATCGAGGGGCATATCGGCTGGTCCTGGAGCACCTACCACGACGCGCAGCTCCTCAACGAGGAGGGCCTGGACTACGGCCTGGGACTTGGGGACTGGGGCGAAAGCGCCTTCACGGTCTCGGTCGGAGCCTCGCTCGACTACCGGCTTGCCAACGTCATTTTCATCGGGGTTGGGTTCTCGTACACGTACGCGATCGGGGGAGGTCTGTTGCGACAGTTCTTCAACCTGCCGCTCCAGGTTTCCTACTACTGGTAAGCAGAACCTATTGAAGCGTCTCACTTGGAGAATGCGATGCTGAATCAACTTGGAGTTGTCCTGAAGGTGGTTGCTGGTCTTGCCCTCGCTGGGGGCTTCTTCACCGTCGGCTGCTCGTCCGAAGGGCCGCCAGTCGGGGAGGTGAAGACCACGATCTCCGGTTCGGCCTACCTGACGAGCCCGATGGCCGACGCTCGCCTGGAGGCCTGGGCCTTCCAGGACGGTGAGAAGGGCACGAAGTGGGCAGAAGCCGACGCCGACCAGGACGGCGCCTGGACCCTGGAGCTGGGCTCGAAGTTCGGGGACGTCCTCGTCGAGGCCTCGTCTCCGGACGGGAAGGTAGCGGTCGCGATCGGTGGCCTTGCGGCCAACGCGAAGCTTACGGGGGTCGTCATCAACCCTGTGACCTCGCTCTCCGCCTCCTACGCGAGCTACCAGCTCCGGATGGGCCGGTTCTCGGACCTCGAGGCCGCGGTCGCTCGCGCGGACGAGCTCCTCTTCGAGCACTTCGGGAACGTGGCCCCGGAGACCGCTCCGGTGTCGCCCTCCACGGACCAGAACAACCTGAACGAGGGGATCATCCTCGGGATCCTCCTCTCGGCCCTGGAAACACGCGCTTCGGAGATGAGCCAGTCGGCGACCGTGAACGATCTCCTCGAGAAGCTCGAGGAAGACCTCGCGGAGGACGGGTACTTCGACGGCCAGGGGAGGGGACAGCTCCTGCTCGGGACCTCGGAGCTTTCCGGAGACACCCTCCGGCCGGAGTTCGGCGGGTCCATCGCTCACTTCCTGGACGGCCCGGACAACGGGACCCACTTCCGGGCCGCTCACTTCCAGGACATCATCGCCTTCGTCAACACGACGGAGAGCGACCTCTTCCGCGGCCCTCCGTCTCCTCCGGACACGAACCCACCCGTCCTCACCATCGAGACCCCCTCGAACGGCGCGGTCGTGGCCGGAGCCGTTCAGGTCCGGGCCACGGCCACGGACACCGAAGGGAACCTCGACAGGATCGAGGTCGTCGAGCCGGCCAGTCTGACCGGGACCTACCAGGACGGGGTCTTCGAGGGCCTCCTCGACACGACGGCGCTCCCGGACGGCGCCCTGGCCATCACCCTGGCGGCCCGGGACCGGGCGGGAAACCGGGACCAGAGAACCATCCAGGTCACGGTCGAGAACGAAGGGACCATCGCCGGGTTCGTCTTCAAGGGGTTCGTCGCCGAAGCCGACGTCACGGCCTACCAGTGGAACCCGGGCGGGACCTCCCCGGTCCTGGCTCACGCGACCACGGCCCTCGACGGGTCCTACGCCCTCGAGATGGCCGGGTACACCGGCCCGGTCCTCCTGGTGGCCACCAGCGGCTCCTACACGGAGGAGGCCCTTGGGATCGAGGTGGATCTGGCCCGGTCGGACTACCTCTCCACCGTGGTTCCCGACTACTCCCCGGCCTTCCGGGGGAACGTGACGCTCTCGCCCCAGACCACCTGGGCGGCCGAGCTGGCTGCCTGGATGGTCGCGGAGCGGGGTCTGGAGCCCGCGGAGGCCGCTTCCCAGGCCAACGCGGAGGTCTCCCACCTCTTCGCCGAGCTCGACCTCCTGGGGACGGTCCCGGTGGACCTCCTGGCCGGGCAGAGCTGCAGCTCCATCACGGACAGGGTCCGGTACGCCCTCTACAACGCGGGCCTGAGCCAGCTCGCCCAGCGGATCTCCTTGGACTCCGGCCTGACCCCTGGGGCGGTCGTGAACGCGATCTCCTTGTCGAGCGCTCTCGCGCTCGATATCGGGTCGGACGGGATCTTCAACGGCCGGGACGGCCCGGAGCAGCTTCAGCAGGGCGTCTACAACCTCTCGGGCCTGACCCTCCGGGCGGAGCTTGCCCGGTCGGTCATCGAGTGGCTTAACTCCCCCATGAACCCGTGCGCGGTCACGGGGAGCGACTTCTTCGAGCTGGCGGATACCCTTTCGGAGTTCACCTCGGACTACGTGGACGGGCCGGGGGTGTCCTGGGACACCCAGATTCCGACCATCGTCCTCCTGAGCCCGGAGAACGGCGCCCAGGTCCACGGGCAGTTCATCGTCTCGGCCGAGGCCTCGGACTGGTCCGGGGTCTCCCGGTTCTGGGCGAGCGCGCCTGCGAACCTCGTCGATACCGAGCCGCGGATCGAGTTCTTCACCGCCACGCTCGACACGGCGGACTTCACGGACGTGATCCAGGTCTTCCTGGAGGCCGAAGACAGAGTCGGGAACCGTGCGTCCGTCGAGTTCCAGTTCTTCGTGGACAACTTCGGGCCGGAGCTGGTCTTCGAGCCGGAGTCCGGAGGCTTCACGAACCAGATGACCTTCGGGTTCGGAGGCACCTGCCTCGACCCGGCGGGGGTCTCCTCTTTCACCATCAACGGGATCCCGGCTCTTGTGGGAGAGGGCGGCGCGTTCGCCTCCCAGGCGCTCAACCTGGTGGACGGGCCGAACGCCTTCCCGGTCGTCGCCCAGGACTCGCTCGGGAACTCCACCGAGGTCGACTACTCGGTCTTCCTCGACAGGGTTCAGCCGACGATCTTCGTCCTCCGGCCGGAGGCCGGGCAGACGTTCGTCTACGGCCAGGCGATCGACATCTTCGCCTCGGCGACCGATACGAACGGGGTCAGGACCGTCACGACCTCCGCCGCCGGCGTTCTCCTCGAGGACACGGACCCGGCGCCCGAGAGCGCGGCCGCGACTGTCCGGGCCGAGGACTACCCGGAGGGGCAGCTCGAGCTCAGCTTCGTGGCAGAGGACCTGGCAGGGAACGTGGCCACCCGGAACGTCCTGGTGAACATCCTCGAGTCCATCGAGTTCACCGGGCTCGTGGTCAAGGGGCCGGTCAGCGGGGCGAGGATCGTCGCCAAGGATTGGTCGCTCGGGCAACCCTCGACGGTGATCTCAAGGCAGGATGCGCTCACGGACGGGGCAGGGGAGTTCATCATCGAGGTGGGGCCGCACGACGGCCTGGTGGCCTTCGAGCAGACGGAGGGGCAGTACCAGGAGGAAGCACGGGAGGAATACGACCTCCCGGTCGCCATCCCGGTCGGGACCTTCAGGATGGGGTCGCTGGCCGCAGACGGCCAGCCGGTGACGATCACCCCGTTCACCACCCTGGCCACGGCTCTGGCGGAGGACCTCGTGGAACTCGGGGGCCTCCCGAATGATGCCAAGGGTCTCGCTTGGGGGCGGATCGAAAACATCTTCGGAATCTCCCTGAACACCGTTCCCTTGAACTGCCGGGAGCAGGTAGCCACCGGGTTCGACGACCGGGCCCGGGCGGGGCTCCTCCTGGCGGGCCTCTCCTGGCTCGGCTCCCAGTACTACGGGAACTTCAACGCGGCGGAACTCCTGGTGAAGGTCTTCGAGGACTTCCTCTCGGACGGCCTCCTGGACGGGAAGGGCTTCGGCGGGCTCCAGCTCTCCCTCGGCCAGTACGGGCTCGATGCGAACGTCCTCCGGGCGACTCTGTGCCGCGGGGTGATCTCCTTCATGGACTCCCCCTACAACGCGACCGGGCTCGTCTCCTCGAACCCGGACATCCTGGCCTGGCTCGATGAGATCGCGGCCAGCATCGACCCGATCTTCGACCCGAACCAGGCCCCGATGCCAATCGACCTGAGCGCCCCGGTGATCGAGTGCACGAGCCACTCCGAGGGCCAGCCGGTCCGAGGGGCGTTCCAGGTCGTCGTGACCTCGACGGACAACGACGTGGTCTCCTCCTTCGAAATCACCCAGCCGGCGGGTCTGACCTACACCCGGGACGTGGTGAGCAACTCGGTCCAGAGGATCACGATCAACCTGACCTCGACGGCCTACTCCGACGGGAACTTCTCCGTCACCTTCTCCTCCCGGGACAGGTCGAACAACGCCTCCTCGCGAACCCTGAGCCTCCTCTTCGACAACACGGCCCCGAGCGTCACCTGGACGGAGCCTGCGGCCGGGGTTCACACGCCCTCGAGGACCGTTGCCCTGGCGGGCTCGTTCGTCGAGGCCGGGTCGGGCCTGGAGAGCCTCACGATCAACGCGGTTACCGCGACGATCTCAGGCGGGAACTGGTCCCTGACCATCAACCATCCGACCGACGGGGAGAAGGTCTACAGCCTCACGGCGACGGACAGGGCAGGGAACACGACCGTCCTCTCCCGGACGATCTACGTGGACACGGTCCCTCCAACCGTCTCGCTGAGCCCCCAGTCCTGGCAGACGGACCGGAAGTTCTATCAGGTGATCTCGGGCGCTCCGCCCGCGGCGATCACCATCAACGACGCGCTCTTCACCGGGAACACACCCGTCTTCGAGAAGATCAAGGAGAAGCTCGCCTACGCCTCTCCCCCGGACATCGTGGCCAACAACCTCCCGCTCCTCGCCATCTTGAGCGCGGACGGGGCAGGCCCGGTGACCTCCCAGGTCACCGTCTCCTACCGCTACAAGCTGAACGCCGGCTCCTTCGGCTCCTGGGTGAGCCTCGCCAGCGCGGGCGGGAACATCTACAACCTGCCCATCTCCACCGCGATCTCGGCCCAGCTCGGGACCTGCTCCCCGACCGATACCCACACCATCGAGGTCCGGTCCGTGGACGTAGCCGGGAACACCTTCTCCCGGTCCTACGCCTTCAAGCTCTCCTTGATCCCGAGCCCGCTCCAAGTCTCCCTGGACGCCAACTACAACACCGAAGGCAGTGACCTGAGGAGCCTCTGGATGACCTATCTGGAGATCTGCGCGACCACTGGGGACGGGCTCGCCTGCTACGTCGACCCGTGGGATGCCCTCTTCAACGGGACGTCCTACCCGGACGGCCTCCGGATCGCCCACTTCGTCCTCACGACCCCGGCGGGCTCAGGAACAACCCTCCTCGAGGTCCCGAGCTCCCTCACCACCGCTTCGGCAACCCTCTCGGTCACCACGGGGACTCGCCGGGTCGCTCGCTCCATCGAGGTCTTCCCCCAGGGCTCTGCCAACTACAGCACCTGCGTGGATCGGCAGTGCTCGGGGACCGACCTCATGACCACCTCGTGGGAATGCGTCTCCGAGGCCTCGACCTTCACCGCGGCCGACGTCGACAACTCGAAGCCGGCCCTCTCGACTCTCCTGGACATGAGGCTCACCCAGGCCGCGGGGACCAAGATCAACCCTGTGGGCGGCTTCTACTCCCTCTCCGCGGGCCAGACGTACCACCTGTACGTGGCGGTGACCCAGCCGGGGCCCGCGAACCACGTCTCCTCCTTGAGCACCTACGACGCCTGGCCGTACTACTTCTCCTACCGGGGAAGCGCGCTCACCACGCCCTACTCCTACTACAAGCATCGGGTAGTGAACTCAGGCGGGACGAACGAGTGCTGGAAGGAGTTCTATCACCAGGCGAACGGGTGGGAAAAAGGGCTCAAGGTCTTCTACGATCCACCCTCCTTCATCTTCAGGATGAAGCGGGGGGATACGACCGGAGCAGACACGGTCGATGCCACCTTCGGTGGCCTGAACCCGCTCGTCAACCTGACTCGAGTGAACCCGTACAGGGTCGTGGGGCGGGTGGACAATAGCTGGGCGTCGGGGGTGAGGTAGAAGCGTAACGGAGTCCTTGAGTCCCTTGTATTTGTAGCACAAAGTACGATTTTGGGCGCAGATTCTCACCTTGCATCTAGGACTCTAACGGTGGTATTCTCGGCTCGTCGGGAAGGGGAAGTGCCCTGTTCATATCACATGGGGATCGAATGCTCTGGTTTCGAGGCAAGCGAGACCGCCTTCCTCACCTGCTGCAGGAACCAGCGGCAGTTTTCGGCCTTCACGTTCTGTCGCTGCGCATGGAAGTAAAGACCAGGCCGCCGCTGCTTCGGCGACAGCGTGATGGCCGAAATGACGCTCAGCCGATCGTGCCTGTCCCAGCTCTTCAGCACTGGCGTCTTCCCTCGCGGCGCCCAGGTCCGGCGAACGAGCGGCTGGAGCATGAAGCCGCATTCATCGATGAACACGATGCTCCGGCCCTCTCTCAAGGCTTATTTTTGATCCGAGACCACTCCTCTTTCCGCCACTGCGCCGCGGCTTCGTCGTCCTGCTCCCGCGCCTTCTTCGTCGGCTTCTGCGAGCTGAACCCCATGCCCCTCAGGATCCGCGAGACGTGCGAGCTCTCGTACTCGATGTCGAACTTGAGTCGGATTAGCTCGGCCACCCGGCGCAGCGTCCAGAGGTCGGTATCGAAGCCGTGCACCAGGGCGCCAGCGACGATCATCTCGGCGACCTCGTCCTTCTGCTCCGCGGACAGCCGAGAATTGCCGCCCGGTTGCCGACGCAGCTTGAGACCCTCGATGCCCACCTCGTTGAGGATCTTGTTTCATTGGCTGACGAGGCGGTGCGTCACCCAGAGCTTGTCCGCAACCTCACCGACGATTTTACCCCGCTGGAACATCGGCAACGCAAGTATCCGACGAGCTTCAAGTTCTGGCTCGGTACCTCGTCTTGGTGTGCCTCAGGCATTTGTCACAACTAGACCTTGGGAACATGGGTCAATAACCGATCGGCCCTCTAGGAGGCTGCACAATGCAAGGTAGCATTCTGCCGATTATTCTGCTTTCGATTCTGGTAAACAATGCAGCAGGAGTTGATACGACCCAAGATATGGAAGCCTCCTTTTCGTCTAGCGCACCCTATTCGCAGTACAATATTGATTCGCTTCTTCAGGAATTCATTTCCAGCACAGACCTAACTTCTACTGATGATTTTGTGTCTGTTTTCAGCTATTCCGGTGCTGCCAAGCTACTTTGGCGCGCAGAAGGGTTGGTGCCTATCAGTGCACTAGATTGCGATAGTGCTTCTCCCGAGGCGATCTCCAGGTGCTTCATCGGAAAGTTCAACCGCATTCTGGGCGTCGCGGATCCAAACGGAGAACTTAGAATGGTGGGGTTTCCTCGGAATATTGCAGGAATGACTATTGTATCATTCGAACAGCAGATAGATGGAGTCCCAGTATTTCAATCGGGTCTGAGCATTAGTATAGACTATCACACTGACATGATTGTATCGGTGTCGTCTTCATTCGTGGCCGGGACTTCTCATATAGAATTCACAAGTGGAATTGATGCTGTTGATATTGATGGCCTCAGTCTTGCGAGCGGAATTGATATTCGAACTATTCACCATATGACGCCGACGTACTTCGTTGATCGTAGTATTCATAGTACGATCGCGATTCCTGCATTTTTAGTTGCTACCACTACCTCGGATGGATTGTCCTATCTTATGGTTGTGGACAGTGATTCGCTCGTTCCTCTAGATCTCACTCCTCTCGACGGGGAGCTTTCCGACGTACTGCTGGGTTCTAATACGTTTGCCAAAGAGCACAGTACCCATACGTGCGGCAGTGGCCAATTATGTCCTTTGAATTTCACTCCATCCGTCTGTTTTATGAACAATTGCATAAAGCTATGCTCAATTCCTTCCGATTGCTCTATCTATGGGGAAGACTGGGATTGTACTACCACGACGGGATACTCTAATCACTGCGCATCAGTGCCCATTATAGAATACGGCAGATTGGTTGCTTCTCCTCTCCTGGTGTATTCCTCATCATCAGGTTGGGTTGATGTGAAGTTCTCATACTACACTACATTTGCGCAGGTAAAAACTATTCTTGACAGGTATAATAGTTGGTTATGGAATGATTTCGGCTTCTCGAGTTATAACGACGACAGTGAATACCCAGCGCCTCTGTCGCTATCTATATACCTGGATTATGATGGTCTAACCACCGCCAGCGCAGAATGGCTTTACGGCAGTAAAGAGGTTCATCTCTACAACGCAAGTTTGTTCCCGCTCTCTACGGACCAACTATGGGCCGGCGAACAAGATGTTTTTGGCCACGAATTTGGTCATGCTATTCAGTCAGAAAAACAGTTTACCGGTAACCCAGGTTTTGATTGCGGGTCTGAAATCATCGCCGACATGCTCGGAACGCTATTCACTGTTAGCTACTATTCGGGCAATTGGCCTTTGTCGTGCTCTCCAAGTGCATATGATGACGATGTTTGCGGTATGAATTCATCACCGAATGACGGCTATAGTCCGTATGCTAGAAGGTTTGCATATGATTACTATCCATGTGTCAACATCCAAGGATTCCCAAATTGGACTGGAATTGATTGTCCCACTGGAACGGAATGTGGACCATATGAAGTATGTATGAAGAATTCTCTGAATGAAAATGAATGCAACACTTATGCGAGTTACAACAACAATATGGCTGTTTGGAGAAGGTTTCTGAGAATTTGGGCGGAGGGTTCGGCCACATTCAGCGAGAATGGGCTTGGAGAATCAATGGGAACAACATTTTCTGGCGCTGGGCTAGATAATGTGACCACGATATTTTCCGATGTTACAAAATACCACCCTAGTCTTGGGTCACTATTTACCCTTCAAGACCTGGCATTCTTGCTGATTTCTAGTTCGGGACAATTCAGCGCGGCAACCAGGTATGCTCTGGGAGCGATTGGTCTGAGGACTGGGGAATACTCAGTAGCCGGTGGATACTATACTGATAGGAGTATCTCTGGCGAAAGATTCGACTCTTGGACTCTTTCAGCGAGTGATAAAAATTTCTATGCTTGGAAGGAGTATGGCAGCGGCAAGATACGAGTTAGGTATCATAACGGCTCAGAATACGTTGTCGCCGAATGGACAACTGCAAATGCCGGCACTTCTCCTGCGATAGCTGTATACAATGGACGCATCTACGTTTTTTGGGCTGATGCTACCTCTGGGGCGATAACCTATCGGTACTATACGTCGTCGGGAAGCATTTCGTCGTATATTAGTCTTGGCAGCAAAGGAATAGTGGCTGATGGCGATTTCGATGTTGCGGTCTATAGGGGATCACTCGTAATTGTCTTTAAGCGTCCGAATGACTACTATGCCTATGTGAGTAGATGCACTGCGACTAGCAACGCCTGTATTCTGTCATCATGGGAAACGCTTGACGGCGACTATAGGTTGCAGATACCGATACAGGTGCGACCAGGGATGGGGGCCATTGCGCTTGAGAATTTGAATGGACTATATTTTTGGGATACTGACAGTGAATACCTCTATATTGCATATGCGTTTCCTTATGGTGAAAATTTGGGAAGGATTGGAATTGCTCGTGTGTATATCGAGGGAAGCAGCGCAACATTGATGGGAACCATGAGAATACATGAATCATCACCATCCTATAGAACAATGAGTAGAATCGGAGTTACAGCAAGGATTTCAGCGTATCCTGATGAGAATAACTACCTATATTTGGCATGGAAGGATAAGGAGAGCACCCAGATATACTCCAGCATAGTCCAATCATGGGATGGATTCGTAGAGAATTCCATATTGTGGACTACACGACCACACTTCCTTGAATTGCTTTCTTCAGATGGTCCGACATACCATAAATCTGAAGGCTATCTGAACGCTACTGATGTTAATTTACTCTACCGAGATGGAACGACAATTCGAAGGAGTGCATATTTTGGAAGGTATTGAGATCCTGAGCGGAGTTATAGTGAGAATAGGTGACAGAATCTCACGGACTTGCATTCTTGCACTTGCAAGCATTGGAATGATCGGTGGTTGTGGCGAAGGCGGGGAAAGAAGATGTGCAATAGGCGAAGAGGAGAGTAGCGGATGTCTGTGTGCCGAACCGCTTAGTTGGTGGAATGATATTGAGGTACCCTCAGACCCTTCTGAAGGGATCAGACCATTTCCGGAGATTATTCATGTCTGTGAGATGAGAATGGATGATGCTTTCTTCCTCGATTTTCCGATTGAGTGGGTCGTGGAGAATAGCCAACCAGAGTACGTATACTTTATTGAATACTTGTTTGATAGACAAGTGCTTATTGGAACCATCTTGTTTGTTGGTGGATGGCAAATACGTAGCGATGGTGTTGGAATTTCGATGAGTAGAGAAATTTATGATAGAGTAGTGGTTACCGAGGGAAGAATTGAGGGATTAGTCTTTTCTGGAACTTCTGGGAAGCTGATGAATGAGTATTCGTTGGTTCCTCGATAAATTGCTTTGCGAGATGCTTTCTTGATTGTCGGACTTGGCATGCTGAAGTTCACACTGTCATCAGGCACATGCTCGATGGTCAGTGGCATGAGTAGCACTCGTGCCTGCTTCAAGGCCCTCAATCCGCCCGGATTGGCCGGTATAGCCCAATTCGACATGATATAGGACACATGCGCAGATTATTACAGGCACTGGCCAATCTAGTGTAGAATGTCTTTATTGCTCTTTAGGCAGGAAATTGCGAACGGCCATTTGTTGGCAGAAGCTTCAGAGGTGCATTGATGCTCGAGTAAGCACATGAGGTTCTTTGTAATATTAACTGTTGCAAACGAAACTTGAGAATGGTATTGGGAGGGAAGGACCCAAGAGATGATCTCGATGAGAGAGAGGATTTCAAACGATGGGAGCAGCGTGGCCGTTTCTTGAGGAATGAAAAGTATAAGAGATTTTCAAGCAGGTATTCACGTAATGAGCGCAGAAACTATTCGCATCGTCGTCTCCCGTGGCCCTAACAGCCTCATGGTTCTTCCTCTCAGCGAGGACGTCACCATCAAGGTCGGCCGCGGCTCGGACTGCGACCTCCAGATCCCCGACCAGACGGTTTCCCGGCACCAGTGCGACCTGACCCTGTCCGAGGTTGGGGTCCACCTCCGGGACCGGTCGGGGGCGGGGACGACCGTCAACGGGAAGCCGGTCAAGGAGGCTACCCTGGCCCCTGGGTCCGTGGTCGAACTTGGGGCCCTCCGGCTCGAGCTGTCGGCCGGGCACGACAGCCTGGCTCACGCCAACACCCTCCCTGGCCGAGGCGGGACGGACCAGATGAATCCGTCCTCGCCCTCGGCCATCAGCCCCTGTGTGCTGGCTGGAGCCCTTCCCGACGGTCGGAAGGTCCGGATACAGCTCGGATCGGTCCTGGCCATCGGAAGGGACAGCGGGAACGACCTCGTCCTCAATGCTCCGTTCGTCTCGACCTTCCACTGCCGGATTTCCAAGCGCGCCGACGGCTGGTACGTCGAGGATCTGGGCTCCAAGAACGGAACCTTCCTGAACGGGATCAAGGTCCGGGAGGCGAGGGTAGAGGTCGGCCAGGTACTCCGTTTTGGCGAGGTCGAGTTTTCCCTGGAGGCTGTAGAGGCGGCCCCGCCGTCCAGGAAGCTCCTGACCCGGAACGCGAGGATGCTGGAGGTCCTGGAGGCCGCCTCCAAGGCCGCCAAGACGTCCTGGCCAGTCTTGATTACCGGGGAGAGGGGTACGGGAAAGGAGCTGGTAGCCCGGGCCCTCCACGAGCAATCGGGGCGGTCCAGGCTGGTCACCCTGAACTGCTCGGCGGTGCCTACGGAGCTGATCGAGAGTGAGCTCTTTGGCCACGAGAAGGGGACGTTTACTGGCGCGAGCCAGGCGAGGGCAGGGAAGTTCGAGCAGGCAGATGGGGGCACCCTGTTCTTGGACGAGGTCGGGGACATGCCGGCCATGATGCAGGCCAAGGTCCTTCGGGTGCTTCAGGAGGGCGAGGTCGAAAGGCTCGGCTCGGACGAGGTCCGGAAGGTGGACGTCCGGGTGATCGCGGCGACGAACCAGCCGCTGCACGAGATGCTCAAGGACGGCAGGTTCAGGGCGGACCTCTTCGACCGGCTGAACGTCGTCCGGATCGAGCTTCCGCCGCTTCGGGAGCGGTTGGAGGACATCGAGCTCCTGGCCGGGCACTTCCTCGGCCAGCACCTCGGAGAGTTGGGTCGGGCGCTCCGGTTCTCCGGGGCGGCCCTGGCGGCCATCAGGGCCAATTCCTGGCCTGGGAACATCCGGGAGCTGAAGGCGGCCGTGATGAGGTCGATCCTGGCAGCCAAGGGGGCGGAGATCCAGCCGGCCGATTTGGGGCTCGGAGCTGGGAAAAGCGTTGAGCCAGTGGAAGGCAAGAGCCTTCAGAACCAGGTCGCGGCCACCGAGAAGGAAGTCATCGAGCGGGAGCTCGCCCGTTGCGGCAGCATGAGGGCAGCAGCCAAGGCGCTCGGGATGGCCAAGTCGACCCTGCAAGAGAAGGTCAAGAAGCTGGGGATCAAGACCTGAAAGCGCCCTCCGACGGTTCTGTCAGGAAGCCGCATCCAGATCTGCCTCAATGCTCCCTCTTGCCTCGCTGGCCAGCCCGGCGAGAAGAACGCTGGGCTCCTCCAGAGAATGCTCCCTCATGTCAGCGGTATCCGTTCGTCTGTCAGCGCGAATACGGGCAGCCCATCTGAGGACATGGGCACTCCGAGGCCTCCCTGCTATCAAGAGGCAGTACCTGGTGGATTCCCACCGGGCCACTGGGGTCCACCAGGCCCGCCAACTACCTGAAGCGCCAGCTACAGCCGCAGTAGCTGCAGTACCTGGATGACCAGGGCTGCTACAGCAACCGCAAGCTGGGCTACTAGGATCTTTTCCTCTCGCCTCACATGGCGGTCCTCCTTTCTGCGCCAACAGGCCAGAATATCGAACCAGGCGAACGAAAATATTGGGCTCGGGTGCCTGGTGAGCTGGCGCTATACTCAGATAATACCTAGGATGCGCGAACCTCCTTTTCACGGCTGGCAAGCTGATTATCGAACTAAGATGTCGCCGCCCTTCAGTGCTGCAGAAGCTGCAACACTTGGAGCATCAGGCCGGCTGCGGCCAGGACAAGATGGGCGACCTGGAGCTTCTGAGAACGTGTCATTCTTACCTCCTTTCCGGCACAGCTGCGCCTTTCGGCCGAAGAAGCTCCAAGCACGGCTTACCGACCTTCCAGGCGTCGCTGCACCCTGGAAAAGCGTCGGAGTCGCGTGAACAGGTTCTGGCTGTGGTGGACCATCTGCAGCCCCTATGGGCCGCACCGAAGCTGCTGGTCCCAGAAGCCGAAGGTCTGGGCTCCGAGGTTCAGAGCACGAGTGGTGCGGTCGCTATGTCGAGAGCGAGGAAGAAGGCCGCCAGCTGATCGCCTGCCCCGAATGCTCCGTCTTACCCTACTGCAGCTTGCCCATCATGGCCTTCTCCCAGCTCAGGTAGTCCGCCCGAAGCCTTTCCGCAGCCTCCTTGGCGCGCTCCGGATGGCCCTTGAGGTCGAGGAACGCCTGGACTGGGTGCACACAGGTCAGGCCTTCCCGGTCTGACGCACCCTGGAACACCCCGAGGTCGTTCGGGACGACGAGCCAGAGGTTTGCGCCCTTCGGGTCGGAGCGGAAGCCGAGCTGCTCGAGCATGCCATCCGTTGGCTCCTGGCTCAGGTAGAAGGAAGCGATCCGGAACTGGGCGAACTTCGTGTACGCCCAGGCCGCGGCCAGACCCGTGGCCGCGTGCTGCAGGCCTTCCTTCCGAAGGATCTTCGAGACCTGTTCGGCTAGCTCCTCGCCCGAACGGGCTGGGACGTGGCCTTCGATGATCCGGTGCTTGGAGAAGTCGTAGGCCTCCAGCCAGGCATCGAGGAGGAGGGAAGGATCACGAGCGGTCAGGGCCGGCTTCCCGGGGTTTCCATGGCGCCAGTCGCCTCTGGTGCCATCCACGCGAACGATGTACTCCGCCTCCTCCAGCCGGGCGACGATTCTGCCCACATCGCTCACGGCCAACCCGATCTCGTGGGCGAGCGCGGTTTGCTTGATGTGCTCGGCCGGATGCATGAGGAGCCAGCGAGCGACCCGGGAGCTCCGCGGCGCGAAGAGGTTCGGGGGCCGTCCCACCTTGGGGAACCGGTTCGGCCGGCCTTCGACGAGGATCCTCAGACCAGGAGCGGCGATCTGGGCGTTTCCCGAGAGGTCGAACCACCCGACCCCTGCTTGCTCGCAGAGGCGCTTCCCGGTGTCTCCCATGAAGGGCACGGCCAGGACAGGGACTACTTTCCTGCGGGGGAGCCCGGTGAACCTCTGGAGGCTGAGGATCCCGCTGGCAATCGAAGCAACCTGAGACGAGGCCTTCACCTCGATGAGAAAGGTGTGGTCACGGGTAGCGATCCGAAGGTCTGCGTCCTTGTCCTCTGCGCGGACCTTGAGCGCCTTCGGACTGAGGCCAAGAAGGTCGGCCAGCACCTCCACAGCGAGCAACTCGAAGCGCCGATATGAGTTCCCAGGCCTCATGATGCAAGAATCAGCCTACTTGGATCTGTTGTCAAGTTGGCTAATTTATGCAACCAACGTCTCGCCGCTGGCCTCCCGACCGTGTCACCCCCTCCTGCTAGCCTGGTTCGTGAGCACAGGAGGTAGTTCCGATGCACGACACGGAGTTCAATTCCCACTCTCCCATTCCCCGCCGCGGCCTCTCGTCCATCGAGGCCGCCGAGTTCCTCCGCCGTGAGTTCCCGGAATCCGAGACCTGGACCTGCTGGAAGGTCGAGGGCATGCCCTACGCCCGCGCGCTCCAGCAGTTCGTCGGCGCAGGCAGTAGGTCGGAAGGGGAGGTGGCCGGCTACCGCTGGCGTCGGATGAAGGCCTCGTACCCCGAGCTGGTGTACTTCCGCGGGCGCACGAACCCAAGGGAGTTGGGGGACGCCTGGGTCGGGGTCCTCGAGGTCCAGGGACAGGAGGGCGAGCGCTTCCTCCTCTTCTCCTACCTCAACTCCTCGGGTGAGATCGGCTCGAGCTACTTCTCCTCGACGGCGGATTTCGGCCTCCTGGAGCGGTTCGGCCTTCAGGTGGCCACGGCGCTCGCCCAGCGGGGGGACCGGATTCCGTTTACGGTCCTCGGCGGTCGGGACTTCTCCCTGGTTGCCGTGGACGAGGGCCCTCTCTTCCTGGCGAACGAGATGATCGAGGACATCGAGACGCAGCTCCACTCGTTCTTCGAGGATCGGGGGCTCTTCGAGCGGCTCCACCTCCGCCGCCGGCGGGGCCTGCTGTTCGTGGGCGAGCCTGGGAACGGCAAGACCCTGATGGTCCGCCACCTCGTGCGCCTGGCGCACCGGGCCTACGGGGCGTCCCTGTTCAGCCTGGCCATCGGGAAGCACATCGACGAGGACGATCTGGACTCGCTCTTCACCTCGGCCGCCGACCAAGGTCCGAGCGTGGTGGTTCTGGAGGACATGGATTCGCTCCTTCGGGAGTCGCAGGTCACCCGGGCCGGGCTGCTGTCGCTCCTGGACGGCGTCGATCCGCGGGAGGGCGTGATGATCCTCGCGACGACCAACAACCCGGAGGAGATCGACCCTGCGTTCGCCCAGCGGCCGAGCCGTTTCGACCGGGTCTGGCGCTTCGAGCCGCCCGCGCTCGAGCTGCGGAGGCGGTACCTGGACTGGGCCTTCGGAGAGCTCACGAGGGAGCTCCGGGACCGGCTTGCCGAGGCCTCCGGGGGCTTCAGCTTCGCCTTTCTGAACGAGCTGCGGGTCTCCGCGGCCATCCTGGCGCTCCGCGCGGGCCGGGAGGCGGTTTCGGGGGAGGACGCCCTGGCGGCTCTTGAGCTGCTCGCAGTGCAGTTCAAGGCCGGGAAGAAGGGCCACCGGGCCGACTCGAAGGAGGGCAAGGCTGGCTTCCGGCATGTGGAGAGGGCCAAGGCAATCTGAAGGCCGAACCAGGAACGCTCGAATGCTCCGTCTTCTGCACTTCCCGTCTTGTCCAGGGACTTCTTCAGTCCCTTCTCCTGGTTCCTCCTCTGTCCTGCAGCTCTGGTCCTTTCGCCTGCGGGAGCCTTCTTGGCAAGGACCCCGCCCGCCCGTGGAGGCAGGTCGGTCACGGTCCTTTGCCGTCGGCTCCTCGCGCGCAAGGCCCCGCGCTGCGTCTTTCCGTCTCGCCACGGGCCTCCGGCTTCGCCACCCAGGTTGAGAGGCCCGGTGGCAAGACGGAGGATGCGATGAGGAACCAAGGGAAGAGCTGGATCGTAGTTCACAGGCACAACGGGAGCCCGCTCCTGCTGATGGGCTTGCCGCTCAAGGCGGACACGGAGGAGAAGGCCGCGAAGCTCCTCGAGTTCTACGTCGCGCACAACCGCCAGGGCCTGTACTCGGTGAAGCCGACCGACGAGGAGGCCTCCACTACCGCCCCGCTCGCACTCCTCGCCGGTTGACCAGGACGAGAACAGGTCAGGGCAACCTGAAGGCCAAACAGTGCCTTGGCTCAGGTCGCAGATTGAAGCACTCGGACAATGGGAGCCACTAGGTCCGCGACGAGAGAACGCGCGTAGGCCTCTAGGCTCTGCTCCTTGAGAAACGCTCCGACGTTCGTGAGCCCACCTCGCTGGAAAGGTCCGTCCTCAACCGCAAACCATCCCATGTGCGGATCGCCCTCCCGGGATTTTCTGAAGGAAAATCCTCGTTGCGAGAGGTCATGAAGCTCTGAACAGCCAGGAATCTCGGAGTGCCTCTCTCCCTCTGCTACCAAGTACCCATCCCGATAGGTTCGGACAACTACGAAGAGCCGGCCATTGGTATTGCGCTCGACCCCAACAGCCACGACTCGCCCATCGGACAAGGTCCGGACAGGGAACTCAACCCCTGTTGTTGGATTCATGTCCGTCCAAGTGTCCTTGCCTACTGTGTCGGCGCCTGGGTAGCACCTCCAGTTCGGAAGGCTCCTTGAGAGACTCTCCTTGGCGCCAACCTCGATGAGGGCGTGCATTTCCTTTTCTATTGCGCGCCAGAAGTCCTTCTCGATCTTCGCGACGACCTTGGCGCTCGCCTCTGCGAGCTGCTTTGCGATGTCTAAATTGTTCCCCTCGAGGAGCAGGTGCCCGAGTTCTTTTTCCATTTCGTCACCACCCTTTTCGTCGCAGAGTTCCAAGACAATCTGCAGGTACTGCTGGATGGCCTCCCTGACCCGAACCACTTGCCCTGCGGCTTCGCTGCATCTCTGCAGCCACGCTGCTATTTGCTCTCGGTAGGAAAGGCGAAGGACATCTCCGAGCTTCAGGCCTCCCAAGCTTGCTCGGCTCGGCTCTCGGCCGTCCAGGGTCAGTAGGAAGAGGATAAAAACGGCAGACTTTCCCGAGTGGGTCTGCTCCAGGTGCCTGTAGTATTTCTCGAGCTGACATTCTCCGTCTGTCGCGTAGATCTTGTTCTCGATGGCAATGGAGAGCCTCGCACCACGGAGGAGGAGGTCCAGGCGACCTCCTTCATCCTCGACGCTGGCCTTGCCGATGTGGTGCTCTGTCTCAACCCTCCAGGCGCTGAGGTCGCCAGCTCGTAGCGCCTCCTCGAGCACTTGCCGGTGGGGTCCGTCAGACGAGTCGCGCAGCTTTTCTAGGAAGAGCCGGAGGAAGATCTCGTGTTGGCCGTGGGAGCCTTTCGGATCTAGGAGGGTCGCAAGCATCGCCGAGTGGCCCTTTTCCTCGTCCTCGGACCGGTCAAGCACGTTGAACAGGTTGAACCGCAACCCGAGGTGGTCGAGCCGCTCCTGCTCTCGGAGTACGATCTCACGGGCTCTCTCGAGGAGATGATCTGGAGTCAATGGTGGCTCCTTTCTGGAAGCTCCGACCCCATGTCGGTCATCCGCCCGCCGCGAAGATCGCGGCGTCCAGGACGCAGGGCAGGATCCGCGCCTGCTTGCAGACCGCCTGGAAGCAATCGAGGACGAAGCCGTAGTACCCCGCGTCAGCAAGGGCAGCTGCCGACACCGGGAACGGGAACCCGTACCGGTTGAGCCACTTCGTCACCCGGCTATCGATCGGGATCTCGTATCTGGAGAGGCCCAGCGCCTGGATGAGGTTCCGCGACTGCTTGGGGCCGAAGCCCGGGAGCCTGTCTGCTATCAGCTCCGCCACTTGGCGTTCGCGCTCCCGGTTGGCCTTTTTGGAGAGCCCTCGCAGGGCCGTCATGAGTTCGTCCCAGAAGCCAGCCTCGAGGAGGCGGAAGGCCTTTTCGACCTCGGCGCCGATCTTCTGGTGCCTGCGGAGGCCGCCCGCCTTGAGCTTCGCGCTCGCGAAGGAACGGAGGTTTCTCTTCTTTCGGCACACCCCGTACGAAAGAGGAAACGGGCGGGCTTGTTCGAACCGATCCACCGCGCTTCCCGGGCCAGAGTGCTGCTGGGTCGTGGTCAGGCAAACGACCAACTGCCTCCAGACGGCAGCGCGGGTGACTTCTGGCCGTTCTCTGCTGAGGTTCCGGTCGATCCGGAGGCGGACGAAGGGATCGCGTCGGTGCGTCTCGAAGAACGCCCGGATGCGCGCGACTTCTCTCCGGCTGATGCTGAGGTTGAACTTCACTTGGCCTCCAGCTCAATCCGCGACGATCCATCCCCACTGGGTCGCTGCTTCCTGTTCTTTCGGAAACGTACCACGACCTGCGGGAGGTGGCGTAGTAGCGTCCTGGGGTTCGCTTCGACCGACGAGTCGGGCAACTGCACGCCGAGCGCGAGCCACGTCCACCCCTCTCGAATGCTCCGTCTTGCCCTGCTGGTCGGGCGCCAGGAGATCATCAGCCTCGATGAGGAGGTTCACACCAGCCCGTAGTTCAGCTCCCGCGCGGCATTCAGAAGCGGTGTGAGAAGACCTGGATCCACGAGCGCCCTGTGGAAGCTCGGGGACTTCGGGAAGACGTCCTCGGCCCGTTCGTAGAGCGCGACCGCGGGCCGGTTCCCGTGCATGGCCGAGCAGTAGAAGAGGCCTTCGACCTCCGGGAAGG